>Ga0315314_1001441_pt1 | contig 21542 bp, 23 predicted proteins | sample TDP9_MG_FD_203631 | JGI IMG/M metagenome (GOLD analysis project Ga0315314, IMG submission 203631) | Freshwater sediment microbial communities from Lake Towuti, South Sulawesi, Indonesia - TDP9 | ecosystem: Environmental > Aquatic > Freshwater > Lake > Sediment | place: Indonesia: South Sulawesi... | reverse complement strand
AAGATAATGGATGGGAAGAAGATCGCTGAAGAGGTAAAAGCCAACATCAAACGTGAAGTCGATTCGCTCCGTTCCCGAGGAGTACTGCCTTGCTTAGCGACGATTCTGATAGGCGATGATCCTGCATCACAAACATATGTGAGAATAAAACACAAGAGCTGCGAGGAAGTCGGAATCGTATCAAAGAACCTGCAGCTCTCTACCGATGCCAAACAAGAAGAAGTGATTAAGCTCATCGAAAGCTTGAATGAAAATTCGAATGTTCACGGAATATTGATCCAGCTCCCGATCCCGGGGGTTATTGATGGCTATGAGCTCGTCGAGAGAATTAATCCAGACAAAGATGTGGACGGGCTGCATCCTTACAATACAGGTAAGGCGTCTTACAAGAAATGCGATCTCATCCCCTGCACGCCCAAAGGAATCATGGTTATGCTCGCTTACTACAAGATAGAACTCCGAGGAAAGCACGCGGTAATTATTAATCGAAGCAACCTCGTGGGGAAGCCTCTTTACAGCCTCATGTCGAATGTAGACCCTCTCCAGATGTTGTTTCTGAACACGGATATTCTTCTTCTCAACTCTGACGCAACAGTGACTGTATGCCACTCGAAGACGCGGAACCTAGAGGAATTAACGCGAGATGCAGATATTCTTGTAAGCGCAGTCGGGAGGCGTCCTGAGTTCTTGATCACCGAAGACATGGTGAAGGACGGTGCGGTTGTGATAGATGTAGGCGTCAGCAAGATTGAGGGCAAGCTCTGTGGGGACGTTGATTTCGAGAAGGTTGCTCAGAAGGCTTCCTATATAACGCCTGTTCCAGGAGGAGTCGGCCCGATGACTGTAGCTATGCTTCTACACAATACATTGATCGCATCTGCGAAGCAGGTTAACTGCGATATAGAATACGATCTGAGTGAATTATGGAAAGTGGGAAAGAGATGATCTTTCGTGAAAGGTAAAGTCTCTATTGTGGTGGGTTCGAAGAGCGACCTTGAGATCGCAAGGAAAGCAGAGCTCACACTGAAAGAGCTCGGCATAGCTTTCGAAACGAAGATCTTGTCTTGCCATAGGAACTATAAGGAGCTAGAAGAGTATCTTGCTTCATCTGAAGCAGATGTTTACATAGGTATTGCAGGGTTATCAGCTCATCTCCCAGGCTATATTGCTGTTAGGACCAAGAAGCCTGTCATCGGGGTCCCCGTGAGTAAAGCGCTCTCAGGCTTGGATGCTCTTCTCTCGATAGTTCAAATGCCTAAAGGCGTCCCAGTCGCATGCGTCGGCGTAGATAATGCTGAGAACGCAGCCTACCTAGCTCAAAGGATCCTCCAATTGAAATACAAGTAGCCTAGGTGAGTTAGGACGCGTTTAACTTACGCAAAGACTGGAATCGACGTTAAGAAGATACGGAAGGTTCAATCACAGATCGATGAGATTCTCTCAGCAACATTTCGTTCGCGAGAAGGAAAGTTCGGTCGAGTCTTGGATATAAGACAACATTACGCAGGTCTAATCGACATAGGCGGAGGCAACGCTCTAGCGCTCCATGCGGACGGTGTTGGAACGAAAGTATTGGTTGCAGAGATGCTGAAAGAATACCGGACTGTCGGGATAGACTGTGTAGCAATGAATGTTAACGACCTCATCTGCGTTGGAGCTGAACCCGTCGCAATGGTCGACTATCTAGCTCTAGAAAGAATGGATCAAAAACTCGTCAACGATGTTACAATCGGCTTGGAGAGAGGAGCTAGAGACGCTGGGATAGCGATCGTCGCTGGAGAGACCGCAGTTATGCCTGACGTTATTCACGGGTTCGATCTTTCAGCTATGAGCATAGGCATAGTGAAGAAGAGCAGGATTATAACAGGCGAGAAGGTTAAGGTTGGAGATACTGTAATCGGATTGCCGAGCAGCGGCATCCACAGCAATGGGTTGACACTGGCAAGGAAGACGCTGTTCAGGAAGGGATTCGATAGAAACAGTGCGAGAGAAATGCTGACGCCGACGAGAATCTATGTCAAACAAGTAATGAAGCTACTGAAGTCGAGCATTCAGATTCATGGTCTAGCTCACATTACAGGCGGCGCTTTCTCAAAGCTGAAGAGAATCGGCGAGAGAGCAGATGTTGGATTCCATCTTAACAGTCTATTCCGGCCCCATCAGATCTTCAAGGTGATTCAAGAGCAGGGTGATGTTTCAGACAGAGAGATGTACCGAACCTTCAACATGGGAACCGGCTTCCTAGTAATCTGTCCGAAGAATGAAGCAAAGAAGGCGTCAAGAGCCCTGCCAGATGCAAGGCAGGTCGGAGAGGTCGTAGACGAAAGAAGAGTTCTCGTTGAAGCTGGTTCGAAGAAGATTGAAGTCGAAGTATGGTAAGCTGATATCTTCTGAAGTTGATGGATGGGATTGGAAATTTTTAAGCAAGTCCGAACGGATGTATGAGATGGTTTCGATGTTATCGCCACAAGCGATTTGTAGAAAAATTCTCGATGTTCATGAAGGGATTCGTTGGGTTAAGATAATTGATCAAGAAGGAAAAATCGCTTTCGAGGAGAAGAAAAGCCACGTCGAGCCCTACCTATCAGAGGAGGCAATGAAGAACCTTCGAGAATTCTGGATAGCAGCGATTCAAGGCGTAGTTGGGAAGATCGCACAATATTGGGGTCCACCTCAACACTTGCATATTCAATTCAGCAAGATCCTGGTCTTTGGCTTCCCATATATCAGTGGAGCAGTAGTCATAACAGCGGAACCGAATGTCCCGCTTACAACGGTCAGCAAGATTCAAGAGATCCTGAAAAAATCGTATGCGGTGGAGCAAGCCTGAGATCTCATTTCGATCCGGAATTCAAATAGGCGCTTTTTCACGACTCTCTATTGCGGTGCTCTCGCGATGGTTTCAAGAACAGCCTTCATATATAGTGATGCTCTCCTCGACTATGATTTCGGAGAGTCTCATCCGCTTAGGCCTGAGAGACTCAATTTGACTTTTGAGCTCGTCAAGGCGCAGGGAACCTTTGACCTTGACAATATTTCAGTAGTTAGGCCTAAGGCCTCAGATCCAAGTGACCTCTTGCTCTTCCATAAAGAGCGGTATGTCGAAACGGTTAAACGGTTCAGTGAGGTTGGCTACGGGCTTCTAGATTCTGGAGATACGCCGGCTTACAAGGGGTGCTATGAATCTTCCTTGTTGCTTGTCGGCGCGTCATTGGTAGCTGTTGACCTAGTTATGCGGAAAGAGGTTGAACATACGTTCAATCCTGTTGGGGGGCTTCATCACGCTCATCCAGATCGAGCTTCAGGGTTCTGCATATTCAACGACCCAGCCTTATGCATCGCCTATCTCAAGAAGAAATACGACTTACAGAGGATCATGTACCTCGATATAGATGCTCATCATGGAGATGGTGTAATGTATGGGTTCTACTCAGACCCATCGGTACTGGACATCGATTTCCATGAGGATGGGAGATACCTCTTCCCAGGAACAGGATTTACGAATGAGATCGGGGAAGGTGGAGGAAGAGGATACAAGGTGAATATTCCTGTCCCGCCCTTCACTTATGATGAACCCTACCTGAACGCTTTCAGAGAGATTGTTCCTAGGTTGACGCGAGCGTATGAGCCTGAAATAATATTGATGCAATGTGGAGCAGACTCGCATGCTAATGATTTACTAGCACACTTAGGTTTGACCACGCATGCTTACAGAGAGATTGTTTCGACCATACACCAATTATCCCATGAAGTTTGCAGTGGAAGACTTGTCCTCCTTGGAGGCGGAGGCTACAACTTGGGAAATGCTGTGAGATGCTGGACGATAGCGTTCAATGAACTCGCAGAAGCAAACCCGGGAGAAGAGCTCCCTAAAGAATGGGTTAAGTTCTACAGAAAGCTAGGAGAAGGAGAACCGCCTCGCTTCCTGCACGACAAACCGGAGCCCAGAAAGAGAGATGAAGAAATGTCAAAGCATGTAGCCGGTATCGTCGCAGATCTACAGAAGAGAATCCCAATGCTCTCAAAAATATGAGTATACGACTACGAGGAGAATGTGAACATAAAGAGAATCAAACTGTTCTTGGGCGCGATTCATCTCCCGGCTGAAGCAAGGAATTCCTCACGCCAAAAGCTCTAATAATTTTGAAGACAATCTATCTGAAAGTGGGATAACGGTTGAGAGGCATAGTCTTCTTAGGAATACTCGTCATTGCCATAGGGATCGTCGCACTAGGTTATGGAGCATACAAACTCAATCAGTTCCTATTTGTGGAGAGAATGCTGGAAAGGGAGCATATACCTTTGTATGCACGGGAGGTCGGTCTCCCTTTCATACTTGGCATATTGGCACTGATAGACGGAGGCATCATACTGGGCATGAAGAGGATGGCTCCTCTAATTCTCCACCTCGTAGCAAATGTGGCTTGGATTTACGGCACATTCAAAGCGTACACTCTAGTCCAAATGGTTGAGACCGAGATTAACGCGTATCAGCTGCCTTTCCTACTCTACACGATAGCAGTCTTCCTATTCATATTCGGAGCGGTTATCAACGCAATACCAAAGAAGTCCTAGTAGGATAGAAACTTGAGTGTAAGGTAAAGCGTCCCATTCGCATCCAAACGGAATTCTATCAAGCAAGCTGAAACGTTTTGAATAAAGATGTCTTTAGACCGGTCGAGAGCTAATAGGGAGAATCTTGGCGTCAAGACTGAGAATGAGCAGCCCCAAAATGAGCTTATTTCGGCCAAAAAGATGGTGGGCCGGGAGAGACTTGAACTCAGCCCGGGATGGCGATGTCTCCCGCAAATCCCCTCTTGTTTTGATCAAGAACGATTCTTGAAAGAGGTCACTGTACTTGAACATTATTGGTGAGAGTTGAAGTACGCTGCTGATAGAATTTAGCTTCCGCTGAAAATGAAAATCTCATTAGAAAGAAGCGTCACAATCGTATGAGAACAGAACGTTGCTGAGCCTTTACTGCTTCAGGTCTTTGTCGCAGAAGCTCCTCAACCTGTACAGAGCTTTCTCATCCATCTCGTTCTTAACGGCGACAAGGATCAGGCCAGCTTTATCGGCTTTCAGCTTCCTTATCAGGGAGTGTGTGAAGGTCTCGACTCTGTCATTTTGGTTGAAGATGTAGAGCGCAGATACGGAGTCTAGGTGTACGTACCTTGGCTCAGGAACCTTTTTGAGCAGCTCGCTTATGGCTATGCTTAGCTCTGTGAGGTTTTCAGGACTTACCGTGGGTCGTCTGGTTTCCCCGCCTACGGTTGAGCAGTCTATGAAGGATAGAGCATCAACATTGACGTCTCCCGCTTTGAAGGTCTCGATGAGACTGCTGGACGGCTTGTTCACCGCTACGTATAAGCACTTGAAGCCTCTTTCGTTCACCAGATGCTTCAGAGTGATCCTGTTGGTCTTCTGATAGTTCTCTATGCCCAGCGAAAGGAGGAAAGCTGATGTCTCTGTGAAGGCTGTTAATGCTTCCTTCAGTATCGAGTCTTCAGGCTTGTAAGATTCAATAACTTGAATGAGTTCCGATGCGATCTGGATGTGCTCCTCCTCATCATGGCTTATTTCAGACAAAGCTTTCACAATAGAGGTGTCGCTGAATCTGCGTAGTTGCGCCTCGTAAAGATCTCTAGCCTTCACCTCCATTTCGCGGATTTCCTTTACGTCGCTCAGAAGCTCTTCAATACTCAATTTGGCTGCCTCCAGCGACTTCCTTTAACAGCTCGGTTAATGTTTTCGAATGCTCAAGGGTCTCCTCAAGTAGATGGCTAGCTTTCTTCTCGATCTCAGCTTTAACGCGCTCATCGATATCGCTTCTCCGAAGCTTCATGAGAAACATTTGAACTTTATTGGTAACGTGGATCTCTTCAAACTGTAGGCCTTCAACCAGCATAACTATGGCTTCACGTCTCCCCACCATAAATGTAGCCTCCTGCCTCCTCAACCCGCTCCATAATCTCAGTATCACCGGATATAACGATTAGGCTGCCCTTGGATTCTACTCCAGTGCTAACGTTTTTCAAGGATTATCTCAGCTTCGACTTGTGCTGACAAGGTGTTGTCGGCGCTCTCTATAAGTGTAAAACTAGCTTCCGCTGAACGTGAAACACTCCGAAAAAAAATAGAGGGCGATTCTTGATGTCTCAGGGAATATTAAGATTTCAGCTTGAGAAATCCGGTATTTCCGGTGGGAAGCTCTCGTCTAGAGGAGGATAGGCTCCGAAGCGGATCTCGTTACCTAAACTCCATGCTAAGCCGAGGGACCCGGAGCGTGGAGATCTATGTTCACATGAGAGGCCTCCGGGGTGACTTGATTCAGAGAACGCGGTCAGCTTATTCGACCAATTGGAACCTCCATCCGTAGAGATTTTACAGTAAATATTGTTATCGGATGATGGGCGGATCCAGAATATGAAGATTCTATTAGCCGCGTCGACTCCGATCGCGCAGCACTCAACATCATCATCTATTTGAACCGCAGTATCTGACAAAGTGTTCCCGAGAAGTATCAGAAACCAGAGGCGGATCTTCCAGCGTCATCGTAGAAAAGTAGCTGCAAAACTGCATAACCCAAGAATAGAAAAGATCACCTTCCACACGTTCAGGCATTTCAAGGCCACTATGGAATACCATAAGACCAAAGACATCCTACATGTCATGAAGCTTCTAGGCCACAGAAGCATCAGCAACACGCTCATATACACGCACCTGGTCGACTTCAAGGATGACGACTACATCTCTAAGGTTGCTACCACAGCCAAAGAAGCTTGCCAGCTCGTTGAAGCTGGCTTCGAATACATCTGCAAGATAGATGGTTCCCACATATTCCGCAAGAGGAAGTAGGCCCGTTCAAAATGGGCTGGGAGAATACGTGGTGGGCCGGGAGAGATTTGAACTCTCGACCTTCTGCGTGTCAGGCATTCCTGAAACATTGATGAAGAGAGACAACTCAAGAACTGAACTATCAGAAATAGAAGATGTTGATCAAATAGTCAATGCTTTTGGAGATTTCTGTAGAATTGACATGCATCGTAGTGATAGAACTGTAGAAAACAATTCCTACTGGATAAGACGTTTCTTCAACTCTGTTAAGAAGAATCCTAGAGAGGTCTCTGACCAAGATGTTAGAGAATACTTGCGTAGGTATAGGGATTCACCAGCTAATACCTATGCCAATATCCTAAAGGCTTTCAAAGCATTCTTCAGGGACTTCATGAGAATGCCTTGGATAGTTGAGAGCTTCAGATTTCCCAACAGGCCTTTTCATCCCAAGACTGTTCCTTCCAAAGAACAACTCAGTAGGTTCTACTATGCCTTGAATGATTCAATTGCTGAAACTATGTTCCTAGTTCTTGCAAGTACAGGTCTAAGGAAGAATGAAGTATTATCGCTAAGGATTGGGGACATAGACCTTGAAAAGAGAACAGTTATTCCAAGAAAGGGCTATGATGGTGCAAAGAATACTTGGATAACATTTCTGAATGAAGAAGCAGCTCAAACTGTAGGAAAATACCTTGCAAGTTTAAGAGAATCAAATCCTGAGAATGATCTCTTCAAGAAATTTGAAACAAGGCTAAAAAGGGCATTCAAAAAAGCCTACCAGAAGACTGGAATTCATATCACAGCTCAGCTCTTACGTGAATGGTTTGCATGTGAGATGGGTAAGCTTGGTGTTCCAGACAGGTATGTTGATGCTTTCTGTGGTAGAGTGCCTAGAAGTGTCTTAGCCAGACATTACACTGACTTCAGCCCTGAGAGGCTAAAGGAGGTATATGACAAAGCTGGGCTTAGAGTGTTAGATTGATGGATACAAGTCTGAATCACCAAAATGATCAAAACAGTTGCAGGCCTCTTCTTCTCTTTTCTTAGGGAAATTCTTGAATTATTCAAGGGTATGACGTATTCTTGAATTGTTCAATCTTATAGTATAGTTTCAATTCTAGAGTCATTCATTCGAACTGGCTAGACACACACTCCAATTCAGATACGCAAAAGTGCAGGGAACTCTTCTTGAAGTTTCACGTACAGTTTTTCAGATGTTTCTAGATCATCTTTATTGTGTTGTACTATTTTTCCATACCTCCTCTCCGCATAAAATCTAGGTATGTCTCTTCCTATGATGTCTTCGTATCTTCTCTTGATCCCCAGTTTGTCTAACCAAGAAGACATCTTTCGGAAGTCATTACCTAAGAATTGATAGAGATCGAACCATTTTCTATCACGGTAAAGTAGTTCCCATAAGCCAGAAGACCACTTTCTATGAACAGAAAGTCTGGTGACGATGAAAGGAACATCAAACTTCAGATTGTTATATCCGATTATTGTCTCGAAAGTTGGAATTCTCTTCAATATTTCCAGGCATCTAAGAATCATTCTCAGTTCATTTTTCTCGTTCCATAATTTCCATTGTTTGATCTTACCGTTCGCCTTAATACCAATTAGAGCTATCGGATCTCTAAAAGCATCCAGTCCAAGAGTCTCTATGTCAAATACTACGACCATTCTCGTCTCAGTTTATGCATTGTCTTCCCAGATTCTTTAAGATGTCGATTCATCGTATTGGAGCTGCATTGGAACCATGTCATCTGATAGGTGCTAAGCCAACAATTTCGCCCCATCAATCATACGGAAATTGAATAATTCAAGGTCTGATATACCCCTGCATTAGGCTATTGAGTAGCCTCTCTTTATCAGGTTAAATGAACATAGACTTATCGTTATGAGAGAGATGAATTTGATTCTCTGGTAGAGATAGAGCCTATTGGTTATGCTACCAAGAGAAGATCTATGATAAAGCTGGATTGAAGGTGCTATCCTGAATTGAGCTAGGGCTTTCTGACAACTTTAGGAGTCAGTAATTCTTGAAACTTCCAATATAACTTATCCTTATCTCCAATCATGGCAATTCTATCGTAGCCTTCAGGTTTCTTTCCAATATAACAGTAGCCAATTTTTCTATTCGATTCCAGGTCGTCATGTATCCAGAACCATTTTCTTGCCTCACTCTCATAGGGTGTCCCTCGTTGTCTACATTTTGGGCATGGGTATTCCCAAGTCGGACGCATCAAGTAAAATACTCCTCGCCTTGAGCGCTTCTCCACTTCTTTGTCCATCGCTCTCTTTTCTTTCCTCATCTTCTTCTTGAGGTGATCAACTCCCTTCTTCCAACGATCAATGATATTTATTTGAATTCCCGAGTAGAGTGAAACCAGGTCATTTTCCTGTATGTCTTGATCTGGAGGAAATATTTGGTCAAGTTCATCTGGACCTAGATCATACAAAGCTAGGCTAAGGTCGCTTGCCATCGCTCTGACCTTTTTTCTGATTTGGAAACGCAATTTCCTGAGGTAGGGTACTGAAAATCTCTCCTTCCTTTCTTGAGGGATCATATCAATGTATTCAAGCTCTTTGGAGCTAAACAGGGTCTGTTCTCCTGTCTTTTTCCTTCTCAACGGAATGTCCCTGTCCGTTACCAAGAATGGTAATCCGGCATCCTCTTCTGTTTTTCGTTACAAAATTCTAGGCAAGGGATATTGGATGAATAATCAAAGGAATTCAAAGATGAAGGACATACCCAAAATCTATCAGAGGAAGATCATCAGGTTAAGGAAGCCAAATGGCTCAATTCAATACTTTCTCACCCTGCCCAAGGAGTATGCAGAGGCACTGGACAACAAGGGCATTGATGACCTTCTTGTGATCTTTGACTATGGAGTAGGAGTCTTTCCCAAGGACAACATGACTGAGAAAGCACTGCTTGATTTCATGATGAAGCACTCAGACATTAGACAACTGTTTACCAGAAAATCTAGAGGAGGAACTCGGCATTGGGAGAAAAAGAAACAATTGGACCTACAGAACAGGAACCATTGAAATCAAGTCTGGAACAGGCAAGAGAGCCTCCAGTTGAAATCAGGCTTTCTCAACTCTCATCAAGACACTATGGCAGACCAGTCAGAGTCAAGTGTCAGATCATTGGTCAGGGAGACATCAAGAACTTCCCCAGACATGCAAAGGTTTCATGTCCCAAACAGGACTGTGCAGGCAACACTGAAGACATGGATCTAGATCTGTCCAGTGTAGAGAACTTCAAGCTTCTAAGAAATTACTTGTTTGAAGAAAGAGAGTTCAAAGAGAGCTTATTGAGATGTGGAAAGGAATCCTTCAGGTGTGGTAACATTCATGTGGGGAAATTTCCATGCAGTCAGAACCCAAGCTTGCATGTGGAGCTTGATGAGTCAGGAGACAGAGGTGACTATGTTCACATCTATGTTAGAGACCTCTTGGGAGATGAGAAGTTCACAGAAACCACCTACAGACCCATATGGATCTACCTCATAGACAAGCCAGCTCCACAAACAAAGAAAGTGGAGATTGAAGGAATTGTAGTTGATGACAAGGATAGAAACCTGACAATTCTTGCCTACGACATCAGACCTATTGAAGAGGAGTCTGAAACCACTCAGTTTAGCCAAGAAGAACTTGAAGGTTTCAAGAGAAATTTCAAAGAAGATCTCAACCTTGATGATGTAGACAAGTCAATACAGTCAAAGATTGTTGGAAGAAGAATGGCCAAGGTTGCAGCAGCCCTCACTCTGCACAGTCCTCTTCAGATCAGTTTTGAGGGAGATCTGATCAGAGGTTGCCTACACACCATGTTTGTAGGAGACACAACAACAGGCAAGACTGAGATTCAGAGATGGATTCATGAGAGGCTTAAACTCAGTGAGTTTGGAGTTGGAGAGACAGGTTCCAGAGCAGGAGTCTTGTATGCAGTTGACACAGAAGCCAATGCCATAATCTGGGGCCTGCTGCCTCTTGCTGACAAGGGGCTTGCTCTCATTGATGGACTCCAAGGGATGAACCCCAAAGAAATACCACTCTTTAGAGAGGCACTGAGGAGTCAAAGGATCACTGTCAGGATGAAGGTTTCAGGTGAAGCATTGTGCAGAACAAGGATAATTGCAAATGCCAATGCCAGCAGAAGCCTAAGTGAGTATGCTGAACTGGCAGAGGCTTTGACTGATATCAAAAGCATGCAAGATCCTGTTGACTCGACCAGATGGGACCTATTCATACCATTCCATGAAAAGGATGTATCCAGAGAAGAGATTGCCAATTCAGAGTGCAGAGAACCAAAAATTCCAGAAGAGGTTCTTAGGAGACATGTTCTTTGGGCTTGGACTAGGAAGCCTGAGGACATTGAGTTTGAACAAGAAGCACTTGAAGCTGTTAGAGAGACTTTCAAAGAACTTACAGAGTTCTCTTGCTCTAGACCTCCACTGGTTCATAATGGGTATAAGGAACTCATAGCTAGAGTAGCTGTTTCATTCGCCATCCTACACCACAGTTCACCAGATCACCAGAAAATTGTAGTAACCAAGAAGCATGTGGAGGAGGCTAAAGCCTTCATTCAGGAAATGCTTGACAAGTGGGAATATTGTAACTTGGTTGTAAGAATGGAGAAATTGGGAGAACTCACGGATGATGAAGAGGAGAACATTAGAGATGAATTATCCAATGAATTCCTTCTCAGACAAGTCTTTGATGAGATTTGCAATAATCAAGGTATTACAGCCTCAGCTTTGGCAAACAAACTGAAAGTAGAGAAGAGAACTATCATATCCAAAACAGGAATTCTAGAGGGCCTATGGTTGATTGAAGCTCAAGAAAGAAGGGCAGGATACTGGCTTTCAAAGAAGGGAGTTACCTACTACAGAAGAACTAGGACTCCTCCAGTTAAATCTGGTGAACTGGTGAAATCTGGTGAAGGAAGTGAAGTTCCTACAGCTAGAGAAGTGGTACAGTCAACACATGAAAAAGGACAATACCAAGTACTCAAGTTGATAAGTGCACTGAATGCAACGAGTCTTTCGAGAATGCTCGAAAAAATCATCCATGTATGGAAATAGGTCTGGGGCTTCTTCCCTCAAAAGCTTCACATTCAGTTCTGCCCTTGAATTATTCAATTGATAATTATTCAATAATTATAGTCTGGAAGTGACAGACCCATACGGTAGAGTATACATCGAAATGAGCTATCTTGTTTCTTTCACAAGATTCTTGAATCTGCATTTTGGTTTGAACTCTCTCATTCTTGCTGGAATGATGCGGTCGGCAAGGCGTAGATCATCCGCGTAGATGTCGATTGCCTTAAGCGAATGGTCTTCGTAAAGCCTGTGCTTAAGCTCTATAGCACTGGTTTCTCGCCACGGTTTCTTCTCCCAGTATTCGATATACAATTCGATCTAACGTTTCCAAGTGGCGGAGACACAATACTCGTAAAGTTCTTTCTTAGAGCTGCGTTTCCGAATCTCAGTTATATTGACATCATCAAAACCGAGTCTTTCTAGCAGATCCACGTAGATCTTTTCTGTAGGCACAATAACATCGTAAAACTTGGAGTTCCCAATCACGTAGTATACTTGGGCTCCACTTCTCAGGACAGTGCGGAGACTTGAGAAGTGCAAACACATGTCTTCGAAGTATCGATGTACGTAATTCGCTAGTAGAGGACTTTTGGCATGGATCTTCTTGACGATTTGTAGAAACGAGTTGTCATCTCTGAAGAACCCTTTCGGCCTCCAATTTAGAAGCCTACTTGTGGCAATCCCCCAAGTTCCTCCTGTTGCATTCCAATCTAGCTCCGCTGCCTGTCTAGCGTTATTTATGAACCCCAACCAGTACATGTACGGTCTGACCTCGCGGATGTAACTAATGCGATTGGTGTATGGTGGAGAAGTAATCACGGAAGAATATTTTCTTTCAACTCCTATCGGCATACTTTTCGAATTGTGAATGAAGACATTGACTTTCGCTCTTGGGTTTTCTGATGCGTCAGCAACTATCTTTCGCACAATGGTTTCGTATGAATTGAGAATTTGATACTTCGCACGATTTTCGGATAGTCGCGCTTCTCGATCTTTCTTGAAACTCATTGATTGGTGGTTGAAAGCTGCATTTGACCAAGTTATGAGTAACTTGCAGAAAGCTATCCTAAGCAGATCAGATACCGATTGATCATTCTTCGCTTCCTCGGATATGCTACGGTATGTCTTTGCGATAACCTTCAATATTGTTGGAGACCACCATTTTGTAATTTGATGTATTGTCGGAATCCACAGTCTCTCGTCAGCACTGTCAAGTGTTCTTGTGACTGCCCTTGATGAAGCTGCGAGCGTCAAACCCAATTGCTCCTTCGTGTACCGACTAGTTTTCACTTTGGAAAGCCATGCCAAGAACGGATTTATCTCGTACAGATCACAAGGGATGCCATTTTGAGCGCATACTAAGCCAGTAGTGCCTGATCCAGAGAACGGGTCAAGAATGTACTGACTGTCAAGGTCACCGAGATTCTTGACTACGCCTTCAACGAGCGTTATTGAATATGCTGGAGTCAGACGTATCCAACCATGACGTCCTTTGTCAAGATTGTTCTTGAATGTTGGATCAGTGGATTGTATCATGTCAAAAGCGCCTTCAGAACGGCCTCTACTTCGCTCTTGAATTTTGAAGAGTTCCTTTCAAAGAAACCTGCAAGATCGTATCCTAAGACATCTCTTGAAAATACGTATGTCGAATGAAAGGGAGAACCGCTAATGCTCCCTCTAAGAATTACCCACTTCTCTTCGGCGTAACGGTTTGCAATGTCTTCATCGATTTGATTCGAAAGTATGAGTGCTACGGGCAGGTGCGCTTGAGTATAGGCTTTCGCTGCGTTAGCAATATCTGCGTTCTGACGTTTCGAGTCCTTGCTTTTATATCCTTGTCTTACTTCGAAAACCATACCCTTAAGGATCTGTAGAATGGCTGGGTCAACTCTAATTCTTTCGCCAGCTTTCAGCATCCATTGGTGTAAAGTGTTCCTCTTCCCAACATCTTTTACAGAATTGAGCGGAATCCGTCCATCCAGATACAAAGTTCGCCTAGTACCGTCAGGTCTTTGAACCTCATATGACCAAGATGCTTCATCTCTTGTGAGGCCCAAATAATCAATCAGTATCTCAAAGAAGAGCCGCTGACACCCGATCCCGATTTGACGGTAAATCGAAGTCATGCCGCCAGCAGCTCTATGTGCAGAATAAAGTAGTGGAGAGTCAAGCCCCATCCACGAATAGAATGGATCATTTCCATAAAGATCCTTGAATTCTTCGAGCGCGTATCCTTTCTTACGTTGCCCTCCAAATCTAGGCCTATACTCCTTAGAGACATGGATGGCGTCTATGAGAATCTTGCAGTAGACTTGATCTTGTTTCTCTAAAGTTGGGACAACCGGCGTCTTCACAATGTTCTCCATAGCTACCAAACGCTATCAAACATTACTATTCATCTTCACTTAATTATTACTCTATTGCAACCACTCTCAAGACTGCTTTTATAATTTCTCAACTGAGGCTAAGTAAGTATTTGGGCAAGTTGGCCAAAAAGACAGGATTATGATGTATCTACGCCTAGGCCAAGTACCTCCAAGTAACCCTAAGAGCTGGTCAAGTGAGCCAAGAGATCCTGACTGGCTGACTTTAAATGGCTTGAATAATTCAAGATTCTGTAATCCCTCAACAATTTAGCTAGAGTAAACACTTTTGTAGATATAGGAGAACCTTATACTGGTGCTATTCTTGGCTGAACCCAGATATTGGGTCTTCTCCGTCACTCAAGAAAACTGGGAAACTTCAAGAAAACATAACATTTGGGCTGTATCTTCAGACAGGCTAAAGTCTCTAATAATGTCTGGGGATTGTATGCTTCTTTATGTGAAAGGGACGAAAGAATTTCAAGGCGCATATGAGTTTATTGAAGATTGGTACATTGCAAAAGAGCCAATTTGGGAAGACGAAAAAGAGACTCGCAAGATTCTATATCCTCACCAGATCAAGATAAAGCCAATACAACTGGGAAATGCAAATGTTCAAAAACTTGTATCTAAACTGGGATTCATAGAGAACAAGGAATTTTGGTCTGTATACCTAATGGGAACACCTGCCAATTGGTCAAAACCGATAGACAAGACAGATTTTGAATTGATTGTTGAAGAACTGAAAAAAGCTCCTTTCAGACCGCCAGAGGTTCCAGTTAGAAAGCGCCTGAAGCCAGAAGAAGATCCCCATACCAAGATGCAGTGGATTCTCATTCAGCTTGGTAGACTAGGTAAGTGTGATGTTTGGATTGCGAGGAGGGACAGTGGCAAGTCTTACAAAGGACAAAGATTCAAAGGTCTCTGTCTAGGTTCTCTGCCGTACTTTGGCTTTACAGAGGATGTCATGAAGTTAATTGAGGACATAGATGTGCTATGGATAAAGGGTAACGTTGTATTAGCAGCATTTGAAATCGAGCATTCTACCTCGATTTATAGTGGTCTATTGAGGCTTTCCGACCTTGTCAGTCTCATACCAAATGTAAAAATACAGTTGTTCATAGTTGCCCCTGAGGAGAGAAAAGGCAAAGTCCTAGCTGAGGTAAATAGGCCTACATTCTCAATGTGGGAATCGCCACTCAAGGCAATCTGCAAAGTCTGGACATATGACGATTTGATTGACACATATCAGAGTCTCAAGGATCAAAAATTCCTTCCTGTATGGTCTATGGATCACGTATCCAATATGGGAGAACCATGTTGAATACTGGTTAGATAATTCAAGATTTTGAATAATTCAAGAACATTCAGTCAACAGTCAACTGCAAGTGATCTGACCATGTGAAGTGATCACATCCATGTTTTCTGGTCTTTGCAAAGTCTCCATTTGAATTTTATTTGATATGCATGAATGCTTGGGTAAGTGAGCCAAAGGGAAGGGATGATGATGTATCTATGCTTGAATCAAGTATGTTGAAGTGGCCCTGACAATCGACTATTATCACTTAAGTGAGACAAGTGATACTGGCTGGCTGACTCTCAGTGGCTTGAATAATTCGACTTGGAAGGTAAGGAGTGTCAGTGATGGCTATAGGAGTCCTCTGTCACTTCCAGCCCCAGTAGTCTTCCTCAGCTTCATAGACTTCCTCACAGTCTGAGCACACACCAAGCTTCTTTATGGTTCCATCTTCCTCAGCACATCCATCACAGTATGCCTTGCCGCACTCAGAACACTTGTACAGTTTGTCATCATCCACTCCAGTGCCACAAACATCACATGTGCCCAACTAGATTGATCGCCTTGAATAATTCATGCTCGATGAAACTTGCTTTTCTAAAAACATTCCTAACTAGCTGATATCCATTCTAGTCTTGATTTCATTTGGGTCCCTGATTAATTTCTCCTTTATCTCGAACTCATTTCTCTCAAAGGAAATTGTGTTTACAAGAAAGAATCGTAGAGTAAACCCTTTCTTGACCACTTCAGTATAACTTTCGATTTGGTTTCTGGCAAGATTACCCTTGCCAGACTTAACCTCAACAATCTCTATCTCACCGTCAACTATTGGAAGCTGTTCATTTTCCTCATGCTTTTCACTATCAAAACTTAGACTCTTTTCTATCGCATATCCATGTTCCTTTAAGGTATCGAGGTATCGTTCCTGTAGAGATTCAGCACGAGATGCAATGCTAGATAGACAGATAGAAGACCTTAGAGACTTTAACCCCATTTCAACCATGCCATCTTTCAAAGTTTTAGACCCCCCAGTCTTCCTCAATTTGATCAAAAAGCCATCCGGCCAATTACTCAATGTTTTTGTTAGTTCTTTGAAATTGTTTAATAGTTCATGTCTTGGAAGTAAACGATTCGCTAGAAAGAATAGTTTTTCATCCTTGAAATCTGGATTGAAACCCAATGAGTCAGGGACGGAAAACCAAGTAAGTGTGGAAAATATCACGATATCCCAACCTTCTTCCCTTTTCAATTTTGGAATTAGATTCTTTTCAATATAATATTCTGCCAATCTTTCAGTAATACGAGCTTTCCAGCCACTCAACTCTCTGGGATTGAATGAAAACCTCAATACTATTCACACTACTTGAACGGTGAGTCTTTTCATGCTAATTCAGGATTATACTGAATTGAGCTAGGATTAAAGAGTGATGACATCCATGCTTTCTTGTCTTTGCAAAGTCTCCATTTGAATTTTATTTGATATGCATGAATGCTTGGGTAAGTGAGCCAAAGGGAAGGGATGATGATGTATCTATGCTTGAATCAAGTATGTTGAAGTGGCCTTGACAATCGACTAGTATCACTTAAGTGAGCTAAGTGAGACAAGTGAGCCTGACTCTAGGTGGCATGAATAATTCAGGGTTATGAGTCTTCACTGGGCCAGTATGTTTTAAAATTCAACTGGCCAGACACTGAGTGTCCGTATCTCAAGCTTTTTAACAATATTTCATGATAAATCAAGATATGTGGTAGTTTTGCCCTATTGCCTCAAATGGAGTAATCGATATTGACTCAAGTTATTGCATTGAAATGTCCTAATTGTGGGGCTCCTTTAAAGAGGGGGCAGATGAATTGTGAATTTTGTGGAGCTGGGCTAGTTCTACTGCCAGATGGATCATCCTATAGATTTAGGGATGAATCTGTATGCCCGAATTGTGGGGCAATAAGAGAGAAATCAAGTTGGTTCTGTGTAAGTTGTAATACGATATTCACGAACGATACTGAGATGCTAACTGAACTTCAAAGGAAAATCAGATTCGTGCAAGATAGAGCAAAAGAAGGTTTGCCTTCTTGGATGAGGAAAAAATTGGAACCCAACGAATTCATTTATTTGGTGGTTACAGTGAATGGAGATAACTTCTATGCTGTTACGGATAAAAGGGTAATCAAAAACAAAAACAGGAAATACGAAGAACATCCATTAAGTGAAGTCGTTAGTGTAGGTGACCCTGAAACTGGGTGGCCAAAGGGCTTTTTCGATTTCTTTACTCTTACCCCCCCGACAAGCCATTTTGAAGTAAACACTTTTAAGGGAAGTATGGTTTTTGACGAATTTGGTATAGGAGATCAAGGGACTTGCTTTAATCTTTGGATCAATGTTCATAAAGCCCTAACCAACCACAATCATAGAAAAAAAGATTATAGATCACTAATCCTGCAGTTACCTCTGACTGCACGAACAACCACAACCACATCAGCACATCCAGTTACAAGTGATAGAAAATACTGTGTCTACTGTGGATCTAAGATGGCTCATGAGGGTGTATTTTGTCCTAATTGTGGAAAACAACAACCCTAGCTTATACTATGATGAGGCTAATAGTAGGCAAAATGTGCACTTGAACAATTCAAGAGGAACTGGAAATTGGCCTAACAAAGATTGAATAATTCAAGTTTCAAGAGGCTTCAATGGAATTTGAAGTTCAACTAGGGCAAGGTATATGGAATCATTTCCTCAGTTTTTCTATGACAAGTCTGTTGCCTTCAATTCTTATGATGAGTGGTTCACCAGCCTTGAAGGGAAAGTTGCTGTCATTGACCAGCTCCTTTCTCAGGTATATGGTGTGACGTGAGTCAACCCTATGTATCTTAGTCTGGGCCTGAAGCACCAATAGTCATTCCTCAAATTGTACCTAGTTGTACTCTCTATTAAACTCTATACTAGTGTGTACACTGTTGTGTAGATATCCTTATATTAACCAGAGTGAAGAGAATATGTGAGTTCTGTTAGAAAAGGAAGTAGATATCAGATTGGCCAAGAAAGTCAATGTCACCCTCTACTTGGATGATGAACTGGTCAACAGGGCTAGACTAGTGGGCTTTAATCTCTCTAGGTTGATGGAGAACACGCTGAGAGAAACACTAGGCAAGATAGGGTTTCCATGTGGGTCCACGTGGAATAATAGGAATCCACCTGAGAGTGAAAACCCTCAAAATGAGCCTGTTTTTACCCAACCAAGCCAGAATCTGGTGGGCCGGGAGAGACTTGAACTCTCGACCTTCTGCGTGTCAGGCAGATGTCCTAACCAAGCTAGACGACCGGCCCGGGTTGTCTTATATAGGCATGGTTGTCCTATATCAGTTATGAACACCATGCCTGCTCGGCGTTAAGCTTTGTATGATAGGCCTTCTGCTAAATGGTTTTCGGGTGATCTTTGCGTTAAGCGTTGGTTGGGTAAGTATGGGAGCGAGTCGACTCGGCATGGTTATAGCTATGCGTTGTACGGCTGGATGAATTGGCTTCGTTCGGTCAAGCGGGTCCAGCTTTCGCCTGGTGAGCTGGTTAAGGAGAATCTCCGGAACGTCTATGAGAGTGGGCCGCTTGAGGTTGAGCGTAAGCGGATGCATACCGACTGGCTTGAAGATTATTTGGCGGTTGATGGTCCTCTAGCCGGTAAGGGGAATAAGTATAAGCGGCTTGTGGCCGCTGCGGTTCGAAGCTTCTACACGCGAAATGATTCGCCTCTCTTCGGAGACTTCAAGGTTCCGGAAGATAATTATGAGGAGAGAAGATCCAGGCCGATCTCGGTTGAGGAAGCGATTAAACTCATAAACCTACTGCCTTTCAGAGCGAAGGTTGTAGCTGTCTGCCAACTCCAAAGCGGCATCCGGATAACCGAGCTGCTTAGGTTGAAGTATAAAGAAATCGAGGAAGGCCTTGAGAAAGGCCGGCTGCCGCTCAAGGTTCCTTTGAGAAACGATAATGGAAGAGAATACTTCACGTATCTAGGTGAAGATTCGGTTAACCTCCTGAAGCTCTATCTGCAGCATCGAGGAAGCTTAACCGGCCGAAAGATAAAACAGGACGAGTACATATTCATTCCTGAACAGAAAGAAACACGCAAAACAGAGCCCTTAAAGAGAGACTTCATCCAGAGACAGATACTACGAACAGTCTTAAGATCAGGCCTCTCCGAGAGAAACTCGCATAAAGATCTGACTTGGAGACAGAACTACCATACACATGCTTTCCGACACATCTTCCGAACCGAATGCGCTCACGCAGGCATCCCAAACGAGATCGCAGAGTTCTGGATGGGCCATGACAGAGGAGTCGAATACATCTACAACCACCGAGACAAATTCCATGAAGAAGACTTCGAAACCGAATACCGAAAAGTTGAGCCGTACCTATCAATTACAAAGCCTGCAGTAGCCCAACCTGAGCAACAGGAACGTGTCAAACTGCTTGAAGAGAGGCTTGCTAGAATGGAGAATGCGTTCGCCGCGATCAGCGGAGACTTGAAACAAGCCATAGAGAAAACCTAGCTTCCGCTGAATGCGAAAATCTAAAATCTAGTTATGCGTTTGTCGTCGAATCAAAGAAAAAATGAGGGAGTTAAAAGCTAAGCGGCTAATCTTGGTTAACAGGGCTTCGCGGCTTTCTTCTTCGCCTTCTTCTTCGCCATCCTTCCTCATTTTATCCTAGAGCTTAAAGCTCCATGTCAATATCTGCGCAAATGTTTCTAAAGAGATTTTTCTTTGAGATGGTTGGCTATTTAATAGAATGAAATCGTAATTTATCTTTGGAATGGTCGGAAGATGCCTTCATTGAGAGACGTATTGAAATCCAGAAAATTATTCTGGGCTTTGGTCATCCTCATTCTAGTAAACGCCTTGTGGTCCACGTTCGTTTTCTTGATCTTCTTGAAAGTTCCAGTCTACCATTGGGTTTTCCTGAATATCTGCGCTCCAATAATCTATCTTACGATAGCTGCTCTCTTGTTGAAAAATGAACTCTTGATGAATGCGATGGTCCCTTTTCTAATATACTTTGGTACAGGCGGACTATTCATATTTGGCTGGAGTCCTGTCATGCTTCAAGCACAGTTCACTCGTATATTGATGACAATTACCGCGATCTACATCGTGCTTTCAACTCTACATGCCAAAAAGAAAATTCTGGAGGGCTTCATATGGGGTATCATCGCTGTCCTCATCTTAACATTTCTAGTGTTTCCAATACTAGTACTTCATTAATTGAAAACAGGAAGTGGCGAGAATATTTTGTAAATGGCGCGAAGAGTTCAGGCCTTGACGACTAGATCCTGTGTTTCCTTCTTAGGATCAAGAGCGCGAGAATTGGAAATGCCGCTACAATGAATTTGAACTGCGGTATTATGGCGAGTCTGGCCAAATGAATCTTCAGAGTTGCAGTGTAGTGTGATATTGTGACTAACTGTGTGTAGGCTAGGGTCGTTCCGTCAGGGCTGAGACGTGGATACATATTGTACCTCCCGAGTAGAGAGGGAATCATCCATTGGGAATATCCACGATCAACGTTGATAATGTAGATATGCTCGTTTATTCCTGCGATTAACCATCGTCCGTCAGGGGTCCAGTCTATACCGGTAACTCCACCCGGAAGCTCCGTTGTCCACGGCAACTGTCTTTCTCGGCCGTCATCAAGGCTCAATATATGAGTGGAGAGTTCTCCACTAAGTAAAGCGTTCACATCTTGTATTGCGTACGCTATACTCTTTCCATCTGGGCTCCATGCTGGCTGGAACCCTATTTCGGTTAACCGTCTGTGGTTACCACCATCAGCATCCATAACCCAGATACCGCCTAAACCCTCGTCTATCTCTGCCGCACCATGCCTAGTACCATGTCTAGCGAACACTATTCTTCCTCCGTCTGGACTCCAATCTGGATCTC
>Ga0315314_1001440_pt1 | contig 21546 bp, 28 predicted proteins | sample TDP9_MG_FD_203631 | JGI IMG/M metagenome (GOLD analysis project Ga0315314, IMG submission 203631) | Freshwater sediment microbial communities from Lake Towuti, South Sulawesi, Indonesia - TDP9 | ecosystem: Environmental > Aquatic > Freshwater > Lake > Sediment | place: Indonesia: South Sulawesi... | reverse complement strand
GGATTACAGAGATTACGTATCCTGACGCCAAAGGCATACATTATGTGACAGATGGACAAGGTAGCTACTGCCTACAGTTTCTCAGATACGGAGGAAACGTTCACTTCACAATTGAATCCTACCACTAGCCCACCGCAAATCAATTGAATACCAATACCAAGCACGGAAACCTCCAAGCCTAATTTTGTCTCTCTATCGTTCTCCGCAAATCGTTAATGGGTTGAAATGCTAAATGGGAGTATGTTTGAAGACTTCTTTCTTAACCATAAACGAATAATACGATAAAAGGGCTTAGGAGTATGTCTTTCCATAGTTTCTGCTTAGGTCAAGTAGATCTGAGGCTTCGATTTTGTTGTCTTCGCTGAAGTCACAGTTTGGGTTCCACTTGGGGTTGTCTGATGTAGAGCCATAAGACTTGCCTAAGTCGAACATATCTGAAGCGTCCACTTTGCCGTCGCTATTTACGTCTCCTGGCATCCTAACCCGAATTATGTCACTGCCTTCAAATTGTGCTTCGTCAACTAAACTGCCAGAGATTGTCAAGGTTACATTGCCACACATTATGCCCTGGGAAAGTATGTATTCTGCAACTTGTGTTCTGTTGAACTTGACCATGCGTTCAAGTATTCCGTCATTGTTGTGGTCTACCAGATATTCACTTGAATTCGTAACAAACTCATATTGAGGGTCTAAGACTGACTGAATAGTGCAATTAATCAGAATGGTGGAGGCATCGATGTATTCTGGATTGTAGCCTTCAGGAAGCTGAACGTAACCAGTAATCCACTTGCCCTTGCTATGCAGATTCAAAGTGTTGGGATTCATGTCTACATTCGCTTGGACAACTGTAGGAGGAGGCGGAGGAGGTTGTGAAGTAGTGTAAATTTCCACTGAGGAGTAGATGTAGCTTCCTCCATCAAATCCTCCTGCCACCAGTACTCTGTTACCTTGCATCAATGTTGCCGTATGTAGATATCTCATATAAAACATGGACCCGGCGCTTGACCAGAAGCCTGTCAATTCATCGTAGACCTCTGCAGATGCAAGTATCTCTTGATCAGAAGTTCCACCAGCGACCAAGACGCCCGCTTTAACAAGAAGCGTTGCAGTGTGTGCTTTTCGCGGTGTACTCATAGCCCCTGTATAAGACCATGTGCCTGTAGATGGATCAAAGATCTCGCAGGAAACGAGTGTCCCTGCAGCGTAACCACCTACAACAAGAACTTTTCCGTTATTGAGCAGGGTAGCCGTATGCATTGTTCGGGCACTATTCATGGAACCTGTTAAACTCCAGGTGCCAGTATTGGGACTATAGATCTCAGCAGAAGACACAATACTGCTACCATTGTATCCACCTTCAACCAACACCCTTCCATCTGGGAGAATGACAACTTCACTGCTCAGCCAATAGGATCCTCTTGGATAATTCATGGAACCTGTTGGACTCCAAGTGCCAGTGTCAGGATTATAGATCTCAGCAGAAGAAAGTGGTTTTCCAGGACCACCCCATCCGCCAAAAACCAGGGCCTTTCCGCTAGTCAGGAGAATCGCACCGGGACTATAACGACGCACAGTCAATGAACCCGTAATGGTCCAAGTTCCTTGGGAAGGATTGTAGACTTCGGCGGAAGAAAGAATACCATCAGAATTTACACCTCCAGCCACGAGAACACGTCCATCTGTTAGTAGGACAGCAACATGATTGTCTCGAGCATATATCATCGAACCCGTCGAATCCCAGTCTTCAGTAGAAGGATCATACATTTCGACAGAAGAAAGATGGCCGGCTGAGCCTACACCACCTGAAACAAGTATTCTACCATTGTTAAGGAGGGTTGCCGTGTGCGCCTCCCTCGCCACGTTCATGGCGTTAGTAAGTGCCCATGATCCATGGGCTTTTACTTCTGGTGCGAAAATCGACATTATTGAAGAGGCTACCAGTCCAACCAATATTATAGAGAGTGCCTTCTTTTCCATTTCTCATTCTCCTTTCTCAATTTAGCAGTTAATCATGGTATGCAACATCTATTTACCGCTTGTGAAAGCATTTTCTAGTAGAAGATCTCTCCAGAGATCGTTAATGCACAAGCATTTTAGCGACCTAGCTCCAGAACATCCCAACGAGTCTGAAACTTCAAATCAAGCTTATTTTCGCTAAATATGGCTGAATTGAAGGTCTTTGGTGGGGTCGCTGGGATTTGAACCCAGGATCTCCAGCGCCCCAGGCTGGGATCCTTGACCAAGCTAGACTACGACCCCTGTTGACTACCTTATTCCTAAGCTGAAGGAAACATCGCAAACAAACTAAATAAAACTTAAGCCTCTGAAAACATCACAGAGAGATCTTATCTGTCTGGCTTTCAACGACTATTCGGATTGTCCATGCGTGGAGAATTGATCGTCGTAGGTCTGCTGGTCATTTTGATAGCGTTAATCCTTCGGATGAGAGCGAAGTACCACTCAGAAAGAATTCAAACAGTAGGATTCGTACTAGTAGCATTACTATTGTGATCGTTGGCTTAATTGTGAACTGAAACGGCATACAGAGACCACAATAAACCCCGAAGCAGCGGTCATCAAACTTGTTGATGACACAATAGCGCAGTTGGTCACCACCAAGTACACAGCGCCGACGACGCCCAACTCAACATAGATGTAGTAGTCATCGTACACGCGCGGCTGACGACAACTTCTGAGCAAAGCCATCTCGGTATTATTACTGATTTCAAGCGAAAGTCGATAACACCTGAACGCTCAGATCCGCTATGAGGCAACTGAGCCAACATGGAAGACGTTGTACAGTGCAGCCTTGTGAGTACAACAGCAGCACTCCAAGCGCAGACCACAGCTCAAGTATTTGGACCATATGACAATTAGATGCAGAAAACTGAGGGGCTAGAGCCAGCATGATAGAAGAGGGCGCATGCGACTACCTCATAGACAACACCCAACATTACATCCATAGGAAGCGGCTGTTCAACTTGTTGTACCATGGTGTTCAAAAACGTTACATTATATCAAACGCTGCCTAAACACTTCTGGAACGATCTGGAGAGTGAAAACACAGAAATGTCCGACAGCATACGCGACATCGGCTTCTTCGCAGCCATAGGCTTACTATTCGCCATCCTCATCATCGGCACCATCACAGTCGCAGGCTTCAGATTCCCATCACTCCGGCTGCCAAGCCTAGTTCAAAACAAAGGACGCTTAACCGTACAAGTAACAGACAAGCCAGTAGAACTCGAGCATCTCAACATAACCATCGATGAACTGTCCATACAAAGAGCCGACGGCGAAAACATCACCCTCGAACTCAAAGGCGGCAGCGAAGCCATATACTTCGACCTCCTAGCTCTAGACAACGTGACATTAACGCTTTCAGAAACCGAAATCCCAGCCGGCAACTACACCATGATCCGAATACATGTGCTAACAGCCAACGCCACATACCCCGACGGCTCAACAGTCGACCCACTACGAGTGCCCAGCGAATACATCAAAGTCCTCTTGAAACCCCACCTAATCATGCAAAGCAACGGAGCCATCATCGTCACAATCGACCTCGAACCAGAAACTGCTAAGATAGCCATAAGCCACAGCCTAAACCTCAAACCCACAATGAAAGCCATGATCAACGGATAAACAAACCACAACTGCATCAACAAAACCACACAATCCCTCCCCCATTCTCTTTTTTCAATACATCAAACACCAAAAAAAGACAACAATGACCCAGACCAAACGATCCAGGCAACATACGCAAACGTCACGATTCACAACATTGATGGTGCCTTTTAACAACATAGAACTTCACGCAAAAACAGCAAAAACAGAAACAGAAACAACAATGAGAAACCCGAACAGAGCCCCAAACACAAACAGAAAAGCAGAACTTCAACTGCAAAAAATTTTTTCCAGACTCATACTAATAGCCCTTTCTAGGGCTGCTCCTTCAACCACTGCGTAGCCTTCAAAAACAACGGACTAGAACTCAAATCAATCACAGGCATCATAATCTTCTCCCTAGTCTCAATAATACTCCTATAATCAGCCATAACCGCAAAACCCACAAAAGCCCAATACACCTTACGCTCCTCAACCAAAGCCTTAGTCGCCAACTCAGTATTACTAGCCAACGGATAATAAAAAAACGCCACACCATTAGCCCAATAAATCCCAGTAGGCTTACCACCAGCAGCCACATTCAAAAACCGAGCCAACTCATCAGCCGACTTAAAACGCATATACTCCATAACAACAACCTCCCTAAAAGGCTCATACGAAATCACAACCTCATCCTTCAAACCCACATCAACCCCAAACACAAACCTGCTAGACAGAGAATACAAAACTCAACTATTATAGTTTGCCCAAAACAACAGAGAAACAGCAACAACACGTTTAGGGATGAGGCTGAAAAGAAAAAGAGGCAAATCTCAAGTAAGCATGAAAAACCTCTCTCTTTTCAAACCTCATGATCCCCCAAGATAAACATGAAACCGCAACAAACAATGAAAAAAAGAACAAAACTAAGATAGCTCATTAAGAATGTCGTTGTGATTCACATTCTTCTCCATGAACACAGTCAACTCTTGCTCACCCTTCCTCAACAACAACATCTTAATGTTCCTACCCTCCAACACAATGTTACACACACCGCCTAAACCAAAAGCCTCAGAAAGACAATCCCCAGAATCCATAGCCTCAGCCGACAAAGCAGCGTAATCAATGATCTTACTCGGATCCTTAATGTCAACCGATGCCGACGTTGGACCCCTCACAATATACCCTATAACGCCCTCTTTCGCCTTAATCCTATCCAAAACAACACGCACATTAGCAAGGGTCACGGGCTGACTCAATTTCGGAGCCCAATCAACCTGCTCCTCTTCCTCCTCAGCCTCAAGCTGCATGCCCTTCTTCTTCGGCATCTCTCACTCATCCTCCTGCTCCAACACTGGCTTCACCCTTACGAGTTCGCCCCGCCTAACATCAAGAGACTGACATGTCTTCTCAGGAATCCTAATCAACCCCCTGCCCTCCAACTTAGCATCATTAATCACCTTAGCCTTACACCGCACAGTTCTACCACTAAAAGTCTCAACATCAACCTCACCAATCCCCTCAACTTCCAACTCATCGCTCCAACGCTTCAAAATCTCAGCATCCAACTGCACCGTGTTAGACTTAACCATCAAACCACTGAACCTATCCACAATCAACTGCTGCGACGGCAACTCCACAGGCCGTTGCTTCGGAAGCTCCATCTGCTCAGGCGCTCTCAACTCTGACACTGGAGACTCCACAGCAGGTTCCTGAGTTTCAACAGGTTCTTCCTCCTCTTCCTCACGCGTCGGTTCCTCATCAAACCTGAGCTCTGAGGGAGCAGGCTTAGTTAACACAGGTTCTGGTTTCTCGAAATGCGAAAAGGGAATAACAGGCGTTGGTTTGAAGGGGGTAGGGGCGGAAGCCAAAGAGGACTCAATGCTGTCCAGAACCTTAAGAACAGTGGGAAACACAGCACTTGTTATCGTACGAAAATAGACAAGATCAGCACTTCTAGTCAACCCGGCGACCAAGTACATATCGCTAACACAGGAAACGTAGACGTTGCCTTTTTCTCCGTTTATCAGCATGTTGTCCAAACCGCCAATTGCGCCCGCTTTCTCAGCCAAGCTTTGAAAGGAATTGGCAGCTTTGGTCATACTTGGATCAACGGAGCCCTCATTACTGGAAATCACTGTACCCTCCTTTGTTACAATGAACGACCAGTTCAAGTCGGGCACAGCGTTTTTGATTCCGCTGAGCGCGTTTCGTAGAGCAACATTGTACATTTCTTCATTCAACAGAGGTCACTCCGTTGCCTTAGGATATTTTGAGCAGAATACGCGCGGGCACACCGTCGTTTTCCAACACTATGTATTTGAGGCCTTCAGTGTCCTCGATTTGATCCACCCATTTCAAGGCCTCACGCGCCTTCTGTAAAACCAAGAGTCGGTCTTGCTGGCTTCGCACGGCTTCTTCGATAGCGGTTAATTCGTGGAAGGGGTTAGCGTCTAGGACCACGTTTAGGTCGCCGACTGTGATTTCGCCAAGCGTGTTGGCAGCTGCTTTTTTGCCTGCCAGTTTAAAGACTACGTCGCGCACCTTTTTTGAGCGTTCCGCTAGAGTTCGTATTTCATCTAAGCGGCGTAGGTATTCGCCTAGCATGCTCTTGGTGCGGACTATTTCACTGTCAAGTGTCTTGGCTATTGCAGTCGCGGATTCGTATTCTTTTAGTTCGATGACCATGGATTTACCCCCAAAGGGAAGATAAAGAGGGTTAAGGAGTTGTCCTACCCCCACTCAAACAAAGAGGTACTGGATGGAATTTTGGATCAGTTATGGCGCTGTGGTAGTGTACGTGTACTTGTTGTTGCTCGCTGTTATGATGGTCCAGTCGTACTTGTTGCCAGACGTGTATGTGCTCCATACGCGAACTGTCTTTGATGCGCCAGCGTCCAATGATGTGGCACTCGTCTGGTTGCCGCCTGTGCCTGTGTCAAAGTCGAAAGTCAAGATGTTTACGCCGTTGATTTCAACTTTGCTCATCGAGAGCGGTGAGGTCCCTGTGTTTTTGACGGTTAGGTCAATGTACACGTTATTTGTGCCCCAAGATCTTGAAGTAAATTGCAGTTCTTCGGTTCTCATGAATGTGAAGGTTAGTGCGCCCATCCATGCTGCTACGGCTATGCTGACTGCGACGGTCACTGCGATCAGTATGATGGCTGCGACTACTGGGCTTAGAGCTTTCTTGCTTTTGACTATCTTCCACATTTTTTATACAATCCCTCCTTAGGGTTCATGTAGAAGATAGCGCATCGTTAAGATTTAAATCTTACGTCTTAATACACCATATTAACTCCATGCTCGAAAAGCATGGTTTAAGGGATATGTAGAAAAAAATATGGTAGAGACTGCGACGCGTTTAGATTTGTTTCATGACTTGCAGTAGTTGTGTTGCGATCTTTTTGCCTTGGTCTGTGATGGTGTAGTATTTTTTGAGTGGGTCGATTTGGGTTGCTGTGGCTAGGCCTAAGTGTTCGATTTCTATCATTCTGGCTCGGAATGTGCCGTCGCTTAGGGTCAGTTTATGTTTGTTCATGTAGGCTTTGGCTTCTTTCCATCGTCCTTTGTTCATGAGGAGTAGGAAGAGGCAGTCTATGGCGTGGTCTTTTTCGATCATTGCTTTGATGGGGGATAGTCTTGGGTCTGTTAGGATGTGGGTTATTTCTTGTTCTGTTTCGTGTTTGGTGCTCATTTTTGCCGTTTTCACCTTTTCTCTTCAGTCTGGTTTCTTGTGTCTTAAGTAGTATTTCCACGCTTAAAAGATTTAACTAATATTACGAATTGCACAGTATTATGTAAAACATAGTTTTCCTGTAGGTGAAGAGGGTTAGTATGAGTGCAGAAAAAAATTTTTCAGAGTGAAAGCCAGGGTTTTCTGTTTGTGTTTGGGGTTCTGTTTGGGTTTTTGATTGGTGTTTTTGGGTTTGTTTTTGCTGTTTATGCGTGCGCTTGAATGTTGGTTAGCGTGGAGATGCAACATAGTTAGCGTGAAGTTAGCGCATAGTTGAGTTGTTGCAGCTGCGGGTTGTGAAGAATTGTGTGCAAGAAGAAGGCGGGTGTCGCTTAAGCCCTTCTTCTACCCGATGTTGCCTTGCGTTTTGTGGGAAGAGCTGTGCGGAAGAAGAAGACGGGTCAGTAGCTCAAGTTTCTTCTTCTACCATGTTGCGTTGTGAAGTATTCTGTGCGTGTTAGTGTTGACTCGCCCTATAGTTATCATCATCACGTTTGAGTTTGGCTGAAAGCTGTGTGGATGTTGTCATACGATTGTTTCCGGTGACATCAACGAGCATGATGTTAGGGTTGTGGGCTGCTTGGAACAGTTGAACTTGAACACGCAAGCGCAGTCTGTTTGTTCATGGGTGTTGATGCCCAACTGCTCTATAGTGGCAACAACAAGAGGTGGGTAGGCTGTTTTGTTGTTGTTGCTATCGCCGTTGGTAGGTCTGTTACAACAACTTCTTGGATGTTGGCTATGTTGGAGGAGGATGCTGGTTTCTGTTTCAGATGTTGCCAATCTCTTGTTAGATCAGCTTGGAATAGCGAGTTTCGGTTGCCTTGTGGTTTTGGTGTGTTCTTCGTTTAGGCTTACTTTTTTCTCAAGAGTTTGAGGAATTCATCTCTGGTTAGCCCAGCTTGGGCTATTATTGAGAGAAGTGTGCCTTTCTTGATGGTTTCATGGCGTGGAACTGTGACTTTGTGTTTGCCGTCTGTTAGGAATATGTGGCTGCCTTTTTGATGGGCAATTTTGAAGTCGGCTTTGTTTAGTGCCTTGATTATTTTTCGCCAGGAAAGAGTTGGTAGCTTTTCAGACAGTTATTTGCACCAACTCTCTCCTTTGCTTCAGCTGTTCAAGTTCCTCTGGAAACGCTTCTAGGTAGCCTTCGATGGCTTCTCGAATGTTTGTGAGCGTTTCTTTCTTGGTTTCTCCTTGGCTGATGGCGCCTGGGAGTTCCAGACACTGGGCTGAGTATCCTCCCTCTTCTTCTTTCCTCAAAACAACTGTGAATTTCAGACTCTTGGCCTCGACCATTCTCTTGTACCTAGATGCATTGATGCATCAATCAAACATAAACTTTTCCAGAAAGTGATGGTGTTATGTTTTTTTCAGCGGCGTGGCGAGAGTTGGATGAATTGTTTGTCTTCTTTTATTTTTTGGTCTAGTTGGCTTTGGTTTTCGTAGTAGTATGATAGGGCGTCGTGCACTTGTTCTAGTTTGAGGTGTGGGTGGGCGTTGATTATTTCGTCTGGTGTGTGGTTGAGGTATTCGTATTCTATGGCTATGTCGACGACTCGGGTTCGGGTTCCTTTTATCACGGGAGAACCACTGCAGATTCTCTTGTCTGTTGCAATGTAGGGATGAGCCAACTTGGCCTTCTGCAACGCTTAGACCTTCTCTGTTAATGTTAATTATGTCTGTGACACTTAACTTTTCTTGCAATGTTATCAATGTTGTGAAATGGGCTGGGTTTGGGTCATTCGAAGCTTCTGTGAAGATGAAGAAAATGATTGTTGGAAGAATGTTGGTGTCAGCCTAGCTCTTTGATTAGGTCTTCGAGGTTTATGCCTGAGCCTTGGGCTATTTCTTTTCGGGCTTTCTTAAGCTGTTTCTTCTCTGCTTCGCTGATTTCTTCTTCGGGTAAGAGCATGGCTCTAAGCCTTAAGAGTTCAAGCCTAACCGTGTCAAGCTTGATCAATACTTGTCTCAACTCGTTTTTTGTGACCGTTACAACCACTTGTTTGACACCTAGGTTTCTACTAGAGGCAGAAAGACGCTAAATAAGATTTTCATTCTGTAAGTTTAGCGGATGTTGCTGCGGTATGGGCTTTTTGAGTGTGGAGCGTGGCTGAAGCTGTGTGGACATCGTCATACGACTGTTCCTTGGCGACGACGTCATCTGGGATGTGGGTGTGTGGCCGTTTCTGATGTTGACTCTCGTTGGTCTGCCCGCAACAACTAATTTGGATGTTGGATGCAGGTTTTGTTCCTGAGTCGTTAACATTCGCTAAGAGATTGTAATAATACCGAGGCGGGCTTTAGGTTTTGAAGTAGTTGTCTGAGCCGCGTGTACGATGGACTACTACTTCCATGTTATTCGGCTGCTGACTACGTGGGTGCTTATGCCCTGCCGTTCCAAGATTGCATATTCTCATTAGAAGTATTGGTCGCATTGGCGCTTCTATACTAGTTGTTCCTGCTTCGCATGGTATAAGTATGAGAAAGGTGACCTGCTCAGCTCAGCGCTTCGTTTGTTTCTATTATCGATCCATTCATATCCTACTTGGATGAAAGCCGTTCCTGCGACAATAGGAACACTTGTGGTCAATGGGACGCTAGCTGCCGTAAATCCAATTGTTTCCAACAGTGCTGGCGATTTTATTCCGATAAGGGATCTAAATGAAGCAAATGCTGTTTTCATGCCCGAGTTCTTCATCGAATTATCAAGATTCGATCTCCCTTTTTCGATTCTCTCCTTGTATTGCACAAGTGTTCGTTTCATCTCGGGCTCATTCTTAGCATGTGATATTTCTTTCTGAAATTTGTCTATGAATTCTCTGAACTGGAGGAGCTCATCTCTCCTTTTGTTTCGAAAACGCAAGATGTCTTTGATGGGTACATCCTCACGAGGAACAGGGAAAATTCTTATGAATTCTGAGTTGAATGAAGGAAATCCGCGATTTTCTGTGTCTGAATGGAATATCGTGTTTTCGTATTCTTCCCAGTCAGTACTTGGAACCGTGTAGTCAATGTCAGTTTCTGCCAAGAATTTTGCCAGTAGACTCATGTAGAGTAACGAAGCATTTTCCTCCACAAAATACCAGTTCGGGTCTTCTTTGTCTGCCGCTGCCGGATGTCTTTCTCGCATTAGTTCTATTGTCCTTCTAGACATTTTGTCTACGCTTATTCGAAACATGCGGTTTTTTCTCCAGTTCTTGTTTATGCGTGTTCGGAATTCTGCAGAATCAACAATTTCTTTGAATTCGTTTTCCAATATCGGTCCTATTCTTGGAGCAAAGCGCCAAAGGTCAGAGGGTCTAATTGGGTCAAAAGCTTCATTCTCCCATAGGAAAATCATAGTTTCATAGTCCTTCTCTTTCAAAGGGTCAACTTGAGAAGGATCATTTTCCCAACCATGGGGAACTATGGAACACGCTTTGTCCCAATAGAGTGCCGCCCATTTCAACCATTGTGAAGGTACGAGGATTGTGGGATAATATAGAATCTTCCTATCCAAATTCCCTGCACACCATTCAACATCGTGTTATTGAAGCGATCTGTTTTTATCGCTTGTGTTGCGGCCTTCTTCCGTGATGTTTCTCATGGTTTCTCGCAGGCTCTCTAGGTCTTTGTCAGAGTTTGATGTGCGCGTACTAGCTGAATACGCTTTTCAGCAAACACTGCTTTTCTGGCCACGCATCTTTGACATAGTTAATGAAAATCATATCAGCTTCAAAGCTCTTGCTTGGATACGCAAGAGACGGAAACTAATAGAGGTCATTCATAGAAGATAACTCTATGTTTTTAAGTCAGAAATGCACGTGTTTTTTTGGAAAAGACGGAAGAGAACCATGTCAGATGATATTGGAAAAGGATTCAAAGAAGCGATCGAAGGAGTAGTCGGGGGAATCGTTATATCAACCTTGTGGGCGATCATCCCGACACTTTCATTCGTACCTTCTTATTATGTTGGAATATTCCAACTGCTTCAGGTCGCGAGTCTGATCGGGGGGATACTCCTCATTTTTGCGATGGAGTCCTGGGGTTTTGGTTATCTTTTGGGATGGCTATTTGGCATGTGGATAATGTCTCGCGCGGGACTGGTTGATCTTTGGCTATTTACCTTATATGCCGTGGTTGGGGCGGTTGTCTTCATTGGGAAGATTTCTAAAAAGATTGAACAACTTAAAGGGTTTTGAACAATGGCTTTCATCTTATTCGATCTGATTTCTCTTTTGGTTAAGCACTATCAGGTAATTCTGCTTCTTCCGATAGTGATGGCTTTCAACGCTGAAAAATACCATGTTGCACGAACTTCAATCTTGACCAACACGGTCAGTATGTTTGTTGCTGTTGCTCCATTTTGGGATGCTGCCCGCTCTTGGCTTAACGTGAGAGAGATCAGCTTGTTTCATGCCTATGTTCTGCTCGGATTGATTTTTGGGATGTGGGCTTTTCTAAGCTATATGTTGGGAAGTCGAGAAGACGAAGGATTTTACGAGTTTTCTTGGTGGTTCTTTAATAGCGGAATAGCGGCATTCGTATGCCTCGTTGCTGCTGTTCTCCTTTAGGAGTCCCGAGGTAGACGTGGGATAGCAATGACAGACGGGTGGCATGTAACTGCACGACATATTGTTGAGTGGACAAAGACCAATCAAAGAAGAGCCCAAGATACATTACCTCTCTTGGTACGGAAGCTCTTGCTGGCAAGCATAAATGCGTCATTCTTGAGCTTTCGTGCTGGAGATAGTATTTCAGGTGGCGGCTGGGATGGCGTTCTCAGGGCTCAGAAGGGTAACGCCTTCTGCCCAATGGGGGTTTCCGTCTGGGAATTCGGCACTAGTAAAGGAATTGAAGAAAAGGCAAATGAAGACTACTTAAAGCGTACGCGAAATCCACTTGGTGTTGATAGGAAGAAAAGCACGTTTGTATTTGTGACATCGCAAACTTGGGCCAAGCGAGAAAAGTGGGTGAAGGAGAAGAGTTCTGAGAAAGAGTGGGCATCGGTCAGAGGGTTAACTGCAGATGATTTGGAGGCATGGCTTGAACAATGCCATGCTGTACACCGTTGGTTTGCAAGACTGATTGGATTGCGTCCAGAAGGAGCATGGGATGCGGAGCAAGCTTGGTTGAGTTGGAGTTGCGGTACACAACCTGCCTGCAGTTCGGATTTGGCGCTCTCTGGGCGACAAGATCAAGCTAAGGAATTAGTGGACAAATTGAAGGCGAAGTCCTCTGCGATTCGCATTTTGAGTGAATCGGAAGAGGAGGCATACACATTCACGCTCGCAGTAATAAAAGAACGTTTGGAACTTTCATCTCGTCTCTTGGTAGTCAAGGAGCCAAAGGAATGGGACGCTTTGACTGACAGCCAACAACCGCTAATTCTCATTCCCCAGTTTTATAATGTTCATAGTCTGGGATTAGCAATACAGCGCGGTCACTGGGTGATTTTGCCGATATCCCATACGCAGCATGGACGACAAGCAGATATTACTTTGAGAAGAGCAGACCTTAATCAAGAAATCAAGGCATTAATCGCCATGGGTTTAAAAGAGGACAAAGCCGAAGAGATTGTGTATTCTTGCAGGGGATATTTGAATGCCATTCGGAGGCATCCTGCGCTTGCCATAGACTATCAAAAGCCCGATTGGGCGGCTCCTCAGAATGCAGGAACAACAATAGTCGCGTTGCTTGCAGGCGCATGGATAGCCGACAACAGAAATGACCGTGAGAAGTTAGCACAATTAGCTGACATTCCTTATGATAAATTCGAGCAAGAGTTACACAGATGGAGAATAGCAAGCGATGCTCCCATTCGCCTCATGGGGAAAATTTGGCAAATCAAATCACGTCAAGATGCTTGGCTGCAGCTCAGCCCGTTTTTGGAGATGGGCGTTTTGAGAAGATTTGGCGAAGTGGCAAGAGAAGTGCTGCAGGAGATTAATCCACGTTTTGAATTGCCTCCCAGAGAAAGATGGTTGGCGAGCGTACATGGTAAGGTAACCAGGCATTCAGATTCACTTCGTCATGGACTTGCAGAAATGCTAGCGATGTTGGCTAGTTACGGCGACAAGGACTGCCAAGACATTGGCGCTCATTCTATACAAGACCTAGTGTCCTTGTCGGCAAGACAACTCCTAATAGAAGACATGTCCGCTCAGCGATGGGGTTCACTTGCAGAAGAACTCCCTTTGCTAGCGGAGGCTGCACCAGAAGTGTTCATGGAAGCGGTGGAAACTGATCTTCAGCGTCAGAACCCCACTGTGATGGACCTTTTTGTGGAAGAAGGTGAAATGGGAAGGTGTATGCACTCAGGTTTGCTTTGGGCACTTCAAGGCATTTCTTGGAATCAAAAATACCTAGCTCGAGTAGTTCGCATTTTGGCAAAGCTTGCTCGTCTGGATCGTGGTGGTCGCTATCATGATCGTCCTTCCAACACTCTGAAAGAGATCTTCCAAGGCTGGCTGCCTCAAACAAAGGCAACTTTAGATGAAAGGCTTCAGATTCTTGATTCGCTTATGCGTGATGAGCCTGCGTCTGGATGGAAACTGCTGCTGGGTCTTCTTCCGGAAAGGGGAGGCAGTATTTCAACGCCTATATATCGCCCACTCTTTCGTTCTTGGTACGAAGGATGGAAGAAAGGCGCTACGCGCCGGGAGTACCGTCGCCATATTCTTGCCGTTGCAGAAAGGTTGCTTAAGTTTGTTGACAAGGAACCTAACACTCGTTGGATAGATGTAGTGAGAGCGTTACCTCAACTACCCAAAGAGACTTTTAACAAAGCCATCGTCCGGCTTGCAAGCGATAGCGGTAACTTAACTGATAGTGCTACCGACGAAATTCGCGACGAGCTGAGAAGAGTAATCTCCGACCATCGCAGGTTTTCTGATGCTAAATGGGCACTGCCTAAAGAATCGGTTGACCAACTTGATGACCTTTACCAGAGCTTGATTCCTCAGGACCCAGTAGCTAAACATCGGTTCTTGTTTGATGATTTCCACCCAGATCTACCTTCCACTGAACCCCACCAAGACTACGAACAAAGACAAGAAGCAGTCGAGCAAGCTCGTAAAAAGGCCTTAGAAGAGATATGGGATGCCCTTCAAGCTGGAGGAATCATCCGCTTGGCGGTATCTATTAGATTACCGCGGAGTCTGGGTAACTCCCTCGTTAGTTCCAACTTTGCGGATAAAATAGAGGGGTTGGTGTTGAGGTGGTTAGATAATAAGAACGCTTCTCTGGCCCAGACTGCCCAGGCTTATGTCTACGCAAGCTATTTGCATAGACCCGAATGGCTTGCAGTCGTACGCAAACAGTATGCTAATACGTGGTCTGATGAGACTTGGGCAGCGTTCACTTTGGGTCTTCCATTCGGTAAAGGAGTATTTGGTTTCCTTGAGACTTCAACGGAATTCGTAAAGAGGAAATACTGGGAGAACATAAGAGGATATTACTTGCAGCAGGAAGATGCAGAATGGGCCAATTGGGTGATTGGGCAATTACTAACAAACAAAAGACCCTTCGCAGCTATTAATGCAGCTGCACAATATTTGAACACAATTGCACAGAAAAAGGATCTAACTGGCGATCTTCTGGCAAGGGCTCTAGAACTCGCAGCAACCGACCCAGCGGATTTGGAAACGACACAATCAATCACGATTAATCATGACATCGTAGAGGTCTTGAAGGCACTTCAATCAGACTCAATTGATGAAAAACGTCTAGCACGTATTGAGTGGATGTACATGCGCGTCATCCATGAAGAGGAAATTAAGCCTCGGGCGCTCCTAAAAGAGATTATGGAAAATCCTAGTTTCTTCGTTCATTTGATTTGCCTCATGTTTAGAGGAGATCCCCCTGTAGAAGGAGAATTCCCGAACCTTTCTCCCGAATTAAGAAAAGCCCAAGCCCAGAATGCCTACAGCCTATTGGAGTTGGTTGACCAATTGCCTAGTCAGAATGATAGTCAGATTAATGCAACTCAACTCCGAAAGTGGATCGACGAAGCAAGACAAGGATACACTCAGCGAAATCGAAGGGCAATTGGCGATGAATGCGTGGGTAGGTTGCTTTCTCATTCTCCAGCTGGCAGTGATGGAATATGGCCACATGAAGTGATACGAGATATGTTAGAGCATTTTGAAAGCCAAAATATGGAGTCAGGGATTGAAATCGGTCTCTATAATCAGCGTGGTGCGATGCTCAGAGGTCTTGGTTCTGGCGGCGAGCAGGAACGCGAGCTCTCTGAAAAATATCAGCAACAAGCAAACAAGATCAGGCACACATGGCCAAGGACAGCTGCAATGTTATATCGGATTGGCGAAACCTACAGCCGCGATGCGATTAGAATCGACCGATGGGATCAGCTTCATCTGGGAGGATGAAGGGCTGCCCGTTCTTTACTCGCAGCAAAGGGCGACACCATCTAACAACAGACAATAGGGTCGTTCTGGCTTCGCCTATCTGGTATGAATCCTATGATGTATCAGAAGAGTAAAGGTCAAAATCAAAGAACGAAACAGCGCGCTGTATGACTAACACGTTATACATAGGGTCATCTGAAGTACTGTTTGAGTTTCGCTTGTAATTCTTTGCCTTTGTTTCCTAGATCTGCTTCCAGTTCTCTCATTCGTGCGATTCTTGGGTTACTCTCTACTTTCCTCTCACATTTTCTATGCAGGAGCCTAAAAAGATCTGAGTCTATTTCCTTCTCTGAATGGTCTTGCAGTCTCAGCTTATACGTAATTTTCTTAATCGTCCCAGAGGTGCCGGTAGTCAGCAGGTATAGCTCTGGGGTGGTTTTTCGCATAAGGATTTGGTCTAGTGTCGGCAGTATATGAGCGGTGTCGGTTTGTAGCCCAACCGATATCGATAGCAGATTGCTTGCCTGCATGCCACTGAAGTCCGATATCTCTTCAATGACAATTTGACGAATTATCCCTTCGGCTGCTGTGACTAATTGGTTGAATTCTTTCAATTCGCTGTAGAACGATGCGATATCGTTGTGAAGCTTTACATTGATTGTGTCCAGCAAGTATTTGTATTGAACCAAAATCGTATTGTGTTGAAGGGATTCAAATCTGCTGAACTTGTCTCTTCGAGAGAGGAAATTAGCGACCTCATTGTAAAGAGGACCATAAACAGACTTGATAAGCTCTGTACTTGCTGGTGGCGCGCGCAATTTTCCTTCTTTCTTGAGCGTTGCTAAAATAGAGCCCTTCAATCTCTGCTGCAGGTCGTTTGCATCTTTATAATACACCGTATCGAGGTGCTGAACATCGAAGGGTGGCTTAAATCCGCCTTTGATGACGGGAATGAAATTCTTGCCAAGCGTTACTGCCATGCCAAACTCGTAATACACATTTGCACTAGGGACTCGCACTTTCTCGTATTTGTCTGCTGTTCCTTCGATGCGTCTGATCTGAACTGGATCGTTGAGCATAACTACGCAAAACTGAGACTCGATAATCTTCGAACAAATCTTGTCACAAAAAGCGTCGAGTCCCTTCTCTTCTTCACTCAAGAGAGCAAAATATCCCTTAAGTCCGAATCCGTCTAAGGTTTTCACAATCGACTCGATGTCTTCTTTGAATTCGGGGCTACCCGAACCGATAATGAACACCATATTTTTCTGATCTGAAGCACGGCAAGCTCTCTTGTCACTGATGAGGCACGGGGATCGAGTTTCAGACATCATTCATCCACCTTACACTACATCAAGCTGCGGTCTAATATAACTACGGTCCACCATGCTTCCACCTAATACCCTCGTGGGATAAATCAGAGAATGGAATTTCGCGCGTTTTCTCTCTTCATTTCATTTGGTTACTAGTTTTATGGCTGTTGTGGGGCATTTGGTTACGCAGAGTCCGCAGCCCATACACAATTCATCATTAATAGTCAACAAGTCATCAATCATCTGTCTTGCGCCAAACTGGCATCGTCCAACGCAGACGCCGCAGCCTGTGCATTCAGCCATGTCTGTCACAGAGGTTGTGTCTGACTTGAGCAACTGCGGAAAAAGCCCAAAACGCACCACAGAATCAAGTGCAGGCTTCATTCCACATCATCCAAAGAATACATGATCATAGACAGTGTTGGACTTTTGTCGTTCATTTCACAGCTGCTCCATGGACTATCAGGATTATCCCGACCACTAACGCAACAATCCCCAAAAGAAAAAGATAATTAACCATGGGATTTGGTGGCGAGGTTCCAAAGAATGAGGGTATCCCGATTAGCACACCAATGGCTATGAAAAGCATGCCGCACACAAGTACTACAGGACCAGCCGATACTATGGAGTCAGCCTTCATTTCTTTTTCCTTCATAAGTTAACCCTCCGACTCACATTAACGATTTTCGGAGAACAAGAAAAAAATAGGTCGTGGCTTTAGCTGTTTTCTTGTTTTCGTTTCTTGTACGTGTGCACGCCTACTATGGTTGAGCTTAAAGTTATCTGTGCTCCTTCGTAAGCTTCTTCAGCATCCCTGCGTTTTCAGATGGTTCTTCAGACAGTTTTCAATCTTGATGACATGGCTGTTCTGGCTTTGCCTATCTGGATGAAGCCTAGGATGAATGAGAAGAATAAGGGACAAAATCAAAGAATGATTTGGCGAGCAGCTAAGTTCGGAATCCAAAATATAATGTTTCAGGAACTCAAGCATGGGAAACAATAAATATCAAAGAGAAAACAAGCGTAACCTTATGCCTGCGTCTACGAATGGAATCTTTTTTCCAGACGGTTTTCAGTGGGGTGTAGCGACTTCTGCTTATCAGATTGAGGGTGCTTGGAACGAGGATGGAAAGGGAGAATCGATTTGGGATCGCTTTTCTCACGCTGCGGGAAACATCAAAAATGGCGACACGGGAGATGTGGCGTGCGATCATTATCACCGCTACAAAGAAGACGTAGCTTTGATGAAAGAGTTGGGTGCGCAGACTTATCGGTTCTCAGTATCCTGGTCCCGTGTGCTTCCCAAGGGAAAAGGTGCTGTCAACAAGACCGGTCTCAACTTCTACAAGAGCCTGGTAGATGAGCTCTTGAGGAGCGGAATCGAACCTTGGGTTTGTCTGTACCATTATGACCTGCCTCAGGCTCTGCAGGATGAAGGAGGATGGGCAAACCGGAACATCATCCAGTATTTTGCAGATTACGCTGAGCTTTTGGGTCGCGAGTTAGGGGACAAGGTCCGGCAGTGGGTAATCCTCAACGAGCCCAAATTCTGCGCGCTCTTCGCACAGGGCACGAAAAACAGGGAATTATACCTTAAAGTCTCGCACAATCTACAGCTAGCTCAAGGAAAGGCCGTTCAAGCCTTGCGGGATGTTAACCGGAACTTCCAGATAGGCACAATCATAGACCTTACCCCGTATCATCCGATCAGTGATGCTGAGAAGGATCGGAAGGCCGCTGACACTCTTGATGAGTGGGCGAATCGCTGGTACACTGATCCGCTGCTTAAGGGAGCGTATCCTCCTCTGGCACGAAAGATGGGGTTGAAACCCGATCAGCAAGATTTAGACTTGATCAAGCAGCCCCTGAACTTTTTGGGCGTGAACTATTACACGCGTAAGCTTGCAACTCATGACCCTTCAGACCCTGTGACTGAGGCTAGCAGGGTTGAGAAGAAGACGCCCACGACAGCGACGGGCTGGGAAATCTATCCCGACGGGTTGTACGAGGTGCTGATGCGCTTACACAAGGGTTATAGTAACCCAACGCTTTACGTCACCGAGAACGGAGTTGCCTTCGAAGACAACGTGACGAAGGAAGGCAGCGTCCAAGACGACGACCGGATAGCCTTCATCCGTGATCACCTCATCTCTGTGCATCGAGCCATCAAGGACGGGGCAACGGTCAAAGGATATTCCGTGTGGTCGTTCATCGATAACTTCGAGTGGTGGGACGGCTACAGCCCGCGTTTCGGGCTCGTCCACACCAACTATCAGACCCAGAAGCGGACCCCAAAAAAGAGCTACTACTGGTACAAGCAGGTGATCTCGAACAACGGCTTCGCCTTCTAGACAGCCATGTTTGTCCTACCTCCCACTTGTTTTTTCATCTATTGTGATGTTGCTTTGTAATGTTGCAATGTAAGTCTTCGATTTTGTAGAACAGTCGCGCGCGCTACTTCGTCATTTTTGTGTGTGTGCATAGAATTTCTATGCCCCTTCTCACATATATCCAGCATCGATTTCAACAAGCATGGCGAAAGAAGATGACGGCTTTGATGATGGCTCCAACTACTATTGATGCAATACCGAATAACATCGCTCCGACGCTGAGAAAGAAGATCCACAGAAAGACGCCGGGATCTCCTCGGTGGCTGCGCACTGCAACTTCGTTGAGACTCCAAACTGCCGCAACAAGGCTGACAGGAGAAAGCAGTACGCCAACAACCAGCAAGAAGTTCGCTGTAGTTTCCTTGGACATTTCGTTTCTCTTCAAACCTCGGTCTTGCGCGCATCTAATTAGTTCTTTTGGTTCAGCTATACCTTTTCTGCAACGACAATGGGCGATTAGTTTCGTTGAAGTTTTTCTATTGTCTTTTTCCAATGCAATGTCCCTCTCAGAATATATCCTTTTCCGAAAACTCTTCAACTGTCCTTTTTTGCGTATGCATAGAATTTCTATCTCAACCAAACCCAAGTACCACGTCGTCATTTTGTGTGTGTGCATAGAAATCCTATCGAACCAACGCGCGCTTAACTGCCTAGAAAACTTTTTTGGCTTGCTCATGACAACTGTGAGGTGGAACGCTTGTTGGAATTCAAAGGGGAAACACAAATGGCTGAAGTTCGCATGTCTGAGATGACGAGGGTTGGTATCCAGAAAGCCCTCGACAGAGGTTTCAGGACGGCTGTGTTCGCTGTAGGCTCAAATGAACAGCATGGTCCTCATCTACCTACCAGTACGGATTCGTTGATAGGTGATCTTTTGGCTAACAAAGTAGCTCAGAAACTTGGCAGGACTCTTCAAGCGCCTTCAATAAACGTAGGATGCTCCGACCACCACATGGTATTCCCCGGTGCTATCAGCCTTAGACCTGAAACACTCAAAGGTCTGATCCGCGACTATTGCGTTAGCTTGGCAAAACAGGGATTCAAAAACATCGTCATACTCCCATCCCATGGTGGAAACTTCAATGCCGTACAAGAAGTAACCGCTGATCTCAGCCAAAGCCTTAAAGGAATTAGAGTCGTATCATACACGAATCTGAAAGGTCTTCTTGAATTACTTGCTGAGCTTTCGTCTAAACATGGAGTTTCAGCTGGTGAGTCAGGAGGTCACGCCGGTGAGTCCGAAACGTCAATGATTTTGGCAATACGCAAAGATCTAGTTGATATGAAGCATGCTGAAACGGGGTTTTTGGGAAGTCTCGATGACAAGATGATGGCACTCATGTGGAGTCAAGGTATCAAAGCCGTTTCGAAGAACGGTGTGCTCGGTGACCCTCGGAAAGGGGAAGCTGGCAAAGGAGAAGAGTATCTTGAGCTTTGGGCAGAGAAAATGACAGACTTTGTCCGAAAACAAGTCGACATCTGAACGCACGCGTTAGTCTTGTGTGTGCATAGAATTTCTATCCATCCAATCAACACCACTGAATAAAGCATTTTAGAAAGATAGGACGCACTAGCTTGCGGGAGACAATCATATGGATATTAAGAACCTGTTTGGCTACAACTGGTATTCTCGTCGACAAATCCTCAAAAGCATGAATGAAATCCCCTGGCAAACGGTTGTTGAAAGCTGCGGAGCCAGCTTCGACTGCATACGAGACATATTCATACACAGTCTACAAGCAGAACAATTCTGGATTCGACGCTTAACTGGAAAAAACACAGAAGGAATATTCAACACACCATTCAGTAAATATGCTGACATCCGCTCTATCCAAGCGTACGCTGACGAAGTTGAGGCTGAAACAAACCAGTACCTGAAAACCCTGACAGACCAGAAGCTTCAAAGCATCTTCGAATTCAAACTGCGAGACGGCAGAACCGATCGAAAAAAGGTCGAAGACATTCTAATGCACGTGATCGAAGAAGAGATCCACCACCGCGGAGAACTGTTATGCATCTACTGGCAAAACGACATCAAACCACCGTACACCAGCTACATGGGCTACGTGGAAAACACAGGCCAAGCATGATCCATAAAAACATTCAGCATTTCTGGCGTTCAGTTTCTAATCACAGTCCAAGCAGCTAAC
>Ga0315314_1001439_pt1 | contig 21547 bp, 20 predicted proteins | sample TDP9_MG_FD_203631 | JGI IMG/M metagenome (GOLD analysis project Ga0315314, IMG submission 203631) | Freshwater sediment microbial communities from Lake Towuti, South Sulawesi, Indonesia - TDP9 | ecosystem: Environmental > Aquatic > Freshwater > Lake > Sediment | place: Indonesia: South Sulawesi... | reverse complement strand
CAACCTGATCCATGTCACCTATTCTCTTGAGTAAGTCTTTTCCACCGTAGACCCGCTTGTAGAGATGAACCAATGTTGCTCAACGATATTATTTTGTACTGGAGTAATAAGAGTAACCCTGACTTCTCTGAAAATCTGATTACATGAAGATCAAACCGGAACAACTGAGCGAGCCAAGGGCGAAAGACTACCGTGGATAGAAGAGGAACAATTAGTGAAGAAGCGGAAACACAAATAGCAGGCACTAGTCAATTGCGCTTGTCAGTCAGAATCGACCCATCCTCAACCTTGATCGCAGCTTAGCTTTCACGATCACCTTAGAAGGAAAATCCTAGCATAGGGTCCAACAGTTCTGGTAAGCTTCAAGTTGTATGTTGCGTTTGGTGCGGCCTCCAGGACTCAGACCGCTAGACTGCACTTCTTCGGACTCGGTAAATCTGCGGCTTTGGTCTTTTAGAGACCTATCTTCTGAACTAGACGTCTTCGCTTTGATGCAGGTGGAGAGTTCTTTTATGCAAGTATGGTTCCAAGAATCCGAGTTTCTGTCGTCAACACTATTCCCTTGGATTTCATGTCCTCATAGAAGGTCCGGAAGAAATCTAGCCCTGCGTTAGAAGAGCCTGTGGAGTCACAGCTGTAAATGAATGGTCGAGGTTCCAATCAGCCTCCAAGCCACTTCCAGGTAATCCGTGACGGATCTCAAGGATTGGATGTTCACTGAAAGAAACCATAGAAGTCTTTTTCGGTCGGCGCACATTAATTATATAGTTTGCTCGAAGATTTTGATATCAGCTTGTCTGTGGTTGCTAATGCATAGCGAATCTAAGGATTTAGAGAAGGAAGTGGCTGGGCGCTGATCTCCTCAAGGCCTCTCAAGACTTCGATCTCGCGCCACGAGACCCAAGAGGGGCTAGTCACCGTCTCTATTCTGATGAATCGTATGCCATTCCAAGGTGTTGGCGGAGCGTGCTCCAACACGTCGTTGTCGTTTGTGAACCCGCGGAACTCTTGGAGGACCTTGTAAGCTTCTCCAGCCGATCCCTTGCCTAGCACACGATGGACTGTTTCGCCCGGTGGAGACTGGCTTACTAGCAGTCGTATTTTCTTGATGGTAGAGGGCGTCTGCAAATCCACTTCGATCCATTGGGGTGGAAGGTCTCCTGCACCCCACCAGGTGTTCGGCTTACCGTCGAGAGCCATCGACGGTGGGTTAGTGGTCAAGAAATGAGAGGCCTTTGAAGGTTTGAGAAAGGCTATGTTCTGTCCATTGAAAGGTCCTGGGGCACACGGGTCAGGCCTGTTCTTTGGAGACAGAGCTTCATTGATCACCCCATCCTCTTCCAATCCATGCCAAAATTCCGGCTGCTCGAAGGTGTCCCAAGTCCAGAGGAGCCAGCCGTCGAACCCAAACCTGCAGGATTCGACCTGCCAATCATGAAGGGCCTGAGCAGCTCTAGGAGCGGACCAGAAGGGATCCCCCTTGAATCCGCCGATCTCGCCCATGATGATGGGTTTTCGGGTAAAGCCAGCCATCTCGAAGTTCTCGACATGTTCCAATAGGGCTGGCGGGTCCCAAGGCCAAGCGTGTAGGTCGATGAAATCGGCCGACGACTCCCAGATTGCTGGACCTGTACGTATCACCCTCGGGTCGCCAGGTCTGAAGGGATGAGGTTTCTGCGGTACAAAGAAGCTAACGGTCACCAGGGCCGTAGGGTCCAGCTCCAAAATGGCGGCCCGCACTTGGTCGATCCAGTAGACCAGGTTCTCGTCCATCATCTTCTGTTTCTCGTCGGGTTTCGACATGTCGTAAGTCTTGCCGTTGCCAGTCGTCACTAGGCCGGATGCCCAACTCAACGGTGGGAAATCCGCTGAGAACCACACCTCGTTCCTGATGTCGTAGGCGAAGATGGCGTCCAATGGAGCCCCCTGGTTAATTAGTTCCTTGACAAAATCGTGCCAGAACCGTCTATGTGCTTCAACGCCTCCCGGGGACAAGACATGCGGATTCCAGTGTTGAAAAACCGAGAGGTAGGGTTCCATGTAGCCACGGTATCCGCCTGCCCTAGGTATGTCGCCTCCCACAATCAAGACATAGATCTCATTGGCCTTCGCTCTCCTCAAGAAATCTACTATGTTGGCAACATAGGAGGAGGAGATGCCACCGGTCGGATCTCCAACGCTTCCTACCAGGCAGCATTCATTGAGGAAGACTCGTACAATACTGTACCCATCTGAACGCATCTTGCGAAGCGCCTGATCTACTTGGAAGGGATCATAGAGGCCGGGGTTGAAAGTCGAATGGTAAAAGACCATCTCTCCTGACGGCGCCTGCTGCGAAGCGAGGCGAACGTAGTTGTTTCCGCGAGGGACAAATCTCTCTCCTGTCCTCCGGTCATAGAACTCTCCGACCCCGTCAACTACACGCACACCTATGCCGTGGGCTGGGGGGGTCGCTGCAGTTGGCGTTGGTACAGGTGTAGGTGTTGGTGTAGGTGTCGGTGCCGGCAACGTTGCATAGTAGCCAGCAGCCGCCACGCCAATCGCAACGATAGCTCCTCCGCCATACGTCAAGTACTTCCGTCTAGTGACCTTCGCTTTCTCCTCTTCAGTCAAAGAATATCACGATATTTTCCGAAGTTTACTCTTACAGTAGCTTAAAACTTCTTGGAGTCGCCGGCTATGGCCAAACGTTGGAAGCTGAACTATTTTTCGTAGATGACTAGATTTTCTCCTTGTATCTGAGAGGTTAGTAGTCTGCGGGTTCCAGTGGATCCCTAGGAGTTCCACAAGGTCCTTCTGCTTGATTGTCTTTATGTGTTGTGAGGCTTTGGACTCTGTGAAGTGTCGGTTGTAGGTTGCGAAATGCCTTGCCTTTCAAACCAAATAATTCTTTGGTTGACATTTCGTAAATGGGATAACAATTATTTTCTTGGCGAAAACCTTAGCGAAACAGACCAGACATCAGGAAGTTAGTTACGCTAGGCATAGGAAGGCTACACTTGAAGTTAGGCCACGTCAGATTGAGAGGCTCAACGATCCGAGGTTTGGTTTACAGAACCTTTTGGAATGTATATTTCATGAATCAAGGAGTGTACGCTTGGTTCATGTGGCCGAAAGGATTCTTCTCCACGTAAAAACTAACAGCGGCTTACAAGCGTCAGAACAGACAGGGCTCCCAAACCTGAAGAGCTGCAGCGCGTCCTGGACGTGGCTGATCTCCCTGAGAAAGTCATCATCTCAATGCTCGCCCTAGGAGGATTCAGAGAAGGGACTCTATTACGCCTACAGCATCGACATGCCCGAGAGGATCTGGAGAGAGGCCTGGTCCCACTTCACATCCATGTCGAGCCGGAGATCACGAAGGGTAAGTACCATGACTACGACACCTTCCTCGACGCTGAAGCAGCCGAATACTTGAAGCTCTACCTAGACGCTCGACGTCGAGGATCCCCTGATGGGAAGCTCCTGCCCGAAAGGCTGAACGATGACTCACTGCTCATCAGAGATTCACAGTCCGAGCTCGTCAAGCCCATTGGTGAGAGACAGATCTACCAGCTCGTACACGCCTTATACTTCGAGGCTGGACTCCTGAAGAAGAATGAGGCCAGCATTTACGACCTGCATGTCCACAGCCTCCGCAAGTATTTCAAGACCCAACTCATGGCTTTAGGCGTTCAATCCGACTACGTAGACTACATGATGGGTCACACCGTAAACACCTACCATGACATTCAATCGAAAGGCATCGAGTTCCTCCGCAACATCTACGCTAGTGCAGGTCTCTCCATTAGGCCTAGCGCCCAAGTCTCGAAGATTGAGATGGTGAAAGAGTTCATCAGAGGCCTCGGCTCAAACCCTGAAGAAATCCTATCCAAAAAAGCACTCTCAGAACCTCACAGAGTCTATGCTACAGCTCAAGAGCGTGAGGAAGACCAGATTAGAGCCCTCTGTCTAGCCTTCAAGGACACCTTGAAGAGAGAACTTCTCGCCAGCCAATAATTGCCGAGTCCAAGCTGGTGAAGGCTAGCGTGGTGCGGCCGCCGGGATTCGAACTCCCGGATCAACTGTTCGTTGGTCTCCCGGGTCACCGGCGGTCTGCTAGGATATTGGCAGGCCGACGTCTTAGACCAGGCTGGACTACGGCCGCAACCGCTAACTAGAATCTAATGGAATACAATAAAACCTTTCGATAGAGTTCATGGTGCCGAGGGTGCGAGTTTCACCGCGTTTATCGGTTTTGAACGCACGACAGCCCGGTCTTCAGCTTCACCCTCTCATCAGATCGCGAAGAGTCGGGTGCTCTCCCAGGCTGAGCTACCTCGGCGTATCCTCGGCACATCTAGACGAAGAATATCAGCTCTCACTTAAGATTTTCTTTGAAATCGACTTGACGACCACTCGAAATATATTTAAGGAGTGGTAATCGCTAAGATTGAACGCGGGCCGGTAGATCAGTCTGGTATGAACTACTCCTCAATCGAGGGTCGTTACCAAATCGTCCGCTTGGCATGCGGAAGGTCGCGGGTTCAAATCCCGCCCGGTCCACCACTCTAGCGGTTACCAGTCTGGATTCGGAAAACTTAGAGGGGCAACAGATCTGCTTCCATAATGCCATTCCGCCATGGCCTACTTTTCTTCGAGACGTATCTGATCGAGGAAGTGTTAAGTTCTCAGATTATGCTGTTTATCAAGATAGGGTCGGTGAGCATGATTCTTCAGTTTGTTCCTTACATGACAGCTGCTGTAGCTGCGCATGCCCTTCTCACGTCGCTGGGAGCGCTATTGGCTGTGCATACCGTAAGAGCGCTCGCTCAAGGACAAACGGAGTTGTGGGAGGCCTACCTTGATGCACAAAGCAGAAACGTGCCAATTATCGATGTTCCCGCTAGGATCAAGGAGATTGAGACCATCAAGAAAGTGATCGCCATACTGATTGGGGTTAATACGTTTGTTGGGTCTTTCGGAATCGGAATATCTCCTGTGGCTATCGCATTCTTATCTGATAGTCCTGGAGCGCTTAATACCGTGTGCCTTTCGCTCATGCTGATAATGTTCCAGCTTGCCGTCTTTATGTTTACAGTACCATCCGTTATGCGCTTTGTTGGACTGTGGATCCAGAAGGCTCCATATGTGGGACAGAGAGAATCTCCTTCTTGAGGCTGTCTTTCAACGCAAGGCTTAGGAGGCGTATCTGCTCTTGGAGGTTCCTGGAATGATGGGCATACATATCGCTCGCTGAATCTCCGTAGTATAGGAATGAGTCGAAGACAGGGAGGGGGAGGCTTGAAATTATGCTTGCACGCGAGCGAGCCCACAAACAAAATTTCATAGTCTAGCCAGCATATAGAATCTGTGCAAATGGTGATAAGAAATGTTGCCCATGTTCAAATTCAAGGCATCTTTCGTCGTTCATAACGTAGCTTCGGACGGATTGATCTCAGTAGATGGACTAGAGATAAAACCTCATACCAAGCCCACTAACGGCTCACATATGGTCAGCGTAACCTATCGCTTCGCGACACAAAGTTCCCCTCCGGATTTCTTCCAGCATACCAAGAACATTATCGACAAATTTCTGGATGTATCGAGTTCAAACTCAGCTCTTTCCGGATTTGATGTCAGAGAAATACCGGAGGAGTTTGACGTTGAAATAGAGAACTGGAAGGAATTGCTGCAAGCAGGAATGCACCCGCCCACCAAAATATCGTTCACCTTCCGGAATTGGTCAAATTGGAATAAAGATTTCGTTCAAGCCTCTTGGAACTGGGCGAAGAAGCTTGTAACTCATAAAGATGCCGAAATCTTGTTCCGAATCTTGCGACTGCTGCGACAGAGCATGTTGGAGGATGATGAGTATGACAGGTTATCCAAGATTTGGAGAGGATTCAACGCTTTCTATAACTGTCTGGCAAGAAATCCTCAGTCATCTGAGATTCATAAAATCAGAAACTTCGCAAGGTCTCTCTGTGCTACGAATTCAAACTGGCTGAAGAAAGCGATTGAAGAATACTGGACTCCGCTACCAAAGCCTACCACGTTGAGAGATTATCTAACGATGGCTTTACTTGAAGGTAACTATCTGAGTGTTATGGATTGCCTCATCAGACAGAATTTCAGAGATAACAGAGGCAGAAATCACAGTCAAAATCTTAGGGCTGCGGTGTCTGCAAAAAACATGATGGCTACCTTAGAGAGCGCTTTACTTTGCGTTTATGTCGAGCGGAACAGAGTCATGCATGGAGAAACAATCTCCGATAAAGAAAGGGGTTTGCTGTATATTTGTGCGGCGTTTCTCCAGCGAATCGTAGCAATAGGATTGAACCAGTTTTACTTCATTCCTCTCAAGGCTTCCAAACCCTCTCCCTGAAACTCCGCACCGACTGAACATTTTCCTGAATCCAAGGAATTCACCGCTAGTGGCTCAAGTCCCGCCCGGTCCACCATTCTTTGGGTAAAACAAGCTCATTTTGAGCTTTTTCATCCAAGCCTAGACTCATATTATCATACGTATGTGTACGTATAGGATCTAATCGGTTTACAGATTCTTCTAGAGCTTTCTCAGTTAATCGACTTATGTTTAATCCCAAGTCCCTAGCTCTTTGGATAAGTTCCTCATCTACTAAGAGGGTAAGCTTGCGCCTAACCATCTTGTCTTGACTCTCCCTCTTTTTTCAAAATCTGAAGTTGGCCGACACTATAACATATCATAGATCTCCCTTCCAGAGCACTCTGCCAAATATGGTGTTTGGGGAAAGGCCAATTATAGCCTTTCTCAACAGACATCTTTTCGATTTGGTATTTCTTTCAAGTAAATACTTCATAATGGTTTGTTTTGGGTCTCTCAGGCTAGAATCGTATGTGTCTTTAGGGATAGCCCTCTTAAGGAAGTCTATCGGTCTACCTTTGTAACCATTTTCAATTGTCTTGCGAAATCTATATGGAAAATTCCTGTGACCAGTCTCAACGTAAAAATGCCAGATATCAAAATCCTTCACTCCCACCTTTGTATTGAGATAATGGGAAGCTGCACCTTGGCATAGACATATTCCAATGAGCCAATTATGATAAGCACTTTTCAGATGTGGGTTCCTTTCAAAGAATGCCTCATGCTCTCTGAGAGCCAGTCCTTTCAAATGTTTCAAGTCAGTGATGGTAAGCGGGTCGAATATTCTCTCGACACTCGACATATTGTTTGTCCACCTAGCCAGTTCCTTTCATGGATCTTAATGCTTTCTTGACAGCATCCCTATCCTTCAAGAGGTAGCAGGTTGTACTGCGGGACTTGAAGTTCACCTTCACTATTCCACTGGTCACAAGGCGCATTAGTTTGGCTCCAAGCGTCTCAACATCAAACCATTCCCACCCTAGATAGCTCTTGTTGCTCGCATTCTGCTCCTCTTGCTCCACAGCCTTCTCCAATGTCTTGAGGTACTCTGGGTGCTCTTTTAGGAAAGCCACAATCTCAGGGGATGCCACTGTATATCACTATATAATAGTGTGTATATGTCTTCTATTTAAGCTCAACGCAGCATTCAATTTCAACTTGAATTATTCATTCTTAGTGGTATGTGAATCACTCATCAGTTTAAGAATTGAGGGCAATAGACTTGTTATAGAAAAGCCTAGGAAATGATCTTACCCAGTTGAATTGTTCATTTCTGATAAAGTATCAGAATTGTCTCAAGTTCTCTTTCTCAAAATATATGAGAACAGTACACCCAAACCAAGCATGGTAGGGATGTATGGTATCTGAAACTCTGGGACTGGTACAGCATTAGGATCAATTATAAGATCTCCAAACATATCTGGGTTAACTTCTCTAGGAGATATGTATTGTTTTGCAGGCCAGTCTGAACTGGTGTAAGACATGTGACCAGGTTCATGTATGGTGCTCGTTTCAGTTCTTATCATGAAACCCACAGTTTGTGATTCACCTAAGTATTTTCTCTTCGGTATTTTAACTTCGGCACATATGCTAGGAGCTTTATTTGATCCATTCATACCATCGTCTAAAGATAAGCCTACTTTAATATCTTCTGGAAGCGTCATTTCACTACCCCAACCATTACCCGTTCCTTTAAACATACCACTTGATATTGGTGGACTCTCCACACCAATTACAAAATCATCTGGTTGCGCTACATCACCACCATCATTTTTTGAATCAAAGAAAAGAAGAATATTTGCACCTTCTTTCTCAAATTCTGAATACAGCAGACTTGTTTGAACATATAAATCATCGTTATCAATATCATATTTTACTCTAAAATAAGCAGGAATCTTTTTTCCTTCAACAACATTCATAAGTACTTGTTCTGTATCAGCATACTCATGCTCAAATACCCATCCTTCATTCTGCTTTTCTTTGCCTAATTCATTTAGTTCCAAGTCCGCTATCGCAGTGAATTTCCCATCCACTCTAGGCCTAACTAAGGCAGGGAAAGAAGAAGTAACAGCCTCAGTCTGGGCTCCTACTGTCTTCACCATTCCTGATGATAGGTCTATTGTCCTAGAGCCTAAGTATGCACCTAAAGCGCTAGCACCACAGTATTTCAAGAATTCTCTTCTATCAATCTTTGAGAAATGTTTTCTTTCTTGCATAATAGTATCATTAATTGGAGTGGCAGAGAGGGATAAAAATTCTTCAGAACTGATATACTCGGCATGAGCATTCAAGATCTTGAATTATTCAAGAATAGATTGTAACCTGAGATCTATTGGCCGGTCTGTTGACAATAGATACAGCCTTGGTATACTAGGATTGAGATTGAATAATTCAAAGATATATCATAGGTCTATACAAGCTTCAAGAGGGATAGATCATTTCTTTTCGAACATAAATTCTCTTCTTGTTATCCTGTCTCTAGGAGAAAGTCTTCCTATCAAGATTCCTAGACTCGTCATTGCAATTCCTAATCCAGCTACATTTGAATACTGATTCATTCCTAGAGGATATTCTGGAATCACTACATCTGAAGAAATTTCTAACTTACCAAATTTATTTGCATCAGAAATCGTAGCCAGAACTGGCCAGACAGCAGTCGTATCAGTAGCAGAGTCATAAGTCATTAGCTGAATAGGTATCTGAGTTTTCCCTTCGAAAAATTCTCTAAATATTTTCCACTCATAGATAACATGCTGTGATTGGCCATAAATAGATGTGTCGCAAGAAGAAGCAGCAGTGAAATAATCATTAGGATTTAGATCTTCAATGGTCTTTCTATCCAGGTTATAGCCAGGTCTGCATCTCATAGCTGAAGGTACAAGGTTTTTTGGGTCTTTCCATTCAGCTTGAAAAACATATACATGATTACCTTTTAAAAAATTGACTAAAGCCTTATCTCCCATTCCCCACGGTCCTTCAACTCCCGATATTGAAGGATCGGTCAAAAATTCTTCCAGTACGTACAAATTGTTCTCTTCGTCATGCTTTACTTTGGCAATTGTCATTCCTTCTTTGGTAGCCGTCCCTTTTGTAGTCATTTTAAAATGATGAACATATTCAGGATTAGCATCACCAAGTCCCGTATTACCTTCTTCATTCCATTCATCCTCATAGGTCCATTTGCCATCAACAGTAACTGGCTTGAACAATTTTCTAGCTACAATGACATCCGGTGCATATGCCTCAGCAGAACTTGGAGTACAAGAATCAACGTAGGCCAAAGCAGCAGCTCCGATAGCAACCCTCAAGAAATTCCTTCTACTCATCATGCTATCGATTTTATGTCTTACTGCCATAAGACAAATCTCTATCAATGAGGCTATATCTGTTACTGATGAAATTCTTGAATTATGATATATATCTGAATAATTCAGAGATGTATCATAACCTAAGATCTATTGGTCAGTCTACTATCTTTCCTCTATGTCATTGGGAGAAAATGGTGAACCAAGTCTTCAAAACAAGCGATTTACTTACCAGAATTGAGTTATTCAAGCCACTGAGAGTCAGCCAGTCTAGGCTCACTTGTCTCACTTAGCTCACTTAAGTGATATTAGTCGATTGTCAGGGCCACTTCAATATACTTGGTCCAAGTGTAGATACATCATTATCCCTTATCTTTGGCTCACTTGCCAAATACTCATTCAATCAGATAAAATTCAAATGGAGACTTTTCCAAGCAAGAAAGCATGGATGTGATCGACGCAGATAGTCAGATCACTTGGACAGTTGACTAATGAGAAAAAAGTGTTTTCCACGCAAAGCACTCAAAATATTTCGCTTATCTTTATCTTCTGACTTCTTTTGTAATCTTAAAATTCGTATTAAAGAAAGCATATCTTCTCCAGTTTGAATTTATACTGTTAACAACGTCGTCTACTGACTTGTATGGCCCTCTTTTCACTCCTCTATTGTCAAGATAGTAGAAAAGACTATTTGTTTTATACAAACAGACAGCATGTCCTAAAGCATTAGGTGAACCTATTTTACCCCACTGTACATCCAATCCACATGCTGCATTATTCGAATATGAGCTGAAATTATCATATGCATAGCCATTTTCAATCAAACAATAAAGTCCAAACATGGCGTGATCTTCGCAATCACCTGCTTTTTTATTAAAGGTCGTTAAAGCACTCTGGTTGATATTTTCTGGGTCATCTTCGTATCTTATATTATTCCACATATAGACACTAATCAGATCAGGTGAATTTAATCTATCAACAACCTCATCAAAATTCTTCCATCTCTCAGAGGTATACTGTTTTGAGGTAGAAGTCTTCAACCACGCATGATTCAGTAATCTTGACAACGGTTCAAGAGATTCCTTCTCAATTGAGCCTATACACTCTTCCAAAATCTTTTCATCGTATCCGTCATAAAGTATCCATGTTAATGCTTGCAATGGAGTACAATATTTTCTCTTATCCTTGATGCCTTCGTCTATCATTCTCTCAAAAGCAGTCTTATGATCAAGGTACTTGTAGGAACAAATGATTCCTTCGATAGCATGTATATTTTCTTTTGCAGGTTCCTTCAGATCTGGCAATTTCTTCATTTCATCAGACAATTCCTGACACACTGCAGAACTATCTAAAATGTATGTGTCGAATAGTTCCTTCCCATATCTTTCATGTTCATGAAGATATGACTCTTCCAAATCGGTGATTTCATGATCTTTTATGCATAGCCTGCGCTCTGTAGCCCATCTGGCAAAATCAGAAGATGATGCATAAAGAGATGAAAGATAACTTGAAACAGTATCATTCACACCAAAATCTATGTAAGCTATTTGAACGTTCTTAGGAAAAGATGACAAGTAACGTAAAGCATTTGCCTCTTCGTCAGAAACATCCTCATCTGTCAGTATGCCATTGAATCCCTTTGATCCATCAAGAACTTCAATTTGGAGCGATCTTACTTCTTCCGGAGGAACAAGTTCTCCTGTACTATAAAGATAATCGACAAGAGTTTTGTTGTTCTCATTCAACTCACTGAGAACATCCAATCTATTGGCAACTTCAGGATCAATTCCTCTATCCAAAGCATATTTGACAACAGGATTCAATGTTGAAGTTGTTGTAGTAGGAGTAGGAGTTGGAGTAGCAGTAGGTGTAACAGTAGGTCTTGGCCTATATGCAAAATAGTAATAGCCAACACCAACTACTGCTGCAGCTACTATTCCGGATGCAGCATACTTGACATAACTGCGTCTGTTGACTCTTCCAGTCATGACAATTAGCTCTTATCATGTATATTGTGATGCGTACTGAGGATTGTTGTCTACTGTCCAAAAACTCTTGGAGTTAGGATTAGTTTGATCACGATAGACATCAATACGCCAAAATTCCCATTGAAGTCTGCCTTCTCCTTCTTTTCCCATTAGTTCAAAATGAAGATGTGGCTCATCCCAATCACAATATGTAGTTCCTAATAGTCTTCCTCTTGGTACTGATTCTCCATTTTTCACAAAAATCTTGCCCAAATGTGCATAGTCAGTTTTTCGACCATCACTATGCAATAACCTAACCGATCCTCCACTTGGGGGATTCACTGGGCCTATAGCAATTACTTCCCCTGGAGCTGCAGAATAGACTTCCATTCCACATAGTTTTGTATTTTCGCCATAACCGTAGTCAATTCCACAGTGCCAGTCATATACTTGACTTGTATTTCCCATCCAATTTCTCACAACATTGTCAAAACTGTTGCCGGAAAGATCAAAGTAACTGATTATGCAAACTGGAGTTCCAGGTTTGTAAGGTAATGTTAAGAATCCTTCCATTAGCCCAACGTCCATTCTACTGTTTTTTCCTAACAAGATGTCATAATCTTCTGTTACTGTTCTAAATTCTTCGGCTGATTGGCACATATACCTGAATTTCTCATCAGCATGGACATGAAGCCTATAACTACCAGTAGGAACATCTTCTACCTTATAATCACCAGAAGAATTAGTAACAGCTTCAGCAATCACTTTGCCAGTATCATCCTTCAACTGGACTTTCGCATTAGAAACAGCTGGTTCTTTCCCATCGTGCACACCATTACCGTTATAATCAAAAAACAACCTTCCATACAAAGAGGTAAGCTCCACAGTTTTTGTTGGTATGGGAACAGGTGTGGTAGGCTTGGGATTAATAGTAGGTAATGGACTAGGTGCCTGTTTTCCATAATATTCAGAATATTCATATGCACCAATAGCGGCTGCACCAGCAACTACAGCAGCTACACCTAAGTATTTCAGATAGTTCCTTCTGCCTATCCTTTCATCTATTGTTTCGGGTACAACATTATTCATGGTCTTCAGCATGCTCTGTTCTATATGTAATTCTCTTAGTGATAATATATGTCATCTTGAATTATTCAAGGTGATGAATCCAATTGGGTACATGTGATGTCTGTGGCACTGAAGTGGATGATGACAGACTGTACAAGTGCTCTGAGTGTGGAAAGGCATGCTGTGATGAATGTGCTGAGGAAGATGGAACAATCAAGAAGCTAGGTGTATGCTCAGACTGTGAGGAGGTCTATGAAGCTGAGGAAGACTACTGGGGCTGGAAGTAAGAATCTACAAAACTTGAATACATGAGTATTATTCAATTGACTCTGAACCCTGCTATTTCTACTAGGAATGGAAATTGAACAATTCAAGGTCCTATATGCTTAAGCTCTCTATAATCAATCATTCCAGCTCAAGCCTAGCTCTCATTGCTGCTAGATTGATTATACCATACTGTGTGCTATGTTGATTGTGGTGTGGGGTGGTTGGTGATGTTGATTTGATTGGTAGTCTGCAGTAAGGATAAGTCTATGTTGAGCCCATGAAGGGATCTCTGAAACCATGGTCTCATAGCTGGTCCGAAGTAGTTCTCACTCAAGGCTTAGCCTCTCCACCTGCGTAATCATCATCTTTCTGCGCCCATTTGAGCCTCATCGGAAGATTGCAGAATCTGCATCTTACGAGCTTGCCAACATGGTCGTGATGGAAATTGAAAGATTGAGCGCATCTAGGGCATATTCCGTAATACCTGTTATTGACTTTGACTTCAACATCATTTTCAGGCATACATTTTTCTGGCTGCTTTTCCATTTCAGGCCTCTTCACAGCAAGTGGTTTTGCGAGTCCAATCTAGAATGGGATTCCATAGATAATCATTAATCGACAAATAACCAATCATAATAATAGAGAACAATTGAATAATACGTCAGAACAACCTGTGCAAAATATGCACAGCATAGACAATAGGATAAGCAGAAGAGACTTCCTAAGAGCTATTGGGATATCTGTTATTGGAACTACCACTCTAACCTGTATTGATTCACATACTACTCAATATGCTCAAGCGTATGCACCAGATGTGATTGTGGCTAGGAAGTTGTTCAAGCCAGTTACTGTTGATGGCAAATGGACCTATGAGGATGAATGGAATGAAGAAGGCGATACTGGGATTGCATATAGTCGTCATGATTATGTTCATCATTTGAATAGTGATGGCTCTGGCAAGAGCATCTGCAAAATAAAGCATGATGATGAAAATGTATATTGGATTCTTGAAGTCTTGACTGATACCTCCTTCATGGGCCGTAGTACTCCGCCTGGTGGAGATGGGTGCGCTATTTTTCTTTTCAAGAATCGCTACAATTATTGGTTCGACGGAGGATGGGAAAGCTCCACAGAGTTTGTTACGAAAGCTATGAAAAAATCAGGAAGCATGGAAGGTAAATATGAGGTGGACCACAGTCTAGACGATTTGTATGAAATTGCATCTTCGATTGGGCGATCTGTATATCAAACGACACCACATGTAATATATGAATGTAGAATCAGCAAAGAATTTCTAGAAGGCAGAAAAGAGATCCCTATGAACCTAGTTACTGTTGAAACTGAAACGATGACCAACATGGGTTGGCCTACATTTTTTGAGTATGGAAAACTACAGCTCTCCGAAGAAGTAGTAATACCAGAATATCCCTTGGGAATGAATCAGTATTCAAATGTAGCTGGATTAGGAATTGCAATGACGAGTCTAGGAATCTTGATAGGAAGACTTCGTTCCAGAGATAGAATAACGAGAAGAGAATTCTTATTCAGGAAACGCTGACAAGACATCTAGTGTCTATATTCTTGAATAATTCAAGATTCCTTAAAGAAAGAAGAACAAGATCTACAATTTTCTTGAACGTTTTGATCACTGAGGCTTCACTCAACGTAATACTTTGAGTTCAGCCTTGTCGTATACCTCCTTTAGCCTCTCAGGGCTGAAGTCAGTGTAATGTCTGGCTAGAACACTTCTAGGCACTCTACCGCAGAAAGCATCAACATACCTGTCTGGAACACCTAATCTAGTCATATCACAGGCAAACCATTCACGTAGTACCTGAGGAGTGATGTTCAATCTAGTTGTTTTTCTAGCAGTTCTAAATGGATGATCCATGTGAGTTTTCGTGTTTAGGAAAATGTTATCATTAGGCTTGTATAATTTTAGATATTCTTCTAGGACTTTTTCAGCCTCATCATTGTAGAAAGTTATCCAGCTCTTCTTTGTTAGGCCGCTGTGAACTTTGGGTACAACCATCCTACTGCTGAAGTCTATGTCTGAAATCTTTAGTCTTGCAACTTCACAATTCCTAAGTCCAGTTGCAGCATAGAACAGGAACATGCATTTAGCCTTTAGACTTGGCAAAGCCTCATAGAACTGCTTAAGCTCCTGTTTGGTTGGAATCCATTTTGGCTTGAACTCTGGCTGAGGCATCTTGAAATTGACAGACCAGCTAACCCCAAGAAAATCTCTGTATAGTACCCTGAAGGCTTTGATGTGGTTTGCATAGGTTGAAGAGCTAAACTTCGGCTTTATCGCTTGTAAGAAAACTCTAATATCATCCTTAGTTGCCAGAGCGATGTCTCTATTCAAGAATTTCTGAAAGTTTCTTAGACAAGAAAGATGGTTTTTAATGGTTTTATCAGCCCTTAAGAGATCGATTTCAAGAAACCTAGCATACTCATTGAATAATTCGCTAGAGCTGATGTTTGATTTCTGAGGATGATCAGAATTCAATAGAGGTTCTTGTCTCGCTTGGCATGCGGAAGGTCGCGGGTTCAAATCCCGCCCGGTCCACCACCGATTGAAAAGGTTGAGAAGAAAAGTCAACTTTTTCCTCATATAGAAAACTCCATAGATTAGGGAGGATGAAGAATTTTTGAACCGCAATGGATACAAGTTCCGCCCGCTCAACCATCTTTGGTGTGTCCTTAGTAGAAGCCTACCTCTCCCTCATAACGGAACATTTCGGCTACGGAGATCGGATTCATACCCTTGAAGATACTGTTACAAGTGGCTATCATATAGGCCCCTCCGGGCGCTCCTTGCTCTATGCAGCGCTTGACTTCTCTACGTACTGCACCAAGGTCGGAGTCACATAGAACGCCAACATCTATGTTGCCAATGAGGACAAGGTCCTGCCCGAACTTTCGCTTTACCTCGCCAAGATCGATGCCTGCCGCTGGCTCTAATCCGTGAATGCCAATGAAGCCTGCTTCAATAGCCGTAGGCAACAACGATTCGATGTCTCCATCGCTGTGCCATATGACCGGCACATCCAGTTCGTCAACAATACGGCGATGGCAAGGAAGCACAAGTTGACGCCACATCCGGGGTGAAATCATCGGGCCTTCTTTATGAGCCGCATCGTCGCCGAGAATGAGCACATCTACTCCTAGATCGATGGCCTTTCGGTAGAGTGCGATACACCATTCAGTGCGAGCGTCCAATAGTTCTTGAACGAACGCCGGATCATTAACAATGCGAACGAAAAAGCGTCTAAATCCCATAGCCATGTATGCCGCTGTGAAAGGGCCTATGTGAGAACCGTAGATGAAACAGTGATCCGGGTAGAGGTCCTTGACCTCCTTAACCTTATCGCTTTCAAAGAACCGGTCAACGTATTCCAAGGATGGGCTGTATTGCCGGAGATCCGCCTCCGTATCTACAACACCATCCACGTACATACCGTTCTTCCAAACTCGGCCCCACTCATCCACCCCATCCCTCCAAGCGTTGCTTCCGGCAGGCGTCTCGCTGGGTATCAGAACGCAATCTTGCCCTAAGTTGACATAAGCACTCTGCGGATTGTCCTGCCCCAGTTCATCTAGCAAAGCGTCGATCCAAATCTCAAATCTGGGTACTCGGTCCGGTTCCTCATGTTGAAGAGCTGCAAATACACGTTCCCGAGGCTTCATCTTTGGCCTCTCCTTTTTAGCGCTAGCTATATTTGTTCAAGAGTGGTGTGGTCGTTGAAAATGGAACCGTTGCTGTTATGGTACTACACGTTCATATTCTTTCAAGGCGGGAGCAGAGTTTTGAAGTCTCTGCCTATTCTTGGAAGCCCTACCGTCTCTCGAAACGCGTTCATCAATCCCCGTACTTGGTCGAGCCTACTCGGCTCGAGGCTTACATGATCTTGACTACCTCGCCCTGTCTTCTTTTTGCGGACGGAAACTACGCCTTCATGCCTTAGCTCTGAGAGCGCTTCTGAGATCATGTGGCGATGGCGAGGTGGATAACCGTATGCGAGAAAGCGAACTGGTAGATGCTTCTCACCGATTTGGTGCTGATGCCACAGTTTGTTTATAATGAACCCTTTCGCATGGTTGAGACTGCCTATTCTTAAAACCATTGGAATTTTCTCCATTCTCTCTGGATTTTTCCCCAATGCTTAAATAGGCCGCACATACTACATACCGCATAGTATGTATAAAACACATGGCGTAGTGTGGAATCTAAATGAAAGGCGTATTTAGCGAAGTTTTCGACGGCTCCGTAGCCAAGGTCCTAGATCAAGCCCCATATGTGGGCAACATGGAACAGACTATACCCATGCTAGCTGAGTCTACTGGAATGGATTATAAGACGGTCAAGGCGGCAGTGAAGAGATTAGAAAAATGCGGCCTTATGAAACGGGGCAGAAAAATATCGAACGCACAGACCTATCGCTTTGAAGTGGAGAAAGACCTACATCAACTTATAAAATGGGCGGAAAACAGAACACTCGCCAAAAATATCTGCCGCCTCTAATCGTAGATTCTGGCTAAGTATCCCGAAAGATTCTAGCATAAATTTCTGGAAACTGGATTCTCGGCACTTTGCCAGTCCGGAAGCGTTCCGAGTATTACATCCGTATCAAGATTTTACATAAAACAGAGAGGACAGGGGTCTTAGAGAGCCAAAGATTCTTTGCTTCTCCTTTAACCTTCCTCGCGAGTTAATAGTTCTATATGTGAGATCTTTAGCTATAGTTCTATCAGGTCGATCATATGTGTCGCAACGGGCATGTTGACAATGCTCCCAGATTCAAAGAGACGCATGAAAGAGCTAAGAGCATCTATCCCGGAGGCATCAGCTACAGGATCAGGTATTTTGAACCCTATCCTTTCTGTTCGGTAAACGCGAATGGCAGCCGGCTCTACGATATTGATGGCAACATTTTTAACTGACTATCGACGCGGCCATTTCGTTATGAAGGGAAGCTGGGCTTAGAGGAGGCCAAGTGCGTTGGCGAGGCCAACAAAAGTAGTTCAATATGGGGTAGGTCCAATAGGAAGCGCGATCGTTAAGCTTCTTTCACGTAAGCAGGGTGTAAAGATCGCAGGCGCTATAGATATCGATAAGAGGAAGGTCGGGAAGGACTTAGGCGATGTGGCAGGAGTATCTAAACCTCTTGGCGTCTGCGTATCGAGTGACGCAGATAAAGTCTTGACCAAAGCGAAGGCTGAAGTTGTCTTGCATTCGACCGGATCCTACCTGAATGTGGTATCGCCTCAGATCTTGAAGTGCGTTAAGGCTAGGTCGAATGTGATCTCAACTTGCGAGGAGTTGGCTTACCCATTCGAAAAAAACGAGAAGATCGCGCTTCAGTTGGATCGTTTGGCTATGAGACATGGAGTCACAGTCTTGGGCACAGGTGTCAATCCGGGATTCATTATGGATACCCTGCCTATCGCCTTAACTGGAGCATGCCAGAGCGTCACTCGGGTAAGCGTGACTAGGATCGTTGACGCTTCAAAGCGTAGGCTGCCGCTTCAGAGGAAGATCGGCGCCGGACTTTCACCTGAAGAATTTCAGAGGTTAGTTCAGGAACGAAAAGTTAGACACATTGGACTTGAAGAATCTATCCGTATGATCGCCTCTGGGCTTGGTTGGAAGGTAGACAGGGTTGAGGAGACGGTCGAGCCGGTTATCGCTGAGGTTGATGTCGAGAGTCCATTCCTTAAGGTTGAGAAGGGCAGCGTTGCAGGTGTGAAGCAACATGGACGAGGGATGGTTGGCAGCCGGGAAGCTATAACTCTAGACCTGCAAATATATGTTGGCGCGAAAGACCCTAGAGACTCTGTCTTCATTGAAGGCGTACCCCCAATAGACATGACTATTAGAGGCGGCATACATGGCGATCTAGCCACAGCCGCCATCGTAGTCAACTCAATACCAAAGGTACTAAAGGCGGAGCCTGGATTGCTCACTATGAAGGATCTGCCAGTTCTCTCCGCAATACCGTAGGGTCAAGTCAATTCAATCGTCTTGGGAGCAGCAACTCCTAGCGCTTTGATAAGACTGAAGCCTACCGGATGAAAGACAACATTCATTCGCCTCTCTGAAAAAGGGAGTTCAAAGGGAATGAATCAGATAAGACGGCCACAGCAACAAGAATTTTAACAATCATAGATTGATTGGATCATTGTGAAAAAAAGGAGGCGATCGAGGTGGGAGTTAAGAGTGTTGGAGAGCGTTACAGATGCAGTGTATGTGGCAACGAGGTCACTGTGACCAAAGTTGGCGGCGGAACTCTGGTCTGCTGTGGAAAACCCATGGTGCTGATAAGCAAGTAGAGAACTTTTCTGAGCGTTTTCTACGTATGCGCGCGACGGACTAACGCCAGTGAAGATTCACTATTCCAACCCGGCCGAAAACGAACTGCATGAGGTGAAAAAATCCAAAAAAGTGGGAAAGAGCGAGATGCGCGTGTTGCCCGCGGCGCCACGATCTAAGTGCTAGACGGCTTCTCTTGATTGCAGATTCTATTTAGTCTTTGTCTCTTTGATCAGCTTGTAGAATATGTCCCAGTGGTGTTGTTCATCGACAATTATGTTCTCGAGTATTAGAGCGGTCGGTACCTCTCCACCCTCTTCGCATGCGTTTCTGTGTTCCACGTAGTCTTTGATAGCTTTCTCCTCAGCCTTCAGACCTTGCTCCATCATTCCGACATATGTATCTGCTTGAAGAATTGGGTTAGGCTTAACCGTCGGTGTTCCACCCAAAGCAACGATTCTGTTGGCAAGTTCTTTTGCATGTTTCATCTCTTCCTCAGCTATGTCCTCTAAGCGCTCGGATATCGGTTCCCTAATGAGGCCCAACACGCGATAGGAAACTTGGAGGTACTGGATGATGGCTGCAATCTCAGCTGCCAAGTCTGAGTTCAGCATCTCGATAACTTTCTCTGCTGACAACTTCGGCATATTCTCATCCATCCAAAAGAAAGTACGTCAAACTCGATATATATCCTATTCTCATTTGTAGGGTGAAATGCGGAGCACTTAGCATTAGCAAGAATCGGATGATTCTCTGGATTAATGTTTGATGTGCTTCTATGCGTCGGGCGGCTTTGTTCAAACCGTGACGTAGTTTCTAGTCTCGGCGCAGAACCCTACAAGGCGTCCCTAGTTGACGTAACCCTAGTTTCTCGATGCGCTATAATCCTTTTACCTTCCAACAACCAAGTATTTTTTGAAAGGGAATTCTGGAGGGAGTAGTTTGTCTGTGAAGGTAAGTCCAAAAGATCAGCTTAAGCCGAAGGGTTTGAAGGGAATCTCCGACCAGCAACTCGAGTACCATTTTGAGACGCACTACAAGGGATACGTCGGAAAGATCAATGAGATCTGGGATAGAATGCAAACGGTGGATCGGAGCAAGGCGAATCAGAACTTTAGTGACTACAGAGCCCTAAAGGTTGAAGAGAGTTTCAACTACATGGGCGTGGTGTTGCACGAACTCTACTTCGAGAACATAAAGGATGGAAAAGGCACAAGTCCAAGTGCAAGACTGATGGAGCATCTAAACAAAAACTTCGGTTCCTTTGACAAGTGGAAAGAAGACTTCAAGGCTTGCGGCATAGCTCTTAGAGGATGGGCCGTATTAGTGTACGACCTGACGAACGGCAAACTGATCAACAACGGGCTGGACGCTCACAACGTATACGGTCTGCTAAATGCGATACCTCTGCTGGTCCTCGACGTCTATGAACATGCATACTACACCGATCAAGGACCAAAGAGGCCGCCATACATCGACGCCTTCTTCGAAAACGTAAACTGGAACGTGGTAAACAAAAGACTCGAGACAGCACTCAAAGCTCGACCGTGACAGAAGTTTCTACGAGAAAAGATCTACCGTTGAACTCTCAACTTTTTCATCTTCAAAACAGAGCAAAACCAATGCCAGGTTGGATACCAGACACTAGATTAGCTTCTGGCTAGAAAAAGATGGAATCCCAATCATGAATTTTCTGGCACAGTATAGAAAAAAGATGTTAGAGGTTCTTAGTATTCTGGAGGCATGCCTCCAGGCATTCCCCCAGGTCCACCCCTAGGCGGCGGCGTTGGCGGAGGTTTCGCTGCAGCAATGACATCGTCTATTCTTAGGATCATTGATGCCGCTTCGACCGCTGACTTGACAGCCTGTTCTTTGACTCGAAGAGGCTCGATCACTCCTTGCTTCATCATATCCTTCGTTTCGCCTGTGAAGACATCCACGCCCATCCAGAGGCCGTCTTTCCTTTCATGAGCGGATCTCAATGCGACCATTATGTCTATCGGATCTAATCCAGCGTTTTCAGCCAAGGTCCTCGGAACTATCTCCAGTGCGTGTGCGAAGGCCTCGATTGCAAGCTGCTCTCTTCCTCCAACTTTTGCAGCGTAGTCTCGCAGTCTTTTCGCAATTTCAGCTTCTATTGCTCCCCCGCCTGCGACGACCCTATTCTTATTAACTACGTCGGCTACGACTGAGAGAGAATCGTTCAGGGCTCTTTCAGCCTCGTCTACAAGCCTCTCTA
>Ga0315314_1001438_pt1 | contig 21551 bp, 15 predicted proteins | sample TDP9_MG_FD_203631 | JGI IMG/M metagenome (GOLD analysis project Ga0315314, IMG submission 203631) | Freshwater sediment microbial communities from Lake Towuti, South Sulawesi, Indonesia - TDP9 | ecosystem: Environmental > Aquatic > Freshwater > Lake > Sediment | place: Indonesia: South Sulawesi... | reverse complement strand
TTGCCTGTTTACCAACTGGCGTTGCCCTTCTCCCTCCCCACGTGGCGCCAAATGCAATTGTACAACGACCTGACCGGTACGACTTTGTGAGACTTTGCCAGGTACGACTTTACAGGATTCGTCACCTCCCGTAAAATTACCGCATATCATTTGCCAGAAGCACTTGACCTTGGCGACCCACCAGACGAAAGGATGTGCCTCAATCCCAACTGAATTGATTCCGTGCTCTTTGGCGACGACAAACGTCGTGCCGCAGCCCACAAAGGGATCAAGCAGCCATTGGCCGGGAACCAAACGCTTGTCATCAATGAGTGCTTCAACTAGCTTGAAGCTGAATCCCGCGGGATATTTGAACCAATGATGGATCGGAGCGCGCAGGTTATCCTGGAAAGTTCCCAGGCGTTCCGGTGAGACTTCAGCGGCAGACATAAGTGTTCTATAAAATTCAAACTTCAGCTGTTCTCGCACACAGGTCTCCAATTTGTCACCCTTTATATCGCAAGATTGCCCTTGGGGGTTATGCTTTGCCACACCTATTCCTCCCGCGGTAAGCTTCGACCATGGGCATATCGGGGGATTCGGGTCGAGGCCTAAGGATGCCCCTCTTCGGGTCGGGGATCAAGTCCAGGGTCTCCAACACAACCTGGCCAACCAAAACCTGCCGACCGTTTTCCTCCACCAAGGCGTAGGTTTCGGCTTCCCGGCCCATGATCTCGATCTTAACCCCGTAGGCGACTCCCCTCTCCTCAACCCACCCATCGGGTTTCCCCGGAAGCAGGCCGAGCTCATGGACGGTCTCCCCCGGCAGAGACAGCATGGTGGCCCCTGTATCAATTAAGGCGTCCACCTCGGCCGACATGATTTCCTCCGGCTTTATCAACCCTGCCCATCATATCCTATCGAGGACAATTCCCACTTTATAACCGCCCAAGGTATTTCTCCAAATCCTTGCGGTGGACAATGTCATAGAGGATAATCCTTTTTGCAGCATCATCAATGCCGAAGAGTATCCTATATGGCCAAACTTTGAGCTCATAAACCTCCTCTAACCCCTTCAACTTTTTCACCTTCACCGACCGAGGATTCTCTCTGAGTTTCGCTAACTCTTTGTCAATCCTTTTAAAAGCGGCTTTGGTCAAACCTCGTAGCGTCTTTTCGACATGTTTATCAGCAAAGAAGATCTCATATTCAGGCGGCATTTGCCTCTGCGGTCTCCCCTAACAGCTCCTGACGCAGTGCTTCGTAGCTACCTCCTTCCCCAGCCTCATAATTAGCCTTCGCTTCGGCGATTCTCTTCTGTAAAGCCGGACTGGAAGCCAGCTTGGCGTCAATGAGGTCTTCGTAATCATTAATGCTGAGGATGACTAGACACGGTTCGCCCTTTCTCAGAACCAAATACGGGCCTTCAGAATGGTTGATTTCTTCGATGATCCTCTCCCAGTGATCATAAAGATCGCGGGCACTGATTATCCTGCCAAGTGTTATCGCTGCCATCTACAATCCCCTTTTGAACTTGCCCCGGCTGGTGGCGGCCCCGCGGGGCCGCCACCAGCCACAATCCGCTAATCCATCACCCGTTCGCCGGCCCTTTCCTTCAGGACAATTTGGGCGGCAGCCAGCCTGGCGATGGGCACCCGGAAGGGAGAGCAACTGACATAGTTCAGGCCAATCCGGTGGCAGAACTCGATGGACTTGGGGTCGCCGCCGTGCTCGCCGCAGATGCCGATCTCCAGGTCGGGGCGAGTCTGGCGGCCCAGCTTCACGCACATCTCCATCAGCTTGCCAACGCCGTCAACATCTATCGTCGCAAAGGGGTTATGGGGCAGGATGCACTTCTCCTGATATTCGAGGAGGAACCCGGCCTCGGCGTCGTCGCGGGAGATGCCGTAGACGGTCTGGGTCAGGTCGTTGGTGCCGAAGGAGAAGAACTGGGCGACCTCGGCGATCTCGTCGGCGGTCAGGGCCGCCCGCGGGATCTCGATCATGGTGCCGAACTTGTAGTCAATCTCGATCCCCTGCTCGGCCATGACCTCCTTGGCCACCCGCTCCAGTTCCGTCTGTTGAACCCTGAGTTCATTGATGTGGCTGGTCACGGGGATCATGACCTCAGGATGAACATCCCCCCCCTCTTTAGCCACCTTGCAGGCGGCCTCAAAGATGGCCCGCACCTGCATGGTGGTCACCTCGGACATGTGGATGCCCAGGCGCACGCCGCGCAGACCGAGCATAGGGTTGGCCTGCCGCATGGATTCCACGGCCTTGAGCATGCGCTCCTTTTCCACCAGGAGTTCCGGGTTGTCGCCCCTGAGCCGCAGCTCCGTGACCTCCACCAGCAGCTCGTCATGGCTGGGCAGGAACTCGTGAAGCGGCAGATCAATTAGCCTGATGACGACGGGCAGCCCGTTCATGACCCGGAAGAGGCCCTCAAGGTCGCTTCGCTGGAAGGGGAGCAACTGATCCAGGTACTTCTGGCGCTCCTCGGCCGTCTTCGCCAGGATCATCTGATGCACGATGGGTAGCCGCTCGGTCTCGAAGAACATGTGGTCCGTGCGGCACAGGCCAATGCCCTCGGCGCCATAGTCTCGCGCCCGCTGGGCGTCGCGGGGGTAATCGGCATTGGCCCACACGCCCAGCCGACGAATCTCGTCGGCCCACGACAGGAGCTTGAGCAGGTAGGGATCTTTGATGTCCGGCACGAAGGTCTTGATCTGGCCAACGAAAACCTCGCCTGTTGTGCCATCAATGGAGACGAAATCGCCTTCTTTGATGACCCGGGTGTTGACCACCATCTGGCGCCTCTCCAAGTCAATATCCAGCGCGGCGCAGCCCACAACAGCCGGCTTGCCGAACTGCCGCGCCACCAGCGCCGCGTGGCTGGTCCGCCCGCCCCGGCTGGTCAGGATGCCCTGGGAAGCCAGCATGCCATGCACGTCGTCTGGCTTGGTCTCGGGCCGAACCATGATGACGGCCTTGCCGTCCTTCCCCCACTCCTCCGCCAGGTCGGCGTCGAAGGCCACTGCGCCCACGGCCGCGCCGGGCGAGACGTTCAGGCCCGTGGCCAGGATGTCGCCAACTTCCTTGGCCGCCTTCTTCGCCCCAGCGTCAAGCTGGGGGTGCAGGAAGAAGTCCACCTGCTCCGGCGTGACGCGCATCACGGCTTCCTCGTGGCTGATCAAGCCCTCCTCGGCCATGTCCACGGCGATCTTGACCGCGGCCTGGGCCGTCCGCTTGCTGTCGCGGGTCTGGAGCATCCACAGCTTCCCCCGTTCGATGGTGAACTCCACGTCCTGGACGTCGCGGTAATGCCTCTCCAACTTGCGGCAGATTTCCTCGAACTCGGCGTAGACCCCGGGCATCTCCTCCTTGAGCTTCGCGATAGGGTTAGTCAGGCGGATGCCGGCTACCACGTCCTCGCCCTGGGCGTTGAGCAGATAGTCGCCCTCGATCTCCTTCTCGCCAGTGGAGACGTTCCGGGTCGTGGCCACCCCGGTGCCGGAGTCCCATCCCATGTTGCCGAAGACCATGGTCTGGATGTTGACCGCAGTGCCCAGGTCGTGGGGGATGCCCGCTGCGTTGCGATAGTCAACGGCGCGCTTGCCGTTCCAGGACTTGAAGACGGCCTCGGTCGCCAGCCGGAGCTGCTCGAGAGGGTCGGTGGGGAAGTCACGCCCTGTCTTCTCCTTGATGATCTCCTTAAACTTCTGGGTGATCTCCTTCCAATCCTCGGCGGTCAATTCGGCATCCATCGCGACACCACGTTTCTTCCGGTGCTCCGCAAGGATCTTCTCAAAGGGCTCATCAGGGACCCCCATCACCACGGTGCCGAACATCTGGATCAGCCGGCGATATGAGTCGTAGACGAAGCGGGGGTCGCCTATGAACTCGATCATCCCTTGCGCCGTCTCGTCGTTGAGACCTATGTTCAGCACGGTGTCCATCATGCCTGGCATGGAGAACTTGGCGCCCGAGCGGCAAGAGACAAGCAATGGGTTCTTTGGGTCGCCGAATCTCTTGCCCGTTCTGGCCTCGACCGCCTTCAGCGCCTCCAATGCCTGCCCCCACATGCCCTCCGGGAACTTCTCTCCCTGGTTTAGGTAGGCGATGCAGGCTTCGGTGGTGATGGTGACGGCCGGGGGCACAGGCAGGCCGATGTTGGCCATCTCCGCCAAGCCAGCGCCTTTGCCGCCCAACAGGTCACGCATCTCAGCGCCGCCTTCCTCATAGAGATAAACCCATTTGTTCATCAACACTCCTCCTTTTCACCCAAAACACCCGGCTTCTCCAAGCACTCGACGATGTGATCGGAGAAGCGATGGAAATCACCCAAATGCCCTTGAATTATATCGCTATTGGCCAATTTGTGCAAGCGGGGTCAGCCGATGAAGCGGAATCGGCTGGATCGGCTAAATCGGCTGACTAAAATCCCTCCACCCTCGTCAAATCCACGATCCCCTTAGTCAGGGCGGCGATGCGCTGCAGGAGGGCTAAACGGTTCTCCCGCAGCTCTCGGTCCTCGGTCATCACCAGCACATCATCAAAGAAGGTATTGATGGGCTCGACCATCGGCCTGAAGGCGGTGAAGAGTTGGTCAATGGTGCTATCCGGCCTCACCTGGGCTCGACAGGCCAGGTGGGCCTCGTAGAGGCGTTGGGTGGAGGGCTCGATGAGCTTGGCCGGATCCAGAGGGAAGGTGGTTTCGAACTCGCGCACGATGCGCAGGCTGCGGCTGTAAGCCCATAGTATCTCCATCCAATCGTCTCGTTCTACCCAGGGGGCGAAATCGGCCACGGTCCGGTAAGCCAGGTAGGGATCATCGCCCCGCTCGGTCAATACGGCATCCACTAGATCGTAACGGAAGCCGGCCTCCAAGAGCCATCCCCGCAGCCGCTGGGCGATGAAGGACAAGACCTCAGCCAACCTCGCCTCGTCAACGGTCACCGGGAGAAGCTCAGCCGCCTCAGAAACAGCCTCCGATAGGGAGAGCGAGATGCCCTTCTCAATCAATATCTGGATGAGGGTTAAGGCCCCTCGGCGCAAGCCATAGGGATCGGCTGAACCCGTAGGGATGAGCCCCACGGCGAAGAGGCCGACCAAGCTATCCAAGCGATCGGCCAGGCCCACCAGGATCCCCGGCCAGCTTTGGGGCAGGGCATCGCCGGCGAAGCGGGGCAGGTAGTGTTCGAAGATGGCCTCCGCCACAGCGGGATTATCCCCTGAGCGCAGGGCATACTCCCGCCCCATCGTCCCCTGCAACGAGGTGAACTCAACCACCATCTGCGTGGCCAGGTCCGCCTTGCACAGACAGGCAGCTCGTTGGGCAACTTCCAATTCGCTGGGAGGGAGGCCTAGAATCTGGCCTAATCGTGGGGCGAGCTTCTCCAGCCGCCTCACCTTATCCAGCACCGAGCCCAGCCTCTCCTGGAAGGTCAAGGTATCCAGCCGTGGCAGAAATTCCTCTAAACTCCTTTTCGTATCCGCTTTGTAGAAGAAATCAGCATCAGCGAAGCGGGCCCGCAATACCTCACCATTCCCCTGGCGGACGAGGTCCAGGCTTTGGCTATCGCCATTGCACACGGCGATGAAGTAAGGCGAGAGGCGAGAGGTGTCTTTCGTTTCTCGCCTCTCGTCTTTCACCACTGGAAAGTATCGCTGCTGTTCCCTCATCACCGTTATCAGCACCTCTTTTGGCAGCTTCAGGAATTCAGGGTCAAAGAAGCCTCGCAATGCCATCGGCTGCTCGACAAGGTTCGTTACTTCCTCCAAGAGGTCGGGATCGTCAGGCACCTTCCCGCCAACCTCCGCTGCCAACCGCTCTATCTGGTCCTTCACACTCCTTCGACGCTCCTCCGGATCAACGACTATCTGGTTCGCCTCCATTACCTCGAAATAGTCATCGGCCCTGGGAATAGTGAGTTCGGGGGATCCCAAGGGGCGCAAACCACAGCTGATGCGGCCTGTGGCTACGCCAGCATACCCGAAGTCAATCACCTCATCGCCTAGGAGCGCCACCAGCCAGCGGATGGGGCGAGAGAAGACGACTTGGCTCTCGTTCCAGCGCATGGAGAGGTCAAAGCGCAGGGAGGATATGAGCCCTGGCAGAAGCTCCCTCAACACATCAGGGGCGGGCCTCCCCCTCTCCACCGCAGTGGCCACCACATACTCCTTCCCTTCAAACTCCTGAACCTTCAGGTCCTCCACAGCGAGGCCACGGCTCTTGGCAAAGCCTATGGCCGCCTGGGTTGGTCGTCCAGCGGGGTCGAAGGCCTTGGCCTTGGGGGGACCCTTCACCACCTGCTCCCTATCCCGCTGTTGAGGAGCCAGCCCAGCAACATAGACGGCCAGCCGCCGCGGCGTGCCCACCACCCGATAGCCCTCGCAGTCCAGCCTCGCTTCCTCCAGGGCCTGAGGGACCAAGAGGCGAAGCTGCTCCAGGGCTGAGGACAGGTCGCTCGCAGGCAGCTCCTCGGTTCCAATTTCAAGGAGCAAAGGGCAAGGGGCAAGAGGCAAGGAAGGCTTCTCTCCTCCGCCCTCAGTCCCTTGAGCCTTGAGCCTTGAACCTTGAACCTTCAAGAGCGGGTATCCCATCCCCTCCCGCTGCTTGAGGTATGCTTCGGCCACGGCTCGGGCCAACTCCCTCATGCGGGCCATGTATCGCGCTCGTTCCGTCACCCCAATGGCCCCCCGGGCGTCGAGGAGGTTGAAGGTGTGGGAGCAACGGAGGAGGTAGTCGTGGGCGGGGATGACCAGGCTGTGGGCCAGGGCATCCTTGGCCTCAGCTTCGTAGAGGCTGTACATCTGCTGCAGGCGGCTCACATCGGCCATCTCGAAGTCGTAGGTGCAGTGCTCGATTTCAGGTTGGAGGAGGATATCGCCGTAGGTGTGGATGCCATCCCAGCCGATCTCCCAGACGCTACGGACCTCTTGGAGGAACATGACGATGCGCTCCAAGCCGTAGGTGAGCTCCACGGCGACGGGGTCGAGGTCGATGCCACCTGCCTGCTGGAAGTAGGTGAACTGGGTGATCTCCAGTCCGTCGAGCCATACCTCCCAACCCAGGCCCCAGGCGCCCAAGGCAGGCGACTCCCAGTTATCCTCCACGAAGCGGATATCGTGTTGGCGCGGGTCAATGCCCAGGGCCTGGAGGCTCTCCAGGTAAAGCTCCTGGGGATTGCCGGGGTCGGGCTTGAGGATGACCTGGTACTGGATGTGCATCTGCATGCGGTTGGGGTTCTCGCCGTAGCGGCCATCGGCGGGGCGGTAGGAGGGCTCCACGTAGGCCACGTTCCACGGCTCCGGCCCCAGGACGCGGAGCACGGTAGCGGGGTTCATGGTGCCCGCCCCAACCTTCTCACTGTAAGGTTGCCAGATGGTGCAGCCGTGCTCGGCCCAGAAGCGCTCCAGGCGCATGATGACTTCCTGGAAGCTCAGCGGTTTTTCCATAATTGCCCTTGTTAGATCCACAATCAGTACCTCACAATGGTGCGCTGGGATGGAAGGTTGGCCAACGAATGGCTTTCGGCCTAACAAATTAACGAATAACCCTTCGCCTCATTCGTTGCCTAATCCTCTCTATCGCCTCCCTCGCCGCCTCAGCGACTGTTCCCCGCCATCCTTCGGATGCTAAACACGCTTTAACATCTCGATAAGATTCTTCTTCGGTATCCCCGTTGCCTTGCTGGCAGCGGATAGGATGTCACTCAACGTTCCTTTGGCTATCTCCTTATGATCGGGAACAGTGATGTGATGTTCCCTTTCCTCTGTTGTTGTCCTCCTCAGCCTGATGTGACTTCCTCGTCGACGAACAACCTCGTAGCCTAATCGGTTCAAGAGCTTCACCACATCTCGACCGCTAACCGGTGGCAACTTGGGGGACACCTTCGACCTCTATCTCGGAGAGAATGAGTAAATGAAGATTGTTTCCCTTCTCCAAGACCTCCTCGAAGTGGAGCGTGGCAGCCTCCCTGATGTTTCCCATCAACTCGTCCAGGGTTTTCCCCTGGGTAAAGACATCGGCTCCGATGCCACTCGCACACCAGTATTCGCCGTCGAAATAGACCTCAAATTTAGCCAACATCTTGGTTCACCCCCGATCATCGTGTAGCCCACCCTATGCCTGTGAAAGGGATAAGCCCAAATCACGTTGATGGCGAAAGAAGCGGTTGAATGTTCACAACTTAACTCTACCAGTTTTCCCCTCGGATGTCAAACCTCCACCCCGCGGCGCAACCTATCTAAGAGATCTGCAGCCTTGAGATCCATCCCTAGAATGTAGGTGATGTAATCGTGCATTATTTTTTCCAGCTCGCTGTGCAGTTTCTCGCCGATTTTGAGCCGCTGGCAGAGAGCGTAATCCCTTGTCTGCAGGAAACGCAGGGCCTTGAGGGCGTTAAGGGAGATGGGCCTAGCCTGTGGCTCAGCCTCGCCGCATTTGGGGCAAAGCACCCCACCATCCTCAGGGCTGAAGAAGTTAGCCACCGGCTCGATCCTGGCTCCACAGCGGACGCAATGGAAGAGCTGAGGGCGATAGCCGACATGGCCCAAAAGGCACAGCTCGAAGAAGCGCATCACCAGATTCAGGTCTGAGGCCTCTCCTATCCACCCCAAAGTGTTCAGGAGGAGTTCAAAGAGGGATCGGTTCTCAACCCCCTCCTCGGTGAACCTATCAACCAGCTCGGCAGCGTAATGGGCATAGGTAATGCGCAGGAGGTCCTCGCGCAGGGGCAGGAAGGGATGGATGGTCTCCGCCTGGGTTACGATGTCCAGGTTACGCCCCTTGGCGATGAGGAGTTGGCTATGGGTGAAGAGCTCCACATGGCCTCCCTTGCGGCTGGTGGGTTTGCGGACCCCCTTGGCGATGGCCCTGATCTTGCCCAGTTTAGGCGTGTAGAGGGTCAACAACCGGTCAGCTTCGAAGAAATCGCTCCTCTTCAACACGATCGCTTCAGTACGGTAAAGGCGCTCTCTGTCCATCATCCGCCCCTATAACGAGAACTCTCTCCGTTTGCCTACGGAGTTCTGCGCTTTTACCGTTTATACTTACTCTCATATTTTTCGGAGAGAGTTCTCGTTAACAGTGCCATACCTGTAGGGCCTCCCCCAATTCTCCTCCATCTTGCGCTGATAAAGCTCCTCGGCATCCAGGCCGAGCGCTGAAAGGAGATGCAGGATGCGAATCAGAGCGTCAATCAACTCTTCGCCAACGGCATCCAGAGGCTTGCCTTTCTTGTAGGCATCCGTCGCTTCAGAGACCTCGCAATGTATCAGGGCCAACATCTCCCAGATGCGGGCGCGGTCGGCGGAGAAGCCCTTAACATCGGCCAACTCCCTGACTTCTCGCATCTTGCGGTTTAATCCTATCTGATCAGCCATCCCCCTCCTTCCAACCTCAGCTTTAAATCTGCTCGCGCTTAATTATACCATCCCGCCGTCAAGGATGCAACTGATACCCACTGGAGTCCTACCACTATCTCTTTTTTCTGGATTTCATGAGTATACCAAACGAAGCCGAAAACCACAATTTCTCGATGTAAAAAAGGGCCGCACCTCATCGGTGCGGCCCCCCAATAGTCCTCACACTCAAGGCAGGATGCCTGCCCTACGATTGCCTCCCCGCGGGGAGATCCTTCGAGGTGAAACGGTGAGGCAATAGCTCTTTGGCTGTGAAAAGGCGGTGCTCACCTTCCGTGTTGGCCACGATGACCTGAATGTCATCGCCGAACTCCGCCAGCACCTGGCGGCAGGCCCCGCAAGGCATGGCCATGGTCTCGCTGACGATGGCTATGGCCTCAAAGTCCTTTTCCCCTGCTGAAACCGCCTTGAAGACTGCCACCCGTTCGGCGCAAATCGAGAGGCCATAGGCGGCATTCTCTACGTTGCAGCCCGTATAGACCTGACCCGATTTGGTCAGAAGGGCTGCCCCTACGGCGAAATTGGAATAAGGGACGTAAGCCTTATTCCGTGCCTCCTTCGCCTCGGAGATCAGATCCTCAATGCCCATCTATCTCTCCCCAACCTTCCCTTGCACCCGTGCTGGAACCCCATAGGCCACGCTGCCCGGGGGGATATCGTGGGTGACCACAGAGCCAGCCCCGATCTTGGCTCCGGTCCCCACCCTCACCGGTGCGACCAACATGGTGTCGCTGCCGATGAAGGCCCTGTCCTCGATGATCGTCCTGTACTTGGCCACGCCATCGTAGTTGCAGGTGACGGTCCCCGCGCCGATGTTGACCTCGCGCCCCACCGTGGCATCGCCCACATAGCTGAAGTGACCCATCTTCGTCCCAGGGCCCAAGTAGGAATTCTTGACCTCGCCGAAGTTGCCCACATGCACCCCTTCGGCTAAATGGGTCCCCTTGCGCAGATGGGAGAAGGGGCCTACGCTGACCCCATCCTCGAGGATGGCCTCCTCTATCACGGAGGACAAGACCCGGCAGCCATCGCCGATGGTCGAGTCGCGGATGATGGTATGGGGGCCAATAGTGCAATCGCGCCCGATCTGGGTATCCCCCTGGATGTGAGTATGGGGATGGATGGTTGTATCCTGGCCGATATGGACAGGGGCATCAATATAAGCGGAGGGGGGATCGAGGATGGTCACGCCCGAGAGCATCAATGCCTCGCAGACGCGCTGGCGCACAATGGCCTCAACCCGCGCGAGGTGGACCCGGTCGTTGATGCCTAGGGCCTCCGTGGGGTCCGCTATGGTCAACGCCTCCACCCTCTCCCCCTCTCCGATGGCCATGGCCGCCAGGTCCGTCAGGTAATATTCACCCTTGAGACTGAGGGGAAGCCTATGGAGGTGGGACCAGAGCCAGTCAGCCCGGAAGCAGTAGACGCCGCAGTTAAGCTCCTTGATCCTCCTCTGTTCCTCCGTGGCCACGGTTTCCTCGACGATAGCCACCACCCGTCCCTCCCCATCGCGCAGTATGCGACCAAAACCCATAGAGTCGTCGGCCTGGCAGGTGAGCAGGGTGATCGGGGCTTGGCCTTCCTGATGAAGCTGGATCAAGGAACGCAGGGTTCCCGGTGAGAGGAGGGGCATATCGCCATAGAGGGCGAGGATCGCTTCAACTTGCCCCTCCAGAGGTCCTCTCGCCTGCAGGAGGGCATGGCCCGTGCCCAGCTGTTCAGCCTGCTCGACATAGATGACGCGGTCGCCCACCGCTTGGCGAACCTGCTCCGCACCGTACCCTACCACCAAAACAGGCTTCTCCGCGGTGACCTCAGCGATGGCGTCCAAGATATAGTGGACCATTGGCCGGCCGGCCACGGGGTGGAGCGCCTTGGGCAAGCTTGATCTCATCCGTGTGCCTTGGCCCGCAGCCAGGATGACGACGGCAAGTTTCACGCTAAGCCCTGTCTCATTCAAGGGTTTAGCTGGGGCGGGAGGAGTCGAACCTCCGTCGACGGATCCAAAGTCCGGTGTGCTACCACTGCACCACGCCCCAGCGAGGGTCACCAGAAGTCGGCAGCTATCACGATACCATTGATATTTTACCACACTCCGACTCTTTGTGCAAATAAAAGGGGTAGGTTTGTGTCGAACAAACCCACCCCCATTCTTCGCGCCAAGGCGCTGGAGAGTTTTGCCAAGGATGCTTCAAACTAGGGATTCGCTGTGACAAGAAGCTCGTGAGTACTTTCCCAGAATCCAAATCCGAAGCGTTCGAAGATGGCCTCACGCCCAAGGAGTCCCCCATAGTGCGGGTTTGGGGGAAGCTCCATGAGATGAACAGGGCATTCAATGTCCTTACCCGGTACTTCGAGCCGCGCCATAAACCTATATGCCGTGGCAGGCCCCCCTGCCGTGTCGACAGTTACCGGTTCACCCTCGGTCCATGTTGTAGCGCCCAGATAGGGCGCGAATTCACGCCTCAGAATAGTCGTACTAGCCCCTGTGTCAAAGAGCATTGGAATATCTATGCGATTCCCTTGGCCATAGATGAGTCCGACCCTAATACGCGGAACCCAGACTGGGCCCCTGAGTGTCTGCACTTCGTGGAAACGAAGGATGCGTTCAAAGACCTTGCTAACCATAGGCCATATTCCAATTAGGTTCCTGCTCACTTATGAAGGTCACCAAAGGTCGCTCGATGCCTGTTGTCTCTATTACCTCTTTCAATTCAGGAACGGTTGAGGCTGAAGCGACAACTTGTCCCTGAGCAATCGCCACCCACTGTCCGGCATATTGCTGGACTAATTCCTGCATGTTTGCGATCAGCCAATCAAGATCATCTACAGGCTCAGGTTCAAGTTCGCTGATGGGTATCTCTGCCACTATCTCTGGAGTGATAGGTCTTTCCACAGTCTCCTGCCAAACAAGGCGGAGCAATAGAGGCGTGGCATCAACAATGCACCCGCCCCTTCTCTCTGCGGTTGCCTGCAGAAGGTGGTCCAATGCATCAGCGGTGTCTACTTTGATGTCATATCGTTCGAGGCCTCCACCGATTTCCCAAGCCGAGCTGCCACCCACTGCCGAGATGGGCTCGCCTATCTGCTTAGAGGTAGAGCCTCCCGCGAAGGATCCATATGTTCTCTCAACGACCATCGTGCACGCACCTCACTCTTCCCCAGCCATCTTTAATAGGAGTTCAGCAATCCGCCTCGCATTTGGGCGTGAAACCATAACAGTGGCACGCAATCTAGTTTTGAACACCTGCACACGGCCCTCGGGCTCCGGAGGTCCCGGGATCGTCTCATACAGTTGCAGTAGTACCTCCTCTCCGGACGCTAGTACCTGTGTAAAATCGGAGTAAAAGGATATCGCATCGGCAGGCTGCTCAAAGATCCTCTGGATCTGTATCGGCTTTTCTTGTGCCATGCCTCACCCCCTGTGACAACCTTTGGAATAGCCTAAGATGACAAATGGGGAAAGACAACCGCTCGCATTGATTATAGCACACGATAGTAGACAAGTCAATCATTCGCAAGGATCTTCCTAAAGATGCCCCAAAAGTAAAAAAGTTCCTCTGGCAACGACCTACTCTCCCAAGGGCCTACGCCCCAAGTACCATCGGCGCTGGAGGGCTTAACTTCCTGGTTCGGGATGGTTCAGGGTGTTTCCCCTCCGCTAGAGTCACCAGAGGAACCTATTTGGCTTATGGCCGATAGCCAGTCGTGCTTTCTAGCCATTTGCTACCAGCCATTGGCTATCTGCTATTTGTTAGCACCCTAAAAACTGAACAGAATGCTTGGATCGGCCACACCGTATCACCCTATTGGGTTAAGCCCTCGACCATTAGTACGGCTCAGCTCAACAGGTTGCCCTGCTTACACCTGCCGCCTATCAACCTGGTAGTCTCCCAGGGGTCTTACCCGGTTAGCCCGGTGGGTGACCTGATCTTGGGGCGGGCTTCCCACTTAGATGCTTTCAGCGGTTATCCCTTCCAGACATGGCTACCCAGCGATGCCCCTGGCGGGACAGCTGGCACACCAGAGGTCTGTCCACGTCCGGTCCTCTCGTACTGGGAGCGGCTCCCCTCAAGTCACCTACGCCCACAGCGGATAGAGACCGACCTGTCTCACGACGGTCTGAACCCAGCTCGCGGATCACTATTAATCGGCGAACAGCCGAACCCTTGGGACCTTATCCAGCCCCAGGATGTGATGAGCCGACATCGAGGTGCCGAACCGGGCCGTCTATGTGAACTATTGGGCCCGACTAGCCTGTTATCCCCGGGGTAGCTTTTATCCGTTAAGCCACGGCCCTTCCACACGGTGCCGTGGGATCACTAAGCCCGACTTTCGTCCCTGCTCGACTTGTAGGTCTCGCAGTCAAGCCCCCTTATGCCTTTACACTCCACGGCTGGTTTCCATTCAGCCTGAGGGGACCTTTGGGCGCCTCCGTTACCCTTTGGGAGGCGACCGCCCCAGTCAAACTGCCCGCCTGGCACTGTCCCCCTGCCGGATGACGGCCAGGGGTTAGGGCCAAGACTTAACCAGGGTGGTATTTCAAGGACGGCTCCACCGAGGCTGGCGCCCCAGCTTCACAGCCTCCCACCTATCCTACACAGGCTAAGCCACGACTCAATACCAAGCTGCAGTAAAGCTCCACGGGGTCTTTTTGTCCTGCTGCGGGTAAATGGCATCTTCACCACTACTTCAATTTCGCCGGGTCCCTCGTTGAGACAGCGCCCCAGTCGTTACGCCTTTCATGCGGGTCGGAACTTACCCGACAAGGGATTTCGCTACCTTAGGACCGTTATAGTTACGGCCGCCGCTTACCGGGGCTTCGGTTCGGGGCTTCCCCTTCGCTTACGCTCAGGGTAACCCCTCCCTTTAACCTTCCGGCGCTGGGCAGGCGTCAGCCCCTATACCTCCTCTTACGAGTTGGCAGAGACCTGTGGTTTTGTTAACCAGTCGCCAGGGCCCTTTCACTGCGGCCCCCTCGGGCTCCGGAGGCGAACTCCTTCACCCTACCGGGGCGCTCCTTCTCCCGAAGTTACGGAGCCATTTTGCTTAGTTCCTTAACGAGGGTTCTCCCGATCGCCTTAGGATGCTCACCCAGCCTACCAGTGTCGGTTTGCGGTACGGGCACCTGGGATTCATCGCTTAGGGGCTTTTCTCGGCAGCCTGGGCTCAGCCACTTGTGGCCCGAAGGCACCGCCATCACCCCTCAGGCTCAGGCCGCGGATTTGCCTACGGCCTTCATCGCCCTACGGGCTTGGCACCCGAATCCAGTAACGGGCTGGCCTACCCTTCTGCGTCCCCCCATCGCTCCTCCCAGGTGGTACGGGGATATTAACCCGTTGTCCATCGCCTACGCCTTTAGGCCTCGGCTTAGGCCCGACTAACCCGACGCGGATTAACCTTCCGTCGGAAACCTCAGGCTTTCGGCGAACACGTTTCTCACGTGTTTTGCGCTACTCATGCCGGCATTCTCATTTCTGCACGCTCCACCAGCCCTCACGATCTGGCTTCTGCGCTGAGCAGAAGGCTCCCCTACCGACGCTAGGGGATTAGTCGATTGGTTTATTGGCGGACTAGATGACCAGGGAGCAACGCTCAACCCAATCAACTAATCGCCTATCAACTAACTCCCTAACGTCCCGTAGCTTCGGTACTGGGCTTAAGCCCCGCTAAATTGTCGGCGCGGGATCACTTGACCAGTGAGCTATTACGCACTCTTTAAAGGATGGCTGCTTCTAGGCCAACCTCCTGGCTGTCCCAGTAATCCCACAGCCTTTCCCACTTAGCCCAGATTTGGGGACCTTAGCTGACGGTCTGGGCTCTTCCCCTCTCGACGATGAAACTCATCTCCCACCGTCCGACTCTCAAGCTCTAAAGTGACGGCATTCGGAGTTTGGTTCGGTTTGGTAAGCGATATGCCCCCTAGCCGATCCAGTGCTCTACCTCCGCCACTCAACACTTGAGGCTAGCCCTACAGCTATTTCGGGGAGAACAAGCTATCTCCAGGTTCGTTTGGCATATCACCTCTACCCACAGCTCATCCTTCAATTTTGCAACATTGAGAGGTTCGGGCCTCCACGAGAGGTTAATCTCGCTTCACCCTGGCCATGGGTAGCTCACCTGGTTTCGTGTCTAACCCCTGCGACTAATGCGCCCTGTTCAGACTCGCTTTCGCTACGGCTCCGGGTGTCACTCCCTTAACCTCGCCACAGAGGATTAACTCGCCGGTTCATTCTCCAAAAGGCACGCCGTCAGGCCTTCCCGCCCTTAGGCGGGCGTAGCCCTCCGACTGCTTGTAGGCATACGGTTTCAGGTTCTATTTCACTCCCCTCGCCGGGGTTCTTTTCACCTTTCCCTCACGGTACTTGTCCACTATCGGTCGCCAAGGGTATTTAGCCTTGGGAGGTGGGCCTCCCTGCTTCCCACAGGATTAGCGTGCCCCGTGGTACTCACGGTCAACGACGGGAGTCTGATCCCCTTTCGCCTACAGGGGTTTCACCTTCTACGCCCGGCCTTTCCAGTACCGTTCAGCTAGAGGCTAGATTGGTAACTCCCCGGGGTGCCTGCAGTCACCCCTGTCGTGCCGTACAACCCCCGCACTGCAACGGCTGCAGCCTATTCCGCAGTACGAGTTTGGGCTCTTCCCCTTTCGCTCGCCACTACTCAGGGAATGGTCTCTCTTCCTGGGGGTACTGAGATGTTTCACTTCCCCCCGTTCCCTCCACCCAGCCTATGTGTTCAGCTGGGGGTGCCTGGGCATTCCCCCAGGCGGGTTTCCCCATTCGGGTATCCCCGGATCAAAGCCCGCTGGCGGCTCCCCGAGGCTTATCGCAGCCAGCCACGTCCTTCATCGGCCCTTGGCGCCAAGGCATCCACCGTACGCCCTTAGTAGCTTAACCCACGTGATACAGCAGTATCGATGCCTCGCATTCTGTTCAGTTTTTAAGGTGCTAACCTGGAAATTAGATGTTAGGGGTTGGAAGTTAGATTATCCAACTGCTAATGTCCAACTTCTAACTTCCAGTCTAGCGATTGGCCGCTAGCTGCTGACGGTTAGTTTTTAATCGTCAACGGCTAAGGGCCAATAAGCATGAAAAAAGCCCGGCATATTGCCGGGCCTCAGATATAGCCCGCAAATATACCCTAAGTTAAATTATTCAATTCCCTTATTGAGATCTCACCCATATCTCCTCGCCTTGCATTTTAAGTATACCACAATTCTCGTTTTTTGTCAAGTGACACTGGCCGTTTCTTAAACAAAAGCGACAACCCTTCGCCCCCAAGTGGAGATGAGGGGATTTGAACCCCTGACCTCCTCCGTGCAAAGGAGGCGCTCTCCCATCTGAGCTACATCCCCGCTTCGTAAATTCGGGATTCGTAACGAGTTTACGAATTCCGAATCTACGGGTATGGTGGGCCTTTCTGGACTCGAACCAGAGACCTCTCCCTTATCAGAGGAGTGCTCTAGCCAACTGAGCTAAAGGCCCTTACGGCCAAAATGCATAGGATTTTACGATCCTATGCATTTCAGGCGGACACCTTAACAGCTGAGGAGTGATAGGAAGGTGGCTTGAGTTAGGCACAGGCCTTGCGGCCTGTGATTGACCTAGGAGCTACCGGTAACCAGTTACCAGCAACTAGCTACCAGATTTCTCCCTAGAAAGGAGGTGATCCAGCCGCAGCTTCCGCTACGGCTACCTTGTTACGACTTCGTCCCAGTCACCAGCCCCACCCTCGACGGCTCCCTCCCTTGCGGGTTAGGCCACCGGCTTCAGGTGTTGCCGGCTTCCATGACGTGACGGGCGGTGTGTACAAGGCCCGGGAACGTATTCACCGCACTATGGCTGACGCGCGGTTACTAGCAACTCCGGCTTCATGGAGTCAGTTGCAGACTCCAATCCGAACTGAGACCGGCTTTGATGGGATTAGCTCCGCCTCGCGGCTTGGCGACCCATTGTACCGGCCATTGTAGCGTGTGTGTAGCCCAGGACATAAAGGCCATGCTGACTTGACGTCATCCCCACCTTCCTCCGAGTTTATCTCGGCAGTCTCGCTAGAAAAGTACAACTAGCGACAAGGGTTGCGCTCGTTGCGGGACTTAACCCAACACCTCACGGCACGAGCTGACGACAGCCATGCAGCACCTGTGACGGCTCCCCAAAGGGTCGCTTGGCTTTCGCCTCGCTACCACCGTCATGTCAAGCCCTGGTAAGGTTCTTCGTGTCGCATCGAATTGAACCACACGCTCCGCTGCTTGTGCGGGCCCCCGTCAATTCCTTTGAGTTTTAACCTTGCGGCCGTAGTCCCCAGGCGGGATGCTTAACGCGTTAGCTTCGGCACGGATGGGGTCAATGCCACCCACACCTAGCATCCATCGTTTACGGCTAGGACTACCGGGGTCTCTAATCCCGTTCGCTCCCCTAGCTTTCGCTCCTCAGCGTCAGGAACAGGCCAGGAGGCCGCCTTCGCCATTGGTGTTCCTCCCGATATCTGCGCATTTCACCGCTACACCGGGAATTCCACCTCCCCCTCCTGTCCTCAAGCCCCGCAGTATCGAACGGCCTCTCCCGGTTGAGCCAGGAGTTTTCACGCCCGACTTACGGAGCCGCCTACGCGCGCTTTACGCCCAATGAATCCGGATAACGCTGGTCCCCTACGTTTTACCGCGGCTGCTGGCACGTAGTTAGCCGGGGCTTATTCCTGGGGTACCGTCCTTCCTCTTCCCCCAGAAAAGGGGTTTACGACCCGAAGGCCTTCTTCCCCCACGCGGCGTCGCTGCGTCAGGCTTTCGCCCATTGCGCAAGATCCCTCACTGCTGCCTCCCGTAGGAGTCTGGCCCGTGTCTCAGTGCCAGTGTGGCCGACCACCCTCTCAGGCCGGCTACCCGTCATCGCCTTGGTAGGCCATTGCCCTACCAACTAGCTGATAGGCCGCAGGCCCCTCCCGAAGCGCCGGGGCTTTACTCCGTGGGCCTCTAGCCCCACGGAGCACATGGGGTATTAGCCACCGTTTCCAGTGGTTATCCCCCTCTTCGGGGCAGGTCACCTACGTGTTACTCACCCGTTCGCCGCTGATGTGCCCCCGAAGGGGCCTCATCGCTCGACTTGCATGTGTTAGGCACGCCGCCAGCGTTCATCCTGAGCCAGGATCAAACCCTCCATAAAAGGTTTGTCTGACATTCGACCGAAAGCTCTCGCCGACCTTCCTACCACTCTTCAGTTGTTAAGGTACTTTAAGCATTTATAGTATAGCATAAAATCGGTCTTTTGTCAAGTAAAAAATGTTAAAAAATGATATTCTGTGCCCCATCAAACGATAGGTCTTTGGCATTCATATTATACCATTAATTTAGTAACTTGTCAACTTAAGGCAAATAGCCAAAGGGGTTATGACTCGAGCCGTCCTTCTTGATCTCGAAGTGGAGGTGCGGGCCCGTCGTCCTCCCGGTGGTCCCCACCCGGCCGATGAGCTCCCCTTTCTTCACCGATTGCCCGGCGTCTACATAGTAGTCACTGAAATGAGCATATAGTGTCTCAAAGCCATTGCCGTGGTTGATGAGAAGCATGTAGCCATAGCCCCCCTTCCAACCGGCATAGACCACGTATCCCGAGTCGGCGGCGTAGACCGGCGTCCCCTCGGGGGCACCAATGTCGATGGCCCGGTGGCCATTCCAGTACTTCTGGGTTACGATACCACTGACCGGCCAGCCGAAGCTGCCGGTGCCCCGAGCGGCACCCTCGGGGATGGGCCCGCTGTAGGCGTGAACAACCCACGGGATGTAGGGCTTCCTGCCGCCAGGGACGATCAGCTTCTGCCCCACGTTGATCTCATAGGGTTCTTGGAGTTCATTGTATTCGCATTGGATGACGGCCTCTACATCGACTTTGTATTCCTCAGCGATGCCCACCAGGGTGTCGCCCTCCTCCACCGTGTGATACACCCCCGAGACGGGGAGGATGATCAGCTCCTGGCCTATAGCCAAGAGATCGGGGGTATCCTCAAGCTCGTCGTTGGCCCATAGGATGGTCTCGCTGCTGATCTCAAACCTCTCAGCGATCCCGCAGACGGTGTCCCCTGGTTGGACGATGTAAGTGATGATACCCTCGCGCGGTCGCTCGATGATGCCCTCGCGCGGTCGCTCGGGGATGGTGGTTCTGGGGACAGGGTCCTTGATGAGGAAGCCCTCATCCAGTAGGCGGGGGCCTCCTCGTGAAGTGGGGATAATGCGGGTAGGCTGAACTAGCTCTGGGGTAGGGACAGCCGACTTGGCCTCAGGGATGTCTATCCTGCCCGCCAAAATGGCCGCCACTGCCAGCAGGAAAACAGCCAGATGGGTGGCGAAACGGGATAGGGACGCTTCTAAGCCTGGTAAGGCTAGCTGAGGCTTTTCCCGATGCGTCTTGCGCGATGCGCTTGGTGGCTCCGTCATCCTTTGCCCTCTCTTCCGTCAACGAGGCATTGCCAAGTTTCGGCTAGAGAAAGGCCCCCCTACGGAAGTTAGCGTTTGCTTCGTTACTGATAGGAGCTGGCAATCTCGCTCACCGCGGCGAGGAACTCGCTATTATTCCTCGTCCCCTTCGCAATCTTCAGGACGGTTTTGATTCCCTCCAAGTTCTCTACATCGGCCACCATACGGCGAAGCGCCCAAACATTGTTTAGCACCGCCTGGTCCAGAAGCAGCTCCTCACGCCGCGTGCCGGAGCGTTCGATGTCGAAGGCCGGGAAGATGCGCCGCTCGGCCAGCTTCCTATTGAGGTGCAGCTCCATGTTGCCCGTTCCCTTAAATTCCTCATAGATGACCTCATCCATACGGCTTCCGGTGTCGATGAGGCAGGTGGCGATGATGGTCAGGCTCCCCCCCTCCTCGATGTTGCGCGCTGCGCCGAAGAAGCGCTTGGGCGGGTAGAGGGCTGCTGGGTCGATGCCGCCAGAGAGGGTGCGTCCGCTGGGGGGGACAGTGAGGTTATAGGCCCTGGTCAAGCGGGTGATGCCATCTAGAAGGATGACCACGTCCCGACCGCACTCCACCAGGCGCTTGGCCCTCTCCAGGGCCATCTCGGCCACGCGGACCTGATCCCCAACGGGGTCATCGAAGGTGGCGGCCACCACCTCGGCTTCCACTGAGCGATCCATATCGGTTACCTCCTCCGGCCGCTCGCCAATGAGGACGACCATCAGGTGGATGTCATCGTAATTAGCGGTGATCCCATTGGCGATCTGCTTCAGGAGGACTGTTTTGCCCGCCTTCGGGGGGGAGACGATCAAGCCCCGCTGCCCACGACCAATGGGCGCTATGAGGTTGAGCAACCTGGTAGCAAGGGTGTCTTGTTCAGTTTCCAGGTTGATCAGCTCCCTGGGGAAGATGGGGGTGAGGGAATCAAAGTGGGGGCGCCTCTTAGCCGCCTCCGGGTCCAAGCCATTTACCGCCTCAACCCGCAGCAAGCCGAAATACCTCTCCGTCTCCTTCGGGGGGCGAACCTGGCCGATGACCATGTCGCCGGTGCGCAGCCCAAAGCGCCGGATCTGGGATTGAGAAACATAGACGTCCTCAGGGCCAGGCAGGAGGTGGTCAGAACGCAGGAAGCCGATGCCATCCGACATGATCTCCAGAACCCCTCCGCCGAAGATATACCCCTCCCGCTCGGCCTTGGCTTGCAGGAGGCGAAGGACGAGGTCGTGTTTCTTTAAACGATTGTAATCCGATATCTCCTGTTCACTGGCCATCCCCTGCAGCTCATCCAGGGTCTTGGCCTCCAACTCAGCAATGTTCAGCGTGTCCACCCCATTTGCTCCAGTTGTGGGTTTAATCAGGCCTTCCAGCCTTTAGGATTCAAAGAGAAAGGGAAGCTAGGGAAGGGGCAAAGAGATACCCTCGCAGCGTGTGATGCACGGGATAGGGATCGAGAGAAAAAACCAGGGATAAGCAAATACGGCCACCGTCAACGGGGTTCGTTTGATCACTATAAGAAGAGGCAGCATGTTAGTGGATAGAATCGTAAAATATTATACCACTTTTTTTGATTTTAGTCAAATGTGCGCATTCATTCACGTAAAATGTTACCGAAGTGGTATCATTCCCTCAAATGATAATGTTACCGCAGGGAACGATGACCATGGAGGACAAAATGACCATTGACGAACGA
>Ga0315314_1001437_pt1 | contig 21553 bp, 28 predicted proteins | sample TDP9_MG_FD_203631 | JGI IMG/M metagenome (GOLD analysis project Ga0315314, IMG submission 203631) | Freshwater sediment microbial communities from Lake Towuti, South Sulawesi, Indonesia - TDP9 | ecosystem: Environmental > Aquatic > Freshwater > Lake > Sediment | place: Indonesia: South Sulawesi... | reverse complement strand
CTTCACCCTCTGACTCTATACAAACGGGGCTTCCTAACCTATTTACCATAGGCAATTTTACGGGGATTAAGTGATCTTGATAAATCTCTTTCCTGGAGCGCCGCAGATCGGGCACTTTTCGGGGGCCGCCTTTTCCACGGTGTTACCACAGACGGGACAGACGTAATAATCGACCTCCTCGTTCTTACCCAAATTTTCCAACGCCTTTGAGTAGAGAGCAGCATGGATCTTTTCAACTTCATTGGCAAAGTGGAAGGTCTGATAGGCCTCGTTGTCCTTTTCGGCCTTTGCCTTTTGGATCATCTCCGGGTACATCTTCTTGAACTCATGGGTTTCGCCGCCAATGGCCTCTTCGATATTCTCTTTTGTAGAGCTGATTCCTTTCAATACCCGTAGGTGGTTATGGGCATGGACCGTTTCAGCCTCAGCAGCAGCCCGGAAGAGTTTGGCGACCTGCCGAAACCCTTCTTCTTCTGCCTTCCTCGCAAAGGCGAGATATCTTCGATTCGCTTGGGATTCCCCTGCAAATGCCTCCTTCAAATTTTCCAATGTCGTCCCCATAAAAATCTCCTTTCCGTTTCAAAATTTGAAAAATTATAACAGAAGAAGGTGATAACAGCAATTGACATCCTCATCGCCACCTAGTAAAATGTTTTTTATCTCAAGATTGGAGTGAGAGAATGAAGGTGATCTTTTATTACATTGCGATCCTACTGGTTTTTTCGTGCCCTGCCTTTGGGGAGATGTATAAGTGGGTGGATGAGAAGGGGACGCTTCACTTTGCTGATGATCTTTCCAAGGTTCCAGAGAAATATCGTCCGGATGCAGAAGTACAGAAAACCCATAGAGAGATCTCCGCTCCCGAAACCAAAGAAAAGAAGATCGAACGATCAACAACGCTTCCTGCTCCGACGACCCCTGAGCCGAGGGAATTTGAGATAGACCTTCTGAGAAGACATGAATTGTGGTTGGCAGAGGTGGTCCTGAATGAAAGGGTGCGGAGACGTTTGGTCGTGGATTCAGGGGCAAGTTTTATTTTGATCAACCAACAGACCGCCCGGGATTTGGGAGTGACGATTGACGAAAGCACCCCGTTTATACCGGGAACGACGGTGAGTGGAGTCATTCTCACTCCGCTGGTGACATTAAAATCTGTGAAGGTAGGAAACGCCACAGTGGAGAATGTGGAAGCAGTGATCTACAACATGCCCTCCGGTCAAGATGGGCTTTTGGGGAACTCCTTCCTAAATAAGTTCAAGGTGGTTCTTGATTCCATCAACTCAAAAATGATTCTCTACTCGATGAAGGGCACTGCATCGCCCGATCGACCAGGCGGTTATGGCAGGGACTACTGGGTTGGCCAATTCCGGTTCTACAATCGAAACTTGGCCGAGTTGAAAAAGTTAAAGGCAAGGTATGAGAGTCAAGGGTCGCGCACCGAACTGAATCGGGTTAACAACGCAATCCGGTATTTCGAAAATCAACTGAGCGACTTAGACCGAAAAGCCTCCAATGCGGGAGTGCCCCGAAACTGGAGAGAATAGGTTAGGCTTAAAGTTCAAATGTCAAAACCCAAATGTCAAATGAATTTCAAATTCCAAATTCAAAAATCAAATTTGAACTTTGGATTTTGTCATTTGAAATTCCCAACGTAGTTGGGGTCAGGGGGTATAGATCACGACGAGGAGCTTGGCCTCTTCATCGCTGAGATTACGAAGTTTGTGGGTGATTCCCGAATCGAAGTGAAGCGTTTCCCCTTTTTTAAGGAGATTTTCATTTTCGCCCACCCTCACCTCGATATGCCCTTTTAGAACATAAACGAACTCCTCCCCCTCATGCCGATACTCTACCATTCGATGATCCTGTTTAGGATCGATGGTGACGAGGAAGGCCTTCATGTGTTTCTGCTCTGCATCTGGAGTGAGGGTTTTATAAGAGTAGGCTTGAGTTCTCTTAAAAAAGCTTTCCCTCCTTCTTCTTTGTGAGGCCTCCTGCTCTTCGGCAGAGAGGAAGGAGCCCGAATCGACAGATAGGGCCTTTGCGATCTGGATGACCGCAGAGACAGGAGGGATAGCGATTCCTTCCTCAATTTCCCTCAAGTACCTTTGGGAAAAACCCGTTTTGTTGGCGAGTTGTTCGAAGGAGACCTTCCTTGTCTGGCGAAGCTGTCTCATTTTGGCTCCAAAAGATTTTTCGTCCAACTTCTTTGTCGTCATGTTTCCTCCCCCGCGTCAATTTAGAATCCAGAGACTCTATTATATTCTCAACTCAATATTTTTCAACCTATTTTTTTGGCCCGATGGCCCTTCTCCCCAAGGAAAGGTACGGATGGTAAAATTTATTCTTTGGGTTCTTTTCTTTTCGTTATATAATAAAATAAAAGGGGCAAGAAATGGGCCGATGGGTGAAGGCGGGAATTATTGAAAATCGATTTGAAGGGGATAGGGTGTCTTTCGCGCTGAATGAGGCAGGGATCCCTTTTCTGATCAAATCTTTTCTCGATACAGCATACGATGGACTTTATCTCCCCCAGAAAGGATGGGGGGCGATCATGGTTCCTAAGAATTTTGAAGAGGAGGCCAAGAGAGTCATTTCTGAGGTGAGGAAGAGTTTTCAGAAGGAGGAAGGCGATGAGACTGAACAGCTTGGATGAGATTCTGAGGTTTGCGATCAGGAAGGAGGCCGATGCAGCATCGTTTTATCGAATGGCAGCGGACCGCTCAGATCCTGGAATCAGGAAGACCTTTGAGGAACTGGCAAAGGAAGAGGAGGGTCACAAAAAGAAACTTGAGGGGTTTGATCCAAAGAAGATCGAACAGACGGAATTGAAGGAGATGAAAGGATTGGGTTTGAGCGAGATCATGGAGGACGTGCCCTATCGTTCGGACATGAGTTACGCCGATCTCTTGAGAATGGCGATCAAGAATGAAGAGAAGTCCCAGAGGCTCTATCATTCCACGTCACAGATCGTCACGGAACCAATGCTCAAGAAATTGCTCTTGCTCCTGGCTCAGGAAGAATCGACCCATAAAGAGCGATTGGAAAAGATTTATGACAAAGAAATTCTACAGGAATTCTGATGAAAATGCCAAAGTTCAAATTGTTTTATCTGTAGAAATGGAGTAATTGAGTCATTAGTTATCAAGTCACTTAGTGACCCAATGACTGAATAACTTAATGACTAAAATTGGACTTTGACCCATTCGGCGGCGCCAAGCCCCGCCTTTGAAGGCGGGGTGAAAAAGCGCCGCTCAGGGTCAACCCTGAGCAAGCCCCAGCATTTATGCTGGGGAGTCGAAGGGTTGACATTTGACATTGAAAACTTAGTAGAGAGGATGGAGAAGAGATGGTACCCGGACTGATTGGAAAATCTGAGATGGTAGTTGGAGCAGAGGATCTCGTGAGCAGGTTGGGGAGGATCGACGTTAATGTCCTTTCCACTCCGAGGCTGATTCAACTTATGGAGGCTGCGGCAATCGAGTCACTCCAAGGGTTCATTCCTTCTGATCAATTGAGCCTTGGAACGCAGGTAAAGATAAAGCATCTCTCCCCCACACCTTTGGGCATGAGAGTTGTTGCCCATGCCCTTCTGAAGGAGGTGGATAAGAATCGGCTTTTCTTCGTGGTTGATGCTTATGACGAGGTGGAGAAGGTCGCAGAAGGGGAACACGAGCGTATCCTTGTGTCTAAAGAAAGGTTCCTTCAGAAAGTGGAGAAAAAGAGGGGCTAATGGTTCCGGTTTCACTCTTTTGGGAGACTCAGAAAGGCATGCTTTCCCTTAAATGGAATGGATTTCTCTCTTTGGTTTGGGAAAAAAGGAGGGTTTTCACAAGAATTCTTGGGTTTCCGATTCCTTTTCGTTTTAGAAAGAAGAGCGTTAGCCTCTCCATGCGATGGATTTATATAAAAGAGGTCTTCTCTTTTCTTAGAAAATGGAAGCTCAAGAGGGTCGAGGGGACGCTTTCTTTCTCGGATCCTATGGTGAATGGATTGCTTTACGGCTTAGTCAATGCCCTTGAAACAGGGAGAGAGGATCGAAAGATCTATTTAATCATCAATTTTTTGGGAGAGAATCGACTTTCAGGCGAGGCCACAATCTCTCCAAAGACGTTTTTCCACCATTTAAAAAGATGGGTCTTCCTTCTTCTGCAGGAAAAAGGGAGAAGGAAATCTTGAAGAGGAGGTGAATCATCATGGAGGCTACCGATCTGATCAAAACGCTCTTGGAAGGGTTTAAGGCAGTTGCCAAGACGGAGACCATCGTCGGAGAAGGGATCAAGGCAGGAGAATTCACTGTTCTTCCCGTCTCCAAGATTTCTCTGGGTATCGGCGCAGGTGCGGGAACAGAGCAGATCAAGACCTCAGGCGGAAGCGGAGGCGCAGGTGGTGGAGGGATCTGCGTGGAACCTATTGCCTTTCTGGTTATTAAGGATGGTGAGATTTCCATTCTCAATCTCAGGAGAATACCTGCGATGGTGGAGGCCTTCTTCGGAAGGATTCCTGACTTGATGGAGAAGGCGGTCAATATTGTGAAGGGTAAGAAGAAAGGTGAGTGACCCGGAGACGGCCAAATGAAACGCTTTGAGGTCTTGAATCACACGGCGGATATCGGCCTCATCGTCTATGGCGAGGACCTCAAGACGCTCTTCGAGAATGCAGGGGAGGCCTTCTTCCACCTCATCACTGATTTAAGAAAGGTGAGGCGTCGGATCGAAAGACGCATTGAACTTGGGAGAGAGGGTCTGGAACGCCTGATGGTGGATTGGCTGAGCGAACTTCTTTATCTTCATGATGTGGAGCATCTCCTCTTTAAGGGGTTCAAAGTTGAATCAGTGGGCGAGAATGGACTGAAGGCGGTGGTGAAGGGAGAGCCATTTCAGGAAGGGGTTCATGTGATCAAGACAGGGGTGAAGGCTGTGACCTACCATCGAATAGAGGTTCGAAAGGAGAACAGAGGCTGGAGGGCCCGAATTATTTTTGATCTCTGAGTGTTCAGAGAATAAAGGTTTCGTCCATCGGCAACGGTAACGATGCCCGTATCGTTCAACGGTCAGGTCGTTCGTCATAAGAAGTTGCCGTAACCCTTTGACGCTAAACCAAACGGGCCTCGTAGCCGTAACCTTAACCCAAAACCCTAAAAATTTTCATGCCTCGCGGGAGTAATCACAATGCCAGAAGAAAAGATTAAGATACAGAAGGTAGATGATTATCGGTGGAGAATTCCTCGAGAAGGAAAGATGAGGACCGATGGGATCATCTATGCGGATGAACGGATGTTTGATGATATTCGAAAGGATCAGAGCTTGGTCCAGGTTGCCAATGTGGCATGGCTACCAGGCATTGTTGGCCATTCCTTAGCCATGCCGGACATCCACTGGGGTTACGGTTTTCCCATCGGCGGTGTGGCGGCCTTTAATCTGAATACAGGGATTGTTTCGCCGGGGGGTGTGGGATACGACATCAACTGAGGCGTTCGATTGATGCGCTCAGGTTTGAGCCGCACTGATATTCGAGGAAGGATAAGAGAGTTGGTGGAGGCCCTCTTTGTGAACATCCCTTCGGGTGTAGGTTCCCACCGGAAAGATCTCAAGTTGAATCGAGAGGAAGAGCGTCGAGTTCTCAAAAAAGGTGCGAAGTGGGCAGTTGAAAGAGGGTTCGGCACCGCAGAAGATCTTAACCACATTGAAGAACAGGGATGTATCGAGGGGGGCGATCCGGATCGCGTCTCTGAAAGGGCCATGGAAAGGGGGAGGGCCCAGTTAGGAACGCTCGGTTCCGGAAATCACTTTGTGGAAGTCGGATATGTGGCTGAGGTATTCGATGAGGCGATTGCTCAAGCGTTGGGACTGTGGAAGGATCAGGTCACGATTACCGTGCACACGGGTTCAAGAGGTTTGGGTCATCAGGTATGTGATGATTACATTCGGGTGATGATGGATGCGGCTAAGAGATATCAGATCGAACTTCCGGATTCCCAGCTCTGTTGCGCTCCTGTGCTTTCGGCAGAAGGCCAGAGGTACTTGGAAGCCATGGCCTGTGCGGCCAACTTTGCTTTCACCAATCGGCAGATGATCACCCATTGGGTGAGGGAGACCTTCGAACAGGTTTTTAGGAAAGGCCCGAGGGATTTAAAGCTGGATTTGATCTATGATGTCTGCCACAACATCGCAAAGATTGAGAACCATAGTGTGAATGGAGAGAAAAAGAAACTCTGCGTTCACAGAAAGGGTGCCACCAGGGCATTTCCATCAAACCACCCAGATATTCCAGACGATTACCGGTCGATCGGGCAGCCCGTCCTCATTCCTGGCGATATGGGCCGATGTTCTTATGTATTGGTGGGGACAGAGGGGGCAATGAAGGAGACCTTTGGAAGCACCTGCCACGGGGCAGGTCGGGTGATGAGCCGCCACCAGGCAATTAAAGCGGCAAAGGGCAGGGCCATTGCGAGAGAGTTAGAGGATAAAGGGATCATCGTCAAGGGAGCAAGTCGGGGGACCATTGTGGAGGAGATTCCAGATGCCTATAAAGATGTAACCGATGTGGTCAATGTGGTCCACCATGCAGGGATCAGCCTTAAGGTCGCGAAACTTGTACCTATGGGAGTGATTAAGGGATAGTTATCAGTAAACAGTAAGCAGTAGGCAGAAGGCAGAAAGCAGTAAGCAGTGGGGGACTGTCCCCGAATACCGTGACGGATACAGGAGCAATGAGAATTCTGGCGATTGATATTGGGGCTGGAACCCAGGATATTCTCCTCTTTGATTCTAAAAAGAAGATCGAGAATTGCACGAGCCTTGTTCTTCCCACCCCATCCAAGATCCTCGCGGACAAACTGCAGGTGATCGAGGGCGATGTGTATATCCATGGTGATACCATCGGAGGTGGATCGATCACTCGAGCCATCCTACGTCACCTTAAAAAAGGATATCGTGTTGTGATGGAGGAATCTGCTGCTTACTCCATTCGAAATGACTTGGATGAAGTGAGATCGATGGGGATCGAGGTGGAAGACAAACCCGAGTCCAACCGTTTCCATGAATTGAAGATCCAAGAGATCGATCTTCCATCCCTCCAGGACTTCCTCTCACACTTCGGAGAAGACTTAAAAGTTGATGCCATCGCCATTTCCGTTCAGGACCATGGTGTTTCACCGAAGGGGGTTTCAGACCGGGCCTTCCGTTTTGAGAATATGGAGACGATGCTCCGAAAGGATAATCGTCCTGAGACATTCCAGTTCTCTGAGGATTCGATTCCATCCCATTTCCTTCGAATGAGATCAGCGGTGAAATCGGTGAGAAGAACTCTTTCCGTCCCGGTTTTGGTGATGGATACCTCCTTCTCTGCGATTTTGGGCTGTATGGACGAGGTCACAGGTCCCTCTCTAATTGTTAACGTGGGTAACGGACACACTATCGCGGCCTTACTGATTGAGAGGAGGATTGAGGGCCTCTACGAACACCATACCCATGAGTTGACGCCAAAGAAACTGGAACACGACTTGAGCCTTTTTCTTAGAGGCGAGTTGAGCAGTAAAAAAGTCTTTGATGAAAATGGCCATGGAGCCATCACACTGAGGCCTTTTTCCGGAGACTTATCGGTGTTGGTCACTGGTCCCAATCGTGACCTTTTCAAAGGGACATCATTTAAATTCGTCTACGCTGCTCCAGGTGGAAATACGATGATGACCGGACCAATGGGATTGGTGAGAGCAGCACAGTTTAAAAAATTCCCTCCCCCTGTGGACGGGGGAGGGAGAGGGTGAGGGTGAATGAAAGATAAGAAAGGTAGAATTACTACCACTGCCAAAGCCCTCAGAAGAACTTCCACAGATGTAGAAAATTTATTGTGGAAACAATTACGAAATAAACGATTAGCTGGATTAAAATTCAGAAGGCAGCAACCCATAGATAACTATATAGTTGATTTCGGATGCTTCGAGAAAAGGGTTGTCATAGAAGTGGACGGAGGACAGCACACAACAGAAAAAGATGCCGAAAGAGATGACTATTTGATTAGAAATGGTTTTAAAATTTTAAGGTTTTGGAACAATGAGGTTTTGCAAACCATAGAAGGAGTAATGGAAGAAATAGGAAAGCACTGTTAGGTTCACCCTCCCCTGAATCCCCTCCCGTCAAGGGAGGGGAGAATTCGGTGGGATTCTAGTAAAAGTCGGAGGATGCGATGGAAAATATTTATTACTCATTTTTCTATTCACCATTATTAAAAAAGGTTTTTGTGGCCTCGACTGAAAAAGGTGCCTGTATGGTGGACTTTCTCAGATCGGAGAAGGCCTTTCTGAAAAGGTTGAAGGAACGGTTTTCTGGAGAGATCGTCAAGAGCGATCGAAAGAATAAAGCGGTTTTAACTCAACTAAAAAAATATCTGAAAGGTAAACCCCGCCGGTTTAATTGTCGATTAGATTTAAGAGGGACATCCTTCGAGAAAAAAGTATGGTCAGAACTGGCAAAGATCCCGTATGGCCAAACACGGTCCTACAAAGAGATTGCAGAGGCCGTCGGTCATCCAAAGGCATTTCGTGCGGTGGGGAATGCAAATGGCAAAAATCCCATCCCATTGATTGTCCCCTGCCACCGAGTGATTGAGAGCAACGGTGGCTTGGGCGGCTATGGTCATGGGCTCAAGGTGAAGAAACAACTGTTAGACTTTGAAAAAGCCCATGCACTTTGACGGATTTCTCAGAGAGGCGGCTCCGCTATTTGGCTTGCAATGGCGCCCCTTTCAGAGGAGAGGGATTAAAAGGAAGGTCGAGCACCGGATATTCCAAATCGGTCTCTCAAACTATGAAGAATATCTACTTAAAGTTGGAACAGATCCTGCAGAGCGTAATCATCTCTCCAAACTCCTAACCGTTACCATTTCAAGGTTTTTCAGAGACAGGCCAGTCTTCGATACCCTCAAACATTCTATTCTTCCTTCACTGTTGAAAGAAGAGGGGAGGGGAGATCTCAAGATTTGGTCCATTGGCTGTGCCAGTGGGGAGGAGCCCTATAGCCTGGCAATATTGTGGAAGGAGAAATTTGCGAAGATTTGGCCCCGCGCCCGCCTCTCTATCCTGGCCACCGATATTGACGAGAAGCTTCTCGAAAGAGCAAAAGAGGGGAGATATAAGAAAAGCAGCCTAAAAGAAGTTCCTGAGGATATTGTTAAGAACTATTTCAAGATGGAAAGCGGCTTTTACATTCTCGGTCAGGCTGTACGAAAGTGTATTGAATTTAAAAGACACGACATCATTCACGAAGAACCTTTTCCCGGGATGGATATAGTCTTTTGCCGAAACTTAGCATTCACTTATTTCTCCAAAGAAACTCAGATCGATGTGTTAAAGAAGATTGCTAACAGTTTGCAAGAAAAAGGATATCTTTTGATCGGAAAGGATGAATCTATTCCGCTAACTTACCCAACCCTATTTGTTCCAGTCTTTCCGACCGAAAAGATATATAAGAAATTCAGCCATCGATTATCATAATAAAGTCGTGTTTTTAGTTTTGATTCTCTATCTCTTTTTCCTCAATTCGGCTTCGATGACCTGCTGGAAACCCTGAAGGGTTCGTTGATTGAGCAACTTCCCATTTACGAAAATGGTGGGCGTCCCTCGAACATTTGCCTGACGGCCGTCGTTCATATCTTTATCAATCAGAGATGCAATGGCTGGGTCTTTGAGATCCTTGCTGAATTGCTCCATGTCCAGAGCGAGTTCCCGGGCGATGGCCTCCACTTTGGCATCATTGAGTTCCCTCTGGTTAGCAAACAATTTTTCATGCATCTCCCAGAACTTTCCCTGTTTCCCTGCTGACAGGGCGACGATGGCTGCCTTCCTTGCATATCCGTGTATCGGAAGGGGAAAGTGCTTGACAACAAGTTTCACATCGTTCGGGTATTTCTCCAGCACCTGCCGGAGGAGGGACTCAAGCCCCACGCAGTGGGGTCACTGATAATCATCGAAAACAACAACGGTGACGGAAGCGTCTTGAAGGCCTTTAAAAGGCAGGCCCGTGATGTCAATCTTATATACGGCTTCAATAAGAATGATCTGAAGGGTTTTTTTTGTACTGCTTGTGATGGTGAGCATATCGGCTCTTGGTAAAGATGTAATTCTGTCAAATTCCTTGTCAACGGGAATTCGTCCGGTGATCTTCCCCTCCGGAAATGAATAAACGAGAATTTCTCCGGGTGTGAGAATGAACAACCACCTTCCATCCGCAGACGAAGCGACATCGAGCGGGGTAGTTTTCAGGTCTAAGTCTTTGATGATTCTCCACTCCATATCGGCCTGAGCCATCAGCGGGAGAGAAATCGACCCTGCCGAAAGAAGGAAGGCCAGTACGAAAATGATTGTTGTCTTATTCACTATAAGCACCTCTCTTCTTTAAGATTTCACTATACTTAACCTGAAATAATATAATTTTCTACATTCTAAAGTTTTTTCCAATGTCAACACAAAAAAAGAGCGGATCGAAGCATCGGCCCGCCCCGAAAAGACTAAGGAGAGACGAGCACTCCAAAGAAGCAAGCGACTCTATGAGGTGCTCATTTAATCAATTATACCGGTAATATCCTTCAACCCAAACCTGTCTCTCCACATAACGGCCAGGGGTCTGACGTTCCTCGTAATGTCCTGCTACCCAGTTGCCACAGCTATCATAATGGCCGGGGACCCAAACCCTCTCCCATGTTCCTGGAACCCATTCCCGAATGGTTTCCCAGTGGCCAGGAACATATTCAGGGGGCGGGGGTGGCGGTGGAAGCGGAGGATAATACCGAGGTTCTGGCGGAGGATAGTAAACGACCTGGGGGGGCTGGGCCGGATGGGTGTGGGTATAGAGCTTATAGGCCATTGCTCCTAAGGCGACCGCTCCTAAGGCAATTCCTGCTCCTTTCCACATATTGCGTTGTTTTGATCCTGCCTCAGCAGAGGTAACTGCGAAAACGGAAACCAAAACCAAGACCAGAATTATTGATATTAATTTCTTCCACATATAAGATCCCTCCCTTCGGGCGATTCTATCAATCTTCACTTTTTTAGACGGAGGGAAAAGAAAATTTATTCAATCTGAATAAATTGACCGAAAAAAGGTCTTTAGGTTAGGGTGAAGAGGCCTGTTTGGTTCATGGGCAAGAGGTTAAGGGTAATTTTTGAGACTAAAGACTTAACCTGTCGACGAAACGGGCTTCGTCGTGAGCCCTCGGCCTGAGCTCGGGCCGAAGGCTCAGCCGAACGGCATCTTAACTCTAACCTCTGAGCCAAAGACTTTTATTTTTCTAGGTAATCAGAAGCTGGCGGAAAGGGCATAGATGATAATGCCCTCACGTTGCCTCGGGCCCCCTCCGATTAGGACCGTCCTCCCAGGGGAGAGCCTGACCTGGGTGTTGAGAATTTCCTTCTCTTCCCGGACGACTTTAATTCTCAATTCAGCAATGTCCCTGTGGAGGCCTGTGAGGGTGACCTCTATCAATCTGCCCCTGCGGGATGAGATGGACACCGGTTGGTTGGGAGAAAGCGTGAGGTTTTCATCTCTGAAGAGACGATACGACGTAAAACTGAAAAGAGATCCCAGCTCTTTGTAAATATCTTTTAAGGAGGGATCGATGCTTTGTCCCTCATTTGAAGCTCCAATGACCCTCAATCGGACCTGAACCTGGGCAAGAGCCGGTGAAGTCGAAATAAAACAGAGGGTAAAAAGGAGAAAGAGAAGAAACGTTCTTCTCATGAAGAAGGTGTCTCCTTTTCAGGCTCTTCGAAAAGCCAGATGACCGTTACTTTTGTCTTTTCCAATTCATAGACCATCACATTATGGGTTTGGCTCTCAACGTATTCTACAACAGATGGACTCGGATGGGAAGGGATTTTTTGGGTCAGCAATGGGAGGATGACGGCCAGGAGAATAGCCGCAGCTGCCACTGCCGGAATCCAGACCCTTCTCTGGAAAAGAGGAGAAATTTGGAGCCAGGATCGGAGGTTTTCCCAAAAAGGAGGTTTCTCTTCTAATCGGATTCCCCTTTCGATCTTTTGCCATACCCATGGAAAATCCTCTTTTTGAACAGCCTCTTCAACCGGAGTCTTGACCAAATCTCTAAGCTTCCCCATTGATTTCAACACATCTCGGCAGGCCTGACAATCAAGAAGGTGAGCCTCCACATGAGATCTCTCCACATCCGTGACCTCTCGGTCAAAATATTTTTCCAATAGACTCGATATGGCAGAACAGGATTTCTTCATCCTCTTCTCTCCTCTTTTATTTCATCCTTCAACAATTCTTGGATTCGCTTCCTGGCATAGTGGAGACGGGACATCACCGTACCGATGGAGCAACCCATGGCTTCCGCCATCTCCTGGTAAGAGAGTCCTTCCACCTCTCTGAAGATCAAGGCCATTCTCTGATCCCCTGGAAGTTTCTCCAGTGCCGCCTTCACCTTCTCCTCCAATTCTCTGTGGAGAAGAACACTATCGGGTCTTTTCTCAGCTCCCTCTGATGGTTCGAACCTCTCTTCTTCAAGACTCGAAACCCGAACCCTCTCCATCTTTCGAACATGATCAATGGCGGTGTTGATTGTCATTCGATAAAGATATGTGTAAAATTTGGACTTTCCCTTAAAATTTCGGATGGAGCGATACAATTTGATAAAGACCTCTTGAACGATATCGAGGGCCTCCTCCCTTTGTCTCACCACCCCATAAGCGATCCGGTAGACCTTCTTATGGTATTGATTGAATATCTCCTTCAAGGCCTCCTGATCTCCTTTTTGGCATCGGAAGATCAGCTCTGCTTCCTCGTGGTTCACCCCGTTACTCCAAGATGCTCCGGCCCTCAGGCTGGGGAGGAATCGAAAGTTGAAAATATTAATTCCTCTGAAGAAACCCCGTCCTTTAGGGCGGGGAGTAACGGGGTTCACTGGGCTTCTACCTTTTAGACGAAGAATAGGCTTAAATATTCACCCCACCCCATCCTCCCCCCGTGAGGGGGAGGGTAGGGTGGGGGTATCAGGTTCTCCTTGATTTTATTTTTCATTTGTAATATTAAAACACACACACATCGCCTCTTGTTTCTTAGAAGAGCAATCGAATGAATGGAATTAAAAGGATTGGATTACTCATCATTGGCTGGGTTTTTGTTGGACTGGGCATCCTCGGCCTCTTCCTTCCCCTCCTTCAAGGAATACTTTTCATCATGATCGGCCTGGCCATTCTCTCCTCTCGCAGTGAACTGGTAAGGCGTTTTCTAAAGCACCTCGAAGAACATTATCCCCAGCACCATGAGCGCGTAGAGATCTGGAGAGAAAAGATTCGGAATTGGTTTAAGAAAGATTGATCATAATAAAAATGTCAAATTTCAAAACCCAAATGCCAAAGGAATGTCAAAGCTCAAAATTGAAAATTTTAGTATTTGAACTTTAGATTTAATTTTGATATTTGAACTTTGGAATTTGACATTTTAGATTTAAATAGCTTTCCCAGAACTTCCAAAGAGCCTCATCTTTGATTGAACCGTCTGCTTCATCGCCTCCCGGCCAGGACCCAAGATCTTTCGAGGATCAAACTCCTCAGGTTTTGTGGTGAGAACCTCCCTGAGGGCACTGACAAAACTGAGCCTCAGGTCGGTATCGATGTTAATTTTGCAAATGCCTAACGAAATCGCCCTTTGAATTGCCTCATCAGGAATCCCTTTTGCACCAGGAAGTTTGGCGCCGAAACGCTCTGCTTTTTCAAGGATAGGTTGAGGAACACCTGAGGCACCGTGAAGGACCAATGGAATCTCCACCGTTCCGGCAATCTCCTTTAAGCGTTCGAAGTCGAGTCTAACCTCGCCTTTGAATTTATAGGCCCCATGAGATGTCCCAATGGCAATGGCCAAGGCATCGACCTCAGTCTTCTTTACAAACTGCCCCGCAGCCTGGGGGTCGGTGAGATATGCCTCTTGATCCGATACGGAGACTTTTTCTTCGATCCCCTTCAACCTTCCAAGCTCTCCCTCCACAGAGACCCCTTTCTTTCTTGCCATCTCTACCACTTTTTTTGTAATCGCGATGTTTTCATCGAATGGGAGATGGGATCCATCGATCATGACAGAGGTGAAGCCATTCTCGAGGCAGGATTGAATGATGTTTAGATCCTTTCCATGGTCGAGGTGGAGGGAAAGAGGAATGGAGGCCATTTGGGCAGCGATCTCCGCCATCGAAACGATGTGGGCTAATCCCGCATACTGGATGGCTCCTTCTGAGACCGCGATGATGGCTGGCGATTTCTCTGATTCTGCGGCCGAGACGATGGCCTGGAGGATCTCCAGATTGTTGATGTTGAAGGCGCCTACTGCGTATCCTCCTTTCTTGGCAAGATTGAGCAGTTCCTTATTCGTAAACAATTTCATATTGCTTCTCCTCTTTAAATCTATTAGTATCAGGAAAATGGCTGAATGGCAAATCTTTAGAAGCTGAAAGCTCAAAGACTCAATGACTCAATGACCAATGAACTAATGTCTTCTGTCTCTTGTTTGGAGATTTTTTGATGTCCGTTGATGAGATTGCTCAATCCTGGAAACGTTCACGCGCCATTTCCCCTTGTATTACTGACCTGAGAATTTTTGAAAAGCGAGAAGGAGAGTATCGCCCTTTCCCCAACTTCATCCAATCCATTTTAAAAGAGGCGCTGAAAAGGGAAGGAATTGACCGTCTCTATTCCCATCAGTTTGAGGCCATCGAGGCGATTCACGAGGGAAAGGATGTCGTGGTGGTCACCCCCACTGCTTCCGGGAAAACCCTCTGCTATAACCTTCCTGTTCTAAATTTGAAGCTGGGCGCCCCTTTTTCAAAGGCGATCTATCTATTTCCCACAAAAGCCCTTTCCCAAGATCAGATGTTCGAGCTCCAGAACTTGATTCAACGGATCGGAAAACCGATAGCCACTTACACGTACGATGGAGATACGCCTCAGGACGCCCGCCAAGCCATTCGCACCCAGGGCGATATTGTGATCACCAACCCGGATATGCTTCATACAGGAATTCTCCCTCATCACACAAAGTGGGTCACGTTCTTCCAGAATCTGAAATTTGTGGTGATCGATGAGCTTCACACCTATCGGGGTGTTTTTGGTTCTCATATGACGAATGTCCTGAGACGGCTCAATCGGATCTGCCGTTTCTACGGATCAAAGCCTCACTTTATCTGCTGCTCTGCGACGATCGCTAACCCTAAGGATCTGGCTGAAAGACTCTTGGAAAGGGAGGTCTTCTTAATCGACAAAAACGGGGCTCCATCTTCGGAGAAGATCTTCATCTTCTACAATCCTCCTGTGGTCAATAAAGAATTGGGCATCCGAAGGAGTCCTCTCCATGCTGCCCGGAGGTTGGTTTCTCCTTTTATCGAGGAGGGGATCCAGACCATCCTCTTCGCCACCAGTCGACTCAATGTGGAGATTTTGACCAAATACTTAAAAGACCGGTTTGAAAAAAGGTTGGAAGACAAAGGGAGGATCCGTGGCTATCGCGGAGGCTATCTGCCTGAGGTTCGAAGGGAGATCGAAAAGGGATTGAGGGAGAAAAAAGTCAAAGCGGTTGTCTCGACCAATGCCCTTGAACTCGGGATCGACATTGGGGACCTGGAAGTCTGTTTGATCTCAGGCTATCCTGGCACGATCGCCAGCACCTATCAGCAGGCGGGCCGGGTGGGAAGGCGTTCAGGAAAGTCATTGGCAGTCCTTATCGCCAGGAGTCAACCACTGGATCAATTCATCATCGAAAACCCGGACTACTTCTTCGGAAGATCGCCGGAGCACGGATTGGTCAACCCAGATAACCTTCTCATCCTGCTCAGCCACATTCAATGTGCTGCCTTTGAACTTCCTTTTAGAGATGGGGAACAGTTCGGCCGGGAAGACCTGGCTGAGATGTTAAGATACCTCGAAGAGAAAGGGACGCTTCACCACGTTGGTCAGAATTGGTATTGGACTCGGGACGCCTATCCAGCGGAGAAGGTCAGCCTTCGGTCCACGTCTGAGGAGAACTTTGTTGTGGTCGATACGACAAAAAGGAAAGAGGAGGTCATTGCAGAGGTCGACTTCACCAGTGCCCACACCACTCTCTATGAAGGGGCTGTCTACCTCTGTGAATCAGAACTCTACAGCGTGGAGAAGCTCGACTATCCCAATCGGAGAGCCTATGTTAAAAAGACCCATGGGGAATACTATACGGATGCGATCGACTATACCGATGTTTCTATCCTGGAGGGGTTTGAGAGGCGACAGGAAAGGGGCATCATCTTCGAACATGGTGAGGTGAAGGTTGCCACCCGCGTGGTGGGATATAAGAAGATTAAATTTTATACCCTTGAGAACCTGGGTTACGGAAAGATCGAACTGCCAGATCTTCAGTTCCACACCACCTCCTATTGGATCACGTTCCGAAGGGATTTATTGGGACGGTTACCCTATCATCGTTTGGAGATCATCGATGGTGTGTTAGGACTTGGCTATGCCTTTCATTCCGTGGCGGCGCTTCATCTGATGTGCGACCCCCACGATCTCAACCGCTGTGTGGGAGATCGAGGAGCGAAGTGGTTCCTCCGCCTTTCGAGGGATTCCAAAGGCTTCTACTCTTCCTACAATTCGCCGGAGGAGATCCCGGAGGAGAGGATGGGACTGTTTGAGCCCACCCTCTTTCTTTACGATAATTATCCAGGGGGGATGGGGTTCAGCCACCAACTCTTCGATGACACATCGGTACTTCTTGAGAAGGCGATGAAGCTCATCTCCAAGTGTGAATGTCGCTACGGGTGTCCCTCCTGTGTAGGCCCTACAAGAGAGATCGGTGAGAAATCAAAGGAAGTGGCATTATCCTTGCTAAAGGAAATATTGAAGTAAATCCAAATGTCGAAGTTCAAATTTCAAAGGAAGTTCAAATGTCAAAGCTCAAATTTCTAAGGAATACAAAATTTCGTCATTCCATTGTTCCGGAATGTGACTTTGGACTTTGAACTTTGGCATTCCTTTGACATTTGGATTTTGACATTTGACATTGAGTAATATGGATCTCAAAGAACGCCTCAATCGACTGACTTCAATTACTCCGACCCGGAAAGAAGACAGGTCACAGGTGATCGGGGATTTAAGGCAGAAACTGGATCGGCTTCTCGAGCCGAAGAAGATCTATCGGAAGAAAACCGTCCTTCCTGTTGAGCAGCTTGTCAACGGAGAGGTCATTTCGACCCCTGATGGAGAGACCTTTCAGGTGAAGGAATATTTTCCTTCTCACTTCCGATATGGCGAGATGGCATTGGCAGAGATTTTAGACATCCCTACCTACCCGGCCCATCTCCTTTCGAGGGATGAACGGCTTAAGGAATTGGACCTGCGAAAAGCCCTCTTTCTTGACACGGAGACCACAGGACTGGCTGGTGGGACTGGCACCTTCGTCTTTATGATTGGATTGGGCTTCTTCGAGGGGGATGGATTTCTCATCCACCAATTCTTCATGAGGGATCATTCGGAGGAGAGGGCTTCACTCTCTTTGCTGAAGGAGCTGCTTGAATCCTTTCAATTCCTCGTCACCTTCAATGGAAGGCATTATGACATTCCGCTCCTTGAAACCCGATTCATCCTCTCCCGTATCTCTTCAAAGGTCAGGGAGATGCCAAATTTTGATCTCCTCTATCCCTCAAGGAGAATTTGGAAAGGAGCTTATGACAACTGTCGGCTCATCACGTTAGAATCTCAGCTCTTGGGTATGGAGAGGGTTGATGATATCCCGTCGGAATGGATCCCATATTACTATTTTGAGTATCTCCAGACTGGAGACGGAAGCAAGATTCACCGAGTTTTCTACCATAACCAGATGGATATCCTCTCCATGGTGGCCTTGGCCGGCAGGATCCATCTCGTCTACCATGATCCTCAAGCAGCCCGACCCAGAAAGGGCGTTGAGCACTTCGCCTTGGGAAGGCTCTTCTGGGAGCATGGCCATCCAGAGAAAGCCATCTCCTGTTTCGAGATTGCATTAAACCGATGTAACGAGGACCTGACGTGGGAAGTGATGAGGTGGCTCTCCGTGGCCTTCAAGAAGACAGGGCAGAGTGAAAAGGCTCGATCTCTTTGGGAGGAGATGGCCAGCTGGCCCTATAAGAAGGATACCTTTCCCTACATTGAGCTGGCAAAGTACCACGAACACCGGCTAAAAGACTTTGAGGGAGCAATCTCCTATGTGCAGAAGGCATTGGAGCAGGTCTCGGGTCATCAAGAAAGGGAGGTCGAAATGCTTCAGCATCGAAGGCTGAGATTGGAGCAGAAGAGGGTCGGGAATGCGGCTCGATGATCGGCTTCGATGGTTGATCTGGATCTCTTTGAGTGAGATCGGGACGATGCTCGTCTTCTCTAACTACGCCGCCCTTCTTCCTATTCTTCAAAAGGAGTGGACTCTGACGAACAGCCAGGCCGGCTGGATCTACTCTTCTTATCAAATCGGTTACATCCTTTCAGTTGTCTTCCTTACCTCCCTCACCGATTATGCCAATCCAAAATACATCTACCTTGTCACGGCTTTCTGGTCAGGGATCTCCGGAATCTTATTCTCTCTTTGGGCAGAAGGATTTTATTCGGCCTTGATCTTAAGAAGCCTGATGGGAATTGGTTTTGCAGGAACTTATATGCCTGGTCTGAGGATGGTTTCGGAAAAATTTCCGTCCCGCGAAAGAGGCAGAGCAGTGGGAATCTATGTGGGTGTATTCAGTCTTGGGGTTTCTCTCTCCTTATTTCTGACCGGTTTTATCAACTCTCTTATCTCATGGCGGTGGGCCTTCCTCATCACCTCTTTAGGTCCCATTGGAGGTGGGATCATTGCCTTTCTCAAGTTAGGGAAGATTACCCGGGGAAGGACAGAGGAGATAAGCAAGGTTCCTCTAAGTCAGGTTTTGAGAAATCGGCCTGTCTTGATGATGATTGGTGGGTATGTCGCTCATATGTGGGAGTTGTTTGGAATGAGGGGTTGGATGGTTGCATTTCTCACAGCCTGTCTCCTCACGGCCGAGTTCGATTTTTCAAGAGCGGTCAGCCTCAGCGCAGGGATCACTGGAGTGGTCACCTTAGTGGGGGCGGTCTCCAGTGCTTTGGGTGGTGCGCTTTCTGACAAGTTTGGAAGGGTCAATACGATCACTGTCATCATGTTAGGGAGTGGGCTGCTTTCCCTCCTGATTGGATGGACAAGAACTTTCCCCATTTGGGTAGTCCTTATCCTATCCATCCTCTATGGGTTCATGGTAACGGGAGAGTCCTCCGTGCTTTCGACTGGAGTGACCGAGTTGGCCCATCCGGCCGGCCTGGGGAGAACGATGGCGCTCCAGTCCCTCCTGGGGTGGGGGACGGCTTCCCTCTCGCCTATTGTCTTCGGATATGTTCTGGACATCACCAATCCTTCCAATGCCTTAGCCCAATTTGGATATGTTCCAAACTGGGGATGGGCATTCATGTTGCTGGGAGTGGGAGGACTGCTGGGCCCCCTGATCGTGCGGAGGATGGGAAAGCGAGGTGATCTACTGACTTGACAGAAAGCCCCTAAATTTTTATATTAGCTTTGGCAACTTGACCCATTCGGCGGCGCCAAGCCCCGCCTTTTAAGGCGGGGTAAAGAAGCGCCGCTCAGGGTCAACCCTGAGCAAGCCCAGGCCTTCAGGCCGGGGAGTCGAAGGGTTGACTTTCGGTTTGCGGCATCGGCATTTCTAATTCTTAAAGTATGAGAGAAAGGAGGGAGATAGGATGCCAAGTTATGATTACCGATGTCTCAAATGCAATAAGGAGTTTTCCATCATTCTCAGCATAAGGGAACACGATCAAAACAAGGCAAAGTGTCCCAAATGTGGAGGTAAGAAACTTGAGCAGCTCATCACCCACTTCATGACGAAAACCTCAAGAAAGAGTTAAACCCATCTCTTCTCGCATCGAGAAGCAGGGGGGTCCCCTCTGCTTCTCAACGTATCCCGTCTGTTTCGATCTCGATGCCACTTGACAAGGCTTTTCTATCTGTGTTTAAAATGCCACTATCTCCAATTGGAGCGCCAAGCCTCCTGGATCGAAGATGTTTGAGTTTAGTGAAGAGCAAAATTTAACAAGGAAAAGTGTTCATGACTTTGCCAAAAAGGAGTTGGCTCCAAAGGCCTCTTATTGGGATGCCCATGAAGAGTTTCCATGGGATATCGTGAGGAAGATGGGGGAGATTGGACTCACTGGATTGCGTCTGCCGGCATCTTACGAAGGCGCGGAGGCAGACTTGATCACCCTTGGAATAGCCTTAGAAGAGGTTGCAAGATTCGATCATAACTGTGCCATCATCCTTTGCGGCTGTAACATTACGGGAAGGGTGCTGTTGCATGCCTCGCAAAGGATCAGGGATCTCTATCTGCCAGAGATCGTGAAAGGAAGGAGCATCTTAGCCTTTTGCGCTGCCGAGCCGGAGGCCGGTTCTGACGTTAGAGCCATCAGAAGTATAGCAAATCGTCAGGGGGATCGATATGCTGTAAACGGTGAGAAGTCGATGATCACCTTTGCTCAAGTGGCTCAAGGGTTTGTTGTCCTTGTTAAGATAAGAGAAGGGAAAGGAGAAGGCATCCGCTGCATTTTTGTAGAGGCGAACAGACCTGGGATTGACATTCAACGCCTCCAAGGCTTTGGATGGAGAGCGACGAGATGGGGAAATGTAGCCTTCAATGACGTTCAGGTTCCGACTGAGAATCTTATTGGTGAAGAGGACGATGCGTTATCCATGCTGAAAAGCACGGTGCAAGAGCAGAGGGCACTTACAGGCCTCGTCGCTCTGGGTACGGCCAAGGAAGCCCTCGATGAGGCTATCCAATATGCAAAGATGCGCAAGGTATTCGGAAAACCCTTAGGGAAATTTGAAGGCATACAATTCAGACTGGCTGAGGACTTCACTTCCCTCGAAGCTGCCAGACTGATCTGTTACAAAGCCCTATTTTTAGTCGAGAAGAATGCGGATGAAGCTTCTGTATGGGCAGCGATGGCTAACTTCATTGGAGGTGAAACAGCCTATAAGGTGGTTAACGATGCGATGGATGTGTATGGAGGGCTTGGATATTCAAAAGAGCTTCCCTTTGAACGCTACCTAAGGGATGTGAAAGCAATACAGATCGCCAATGCGACTCTAAAAATGGAAATAGGGCAGGGACTGTTGGGGAAGGAATATCTGCCTTATGCATAGACCGGACTGTCATTGCGAGGAATCCCGCCACAGCGGGATGACGTGGCAATCTCAATTCTAATGTCCTGATTCAGACATGACTTTACATATTTTGTCATTCCGGACTTGATCGTTCGGCTGAGCTCACGACGAAGCCCGGAATCCAGGGTTTCCTGTGCAAACAGGAACCCAATTTCTTTGTTATAGATCCTTGCTTCCGCAGGGACGACGTCTGGATTCCCGCTTTCGCAGAGATTTTAATGGTACCATTTATTTTACGTTGAAACACAACTTCATGTCCTACTTGAAACAGAAATCGAGTTTAAAGCCATAGAGCCAGGGGATGGTTGGTTTTA
>Ga0315314_1001436_pt1 | contig 21559 bp, 26 predicted proteins | sample TDP9_MG_FD_203631 | JGI IMG/M metagenome (GOLD analysis project Ga0315314, IMG submission 203631) | Freshwater sediment microbial communities from Lake Towuti, South Sulawesi, Indonesia - TDP9 | ecosystem: Environmental > Aquatic > Freshwater > Lake > Sediment | place: Indonesia: South Sulawesi... | reverse complement strand
CCGATAATAGTTTTTATCGTGAGAGAAAGATTTAAATTTTTGCACTATAGCTAAGAAGAAACTACTATCGACTATAAAAGTGATGTCAAGTGACTGCAAGACGCGAAAAAGAGTTGACGCTTCTCGTGGCGTTGGTCACAATTCTAGTAATGCCGACGTTGTTCGCTGGAAGTGCCGAGGCTGTTAACTCATCGGCGTTGAGGATGTGGAGCGAGGCTCCAAACGTAGTCGTCAACGCAGGCGAAACAGCGGATTTCACGATAACTCTAGCCGCCAGCACTTTGTTCAGCATTACAGTATCCTTTTCCATAATCGATTTGCCAGAGAATTGGACATACAGCTTCTACCTCAAAGACCTACAGATTCAAGGAGTTCATCTCGAAGCGGGGAAAACAGCCACCATTCAACTGACCGTTGATATTCCATTACACGCCACTACAGGGACGTATGAGTTCAAAGTATTTGCCTCTGGCGAAGGCCTCCACGACAGCTATTCTTTCCCAGTTTCCGCCAACCTGCCTTTAACGTTAGAGATCCAATCTCCACAAGCCCAAGCAGCCTTGTCCTTGACTACAACCTCCCCTGAGATAATAGCGCATGTTGGCAGTTCCTTGAGCTACCCGATCACCATTACAAACAAGCGGAAAACTGGAGACATCTTTATCCTCGCCGTGTCTCTGCCAAAAGATTGGACCGCTGCCTTCAAGATTACGGTCGGCGGTAAATCCCAAGAGGTCAAGAGAGTTTACATCGAGGGCAACAAAGCTCTCGAATTAACATTGGAAGTGACGCCACTAATAGAGGCTGATATTGGCAGCTACCCGATCGTCGTAACAGTCACGTCCGAGAACCGCCAGATAGACGCCTCCCTTTCATTGAGCGCGAGCATCTTGGGTTCTTACGACCTTGCAGTTACAAATGAGAATATGTTCACAAACGTGTTCGCAGGACAAGAAATAGAGTACGAATTGACGATCGGAAACATCGGAGGTAGCGAGGTCACAAACGTAAGAGTTGAGCTGGATGGGCAGGCTCCCACAGACTTCACAGTGAGAGTGGTGCCTAGGGCATTAGCATCCTTGGAGCCCGATCAAGAGACAACATTCACCATATCCATAGAAACGGAGTCGGATGTGAGCGCTGGTAGCTACTACATCGACTTCAAACTCGTATCAGACCAGACTGAAGCACAAAAATTCAGTTTAAGGGTTGATGTGGAACAACGCGCTGGTCCGATAGTTTACATTGGTTTGGTTCCAATAATCGCGGCTGCAGTATTCTTCTTCGTCTACCGTAGAATTCGCAGAAGGTAGACGCTATGGGCCGCGCTTTTGAGATACAGTATCGATGAGGGTGCTGTCGTACGACCGATACCATCTTGACGAAGAATCTGAAGAAGGTGTACAACAGTTTCGTTGCTTTAGACAACCTGAACCTCAAAGTCGAGGGCGGGGTATGCCTCGGCTTCCTCGGTCCTAACGGCGCAGGGAAAACCACAACGATCAAGATCCTCACCACTTTGATCAAGCCAACCAGCGGGAAAGCGTACTTGAACGGGATAGACGTAACCTCCGATCCCAAGGCGGCTCTCAGCGATGTCGGAGCGGTTGTTGAGACACCTGAATTTTATCCTTACCTTACGCCGAATGAAATGCTTTCCTATCAGGGTGAACTCAGAGGGATGAGCAGTAATGAGATCTCTGAGCGAAGTAGGAAGGTCTTGGATGAAGTCAAGCTCACCGAGTGGGCTGACAAGCCCATCGGCTCATTTTCACGTGGGATGAAGCAGAGGATGGCATTAGCTCAAGCATTATTGCATGATCCCGCGATTTTGATACTTGATGAACCAACAAGCGGTCTCGACCCTAGAGGCATGCATGAGGTACGTGAGATAATCAAGACTCTAAAGGAGAAGGGGAAGACGGTCTTCATGAGCTCCCACCTCCTAAGTGAAGTGCAAGAGGTCTGCGATACCGTCGCGCTACTGGACAGGGGAAGGTTAATTGTCTGCGATAAGATTGAAAACCTCTCTAAGATTTCGCCAGTTAAGAAAATCGAAGTGCGAGCCCTAGTAGCTCCAACTGACAGCCAGCTAGATGACATTTGCCGGTTCAGAGGTGTTAGAAACGTTAAGCAAACTAGTTCTCAAGTACTTCTCATCGAGTTCGAGGGTGACGAAGATTCCATGGCCGAACTGCACGATAGCCTCTTGGAACTTGGCTTGAAGATGACTAGCTTCAAGCCTACCGGCACCGACCTTGAGAGCATGTACTTGGAGATTATAGCTGAATCCGTGAGGTAGTGAGATGAAAAGTAGTCCTCCAAGCGACAGTGAACAGCTACATATGGTACTTCGCTATGAGCTTCTTAAATACTTGCGGGGACAAAGGCTATTCGGAATACTAATTATCACGGCTTTCATCGCTTGGCTGATGTTGGCTCTGCCTCTCTTGCTCGGAAGGGGGTATTCCTCAGACGTGAGAACCTTCCCTTCAACCTTTCTGAACTTCGTTTCGATACTGATAGTTCTATCCGCAACTTTCTTTGGAAGCGACGCGATAGTTTCAGAGTTCCAGCAGAGAACGGGCTACGCGCTATTTCCAAGTCCGATTCGCAGAAGGATCATACTGCTAGGTAAATATGTTGCATCCGCTCTCTCATCACTACTCGCAGTCAGCCTCTACTACGCGATAATCATCGTTTCCTCTCAGGCGATCTATGGAACGCTACTTGATGAGCTTGTTCTATCCTACTATCTGGCAGTAGTTTACATGCTCTCGATTCTGGCGTTTGCGTTTCTCCTAAGCTCGGTCATGAAAGGAACTACAGGATCGGCTGTCTTGACCTTCTTTCTATTCCAGATGATACTCCCCATAATCGATGTGGTCCTAAACTCAGCCGACATCGACCCTTGGTTCAGCGTTACCCATGCAGGGGGTATCATCAGTAGTATCCTTACGATGCCGCGTGCGATGTTGGGGCCAGGGCGCCCCATGCAAACAACAGGAGCTGCCGTAGGCATCCCTTACCCTCTTTACATTCCTGAAGTCCTATCCAGTCTCATCGTCATGATTAACTACTTCGCCATAACGCTTCTAGCCGCCATATATGTATTCGAAAGGAGAGAGCTCTGAGCAGAAGGCTCGATGGAAGTTGAAGCTCATCATCAGGGGAGATCCTGAACAGATTGGTAGTGAAACGAAAAACGTTTTTCAGGGGAATGAAAAAGAACCGTCTCAAAAGATCAATGCCTACAGTGTTACTGCTGATCATCATCGGATCGGCGGCAATCGGGCGCTTCTTTGAGCATGTATCAGCAGCACCAGAAGATTCAGTCCAGATGTCTCCTGGAACCTATGCTCACACTTTAGGTACGCCTGCTGACATAGTGAAGTTGGATTACCCGAAGAGTTCTATAATACAAAATTCAACGGGTGACATTTCTCTGAACCTTACGTTGAATGGCGACCGCTCTTCGATAGCGATCTATATTCCACCTGAGTTCAGTTTTCTACAGCCTGACACTACGAGCATATGGACAGACATAACGAATGACTACGGACATATATCGATAATCAAGTTGAGTTCGAGGGATCGTGTCGGTCCCCTCTGGTGGAGAGTAACGATTGCAAACTTAACCATTCCAAAAGGCAGCCATGTCGTAAGAACGTTCAACATCAAGGCCCCTGACGTATGCGGCAGATATTTCATGAAGGTTTTCATAGACGGAGAATCAATTGGCTCTGAGAATTTTCCAACGGTCGTTGTAAAAGGCGACTTGGACCCAGCGTATATATCTGGTCGTGTGCTGAATGGCGGTGCGGAGTACTATGGATATCGCTACGGTTTGCCCATTAACGTTTCAGGTAAGGTTATCGCTGAAGGGACAACAGCCTTAGGCAGAGCTGTGAAGGCTCAAGCCTACTTTAACGCTTCGGCCAACGGCTGCTACACTATTTACGGACTGGCGGCGGGAACATATGAGCTTACGGCTTCTGCAGCGGGCTTCCCGCCAGCAACATTGGATCGGACGATAACTGTGATGGCTGGCCAGTCGCTGGAAGGTGTAGACATATACCTGAACCCTAGCGCAACTGTTTCTGGAACAGTATGGTCCAAGTGCAAAGGCAGCTTAATCCAATGGAATCGAGTTCTACCAATAAAGATTGTACTCTTGAATCTCACGGCCAACATGGTTGCCTATACTCAAGGATTCGTCAATCCCTCAGCTCACAACTACAACTTCACGATTGACGGTAGAATCCTCCTGGACGGTCATGTGCCTCAAGATTACTCCGATTACGTCTCAGGCCTAGATTTAGGAGACTATTACGTGAAAGTATATGTGAACGGCTATCTTCAAAGCGACGTCTCTCTAGTCCATGTTGCAGATTATCTCTCAGCTCTTAGAATTCAGATAGATGTCGAAAAGAGTGGATGGTTCGAAGTCACTGTTCACTTCAAGGACTATGCTAACGGCTCAACGACGCCTTTACCGTCGAGCCGCTCGTTGACCCTTGAGGCCTACGATCTACAGGGTATATTAAAGGGCTTGAATGTGACTGTCGTCCCTCTAGGCAGCCATAGCTGGACGCTGAATTTAACTGGATTCTTAGGAACAGAGGCCGACTATGGTCTCCCCCAAGACACGTACATAATAAAGGCGCGTATTACCGGCTACAAACAGCTTTGGCTCCCTCAAGCAACCACAGGTATCTGTTCAGGCCCAAACCGGCTGAGCTTTGACTTAGTCAAGAGCGGGGCTGTGAATGTAACTGTGAGGTCTGTGGATTGGCAGTGGCCTCCTCAAGAGGTTGAGTGGGCGCATCCAAGAGCACCGATAAGGCTTGAGGTAATAAGCTCCGCCGGCGAGATAGCTTTAGGCCTCTCAAAGCAACCTCAAGCCCCAGCAACAAGAGTCTTGATGAACGCTACGGATCTCTCCACTGGAACATACTTCGTGAAAGCCTACACCACAGGATATGTCCAGAGGGAAACATACACCTTCTCCATTACTATTGGTAGCACAGGCGACTTGGTAGTAGATCTCGTGAAAGGTGCCAAGCTCAGCGTCTTCATAAACTTCAAGACGGAGGAGCTCTTCGCCCTAATAGACACATACCCTTATGATCCCGCATTCGTACCTGTCAGGGTACAGGTCTACGACTCCTTCGGAACGTTTGTGGCCGCGAATATAAGCCATATCCCGAGAACAACGGCCTTCCAGATTGACGTGGTAGGCTTCAACAGCTACACAGGGGATCCCGCCTATAGATGGACCAACTACTACGACACAACTGATGGCAAACTGCAGAAGGATTATGGCTTGGCTCCAAGCACCTATCTGGTATACGCTTGGGTTCCTGGCTATATCCAGAGAAGCGTTGTAACCGCGACTGTAGATCTAGGCGGAATCGCAACAGTGATCTTCGATCTTCATAGGCTATGCCATGTGTTCGGCCAAGTGACAGGCTACAATATGTTTGAAGACGTCATACCTATCTCATGGGCCTCCGTCAGCGCCTATGGACCCATACTCATGGCAACAAGCTCCTTGGATGGTTTCTATGAGATGTGGTTAGAGAACGGAACATATATGCTGGCAGCATCACTTGTTGGATACGAGACTCAAGCGACAGAAGTCCGCGTATCGATGGGGTCGGAGACATCGTTAAATTTCAATTTGAAACCTTCAGGTGCTCCAATTCCTGAGCTATCAGCAACTGAACCAACACTACTTGCGGCTCTGATCATAGCTTATGCATTGTTGCTCGGAAAGAAGCATGGAAAACTCACGAAGCATAATGGTACCAATCAAGTTTTGAAATCGAGGTCTCCAACTCAGCTGATTGTAACTGCTCAATTGACATGAATTCTCAAAGAATTCTTTTATTGAGTTTCATTGCACGGATGTTCCATGGTCATAAGATACTGCCCTGCTACAGATGTCAAGAGTCTTCTCGAAGAGATAGCTAGCAGGCTCGGTTTCTCTCACGTGCTAATAGACCGAGTCCTTTGCCTTAGAAGCAGAGGCTCAAAGGCTACACATACAATAGCGAGAATTCACGGTTTGTCAAGAGTTTGGCAGAGAGCCCTTGGAGTGAAAGCGCACTATGTCGTTGAAGTGATTTCTGAAAGATATGATAGTCTCACTCAAGAAGAAAGGGAGAAGGTTATCATACACGAACTGTTGCATGTTCCGAAGAGCTTTCAAGGCGGCTTCAGGCATCATAAAGGCTGGATTACGTCAAAGAGGGTCACCGAACTGCATCAGGCTTTGACAACAAGGCGTAAGAGCAGTAATGAGACCAGTGGAGAGAAGACAACATGATAGTTGATCTGGCCAGAAGAAGGGTCACCGTTAGGAAGTTCCTGTTCAAAAAAACACCGTTTCAAAAGATCATTAGGATCATTGAGGTTGCTAGACAAGCACCTTCCGGCGCCAATAGACAGCCTTGGAGATTCATAGTAATCAGCGATGTTGGGCTCAAGCGGCGTATTCGCGAAGAGTGTGAGAAAATCGAAAGAAGTTTCCACAGGAAGGTACCAAAATGGATGAAAGAGTGGCTGAGTGAGAAGAAGATCACCTCTGCCAAGAAGTTCTTGACTGAAGCGCCATACCTCATTGTTGTTTGCTCTGAGAAGGCAGCTGTGTACCATGTTCAATCAGTATGGCTTTCCATAGGCTACATGCTGCTTGCGATAGAGGAGGAAGGGTTGGCGACGGTAACGTATACGCCTTCGAGGACACTTGCGATTCGTGAGATACTGAAGATTCCTGACAGATATATGGTTGAAGCGATTCTCCCAGTGGGCTACGCCGCTGAGAGGCCAGAGAAAAATCGTAGAGCGCTGAGTGAGCTGGTTTGTAGCAATACTTGGGGAACAAGGTTCAGAAAATTCGTGCTTTAGAACATGGAGTTTATTGAGTGCGATAATCTGATATAAGAGGCTTCGCGAGTATCGTTCTGGAAAGTGGGAGATTGAAAGGAGTAGTTCTAGCCGCTGGCGAAGGAGTTCGACTTCTACCCATTACTGAGACCAGATCGAAACATATGATACCGATTGCGGGGAGACCTATAGTCGAGCATATCGTCAGATCCTTGACGATAAACGGGGTCGATGAACTCTTAGTTGTTGTAGGGCATAAGCGAGAGGTTCTTCAAGGTTTCCTCGGTGGCGGCGGGAAGTTCGAGGCGAAGATAAGTTATAAAGTTCAACCAGATGTGCTGGGAACAGCGCATGCCATCGGAATGGCTGAAGATTTCGTTGGAGGAGAGGATTTTTTAGCTATCTACGGAGACCTCTTCACGACACCTAGGGCTATACATCGAGTTCTCGAAACCTATGAGGCTAGTGGAAAGAAGCCAACTTTAACGATTGTTCCTGTTCCCAACCCGTCATCATACGGGGTTGTCTCTGTCTCTGAAGACAAGGTTACGAGAATCGTGGAGAAACCTGAGCCTCAGGAAGTGTCGAGCAACTTGGCTAATGCGGGGATCTATATCTTTGGAAAAGAAGTCTTCGACGCTATCAAGTCTACAGTGAAGTCAGAGCGAGGAGAACTGGAAGTAACAGACTCTGTCAACACCTTGACCAGTAAGGGAATTGAATTTGCTGTTGCTAGAATAGAGCAGAAAGATTGGGTGGACATGGGTTGTCCTTGGGATGTCCTCGAGGCGAATAGACTCTGTTTAACTGCGCTTGAACCGAATATTTTAGGCGAAGTTGAGAGCGGAGCAAGGTTGGTAGGTCCAGTCTTCATCGACCGAGAAGCCAGGATTTTGTCAGGAGCATACGTTGAAGGACCTATATACATCGGAGAGAACTGTGAGATAGGACCGAACTGCCTCATCCGACCTTACACAAGCCTCGGTAAAGACGTAAAGATAGGAAATGCTTGCGAAGTGAAGAACAGCATAATTATGGACACCACAAAGATACCTCACAATTCCTACATTGGAGACAGCATAATTGGAGAGAACTGCAATTTTGGAGCTGGCACCATAGTGGCCAATCTGAGATTAGATGATGAATCTGTCAAGATGATAGTCAAAGGTAAACTCGTCGACACTGAAACCAAGAAGCTCGGTGTAATCGTTGGCGATAACGTAAGGACGGGTGTGAATGTTAGCTTGATGCCTGGAATCAAGATTGGTAGTTATAGTTGGATTGGACCGAACGTTCTTGTTTACAGAGACCTGCCTTCAGGCGTCATCGTCACTCAGAAACAAGAGTTGGAACAGCGTGAAATTCGACGATAGCTGCGTGAAATGTATGGTAGACTTGGATAGAGAGGAGTTCAAGAGAAAGTACCCGAATTTGGCGAGGGAGCTTGAGGAGGGAGTTGCCAAGGTTCAGATCGATAGTGTTCAAAGATCTGACAATTTTCGGGGTTACACGCCGACGCCGATAGATTACTTGAGAAGATGCGACACAGAGGAGCAAGCAATTCAAACTATTGAATACCTTGAAGCGAGAAAGGAGATAACTCGCGAGTACGCTGAAGAATTGAGGAAACAGCTCAAAGAGAAAGGAGTTAGAAGCTTCGGACCTAAGAAAGAGGAAGCCCACTACCTAAAGCAAGCTGGCTACTAGCCTCTCTTCTTCGCGCTTACTATCGATATAACATCTCCATCTTTGAGTATGTAGTCCTCTCCTACACGCATTTTGGATCTAGCTTCGATAGAATATATGAAGCCTTCACCCAAGTCTGTGTGAATCATGTAGGCGAATTGTCGAGCTGTAGTACCGTAGGGCACTAGGTAAGCGTCAGGCAGGACCCTGCCTTTGTGATCTGAAAGCTTCTCCAAGTCTTCAACAGGATATACAGCTATCATTCGCAAGAGCTTCAAGAAAGCGAGATTAATCGAGTCTTGGACGCCCGTAGACCCCCATGCCATCAAGACCTTCTCCTTTATTTTCACCAATGCTTGCTCCTGTTCTCTCGTTAGCACATCAGGTTTCAAGATTTTGAAGTTGGAGTCCCCGGGCTTATAGTCAGTAATCCCTTTTTCAGCAGCTCTTCTTAGAGCCAGCTCCGCTTCAGCGCAACATGGAACCACCATGTATCCGAGCTGCTTCATGTTCTCTATGTTCTCCTCCGCATAAGGCAAATCGATCTTGTTTGCAGCTATCACCATAGGCTTTGCAATAGCTCTCAAGTGATGCAACAATCTGACCAGGTCATCGTCACTCCATGAGGCTGGTTTCTCGGCATTTAGAGCCGACCTTTGGATCGCTTCTGAGACGTGATTCCTCTTTATGGCTAGCCCGCTCAATCTATCTTCCATAAGAAACACGAGATCCTCCCTTGTGCCCTCAGCTCGGCGCGCGATCTTGTCCCAGTCTTTCTTCACAATCTGGAACAGCCACATGTCAATTTCATGTTCAAGAAACTTTACGTCATCAATCGGGTCGTGCGTTCCCGGAGCGCACAGTTTCCCTTCGGTATCCGTCGCGCCTGCAGCATCAACAACATGAATCAGAGCATCAGCTCGCCTTATCTCATCTAGAAATTGGTTTCCAAGGCCTCGACCTTGCCACGCTCCTGGAACGAGTCCAGCGCAATCAATCAATTCTACTGGTATCAAACGGACGCCGTCGACACAGGCTGAGTTGACCGGTTCATCCTTGACATTGAATTCCCGGCATACACAGTGTGTCCGAACGTATCCGACACCATGATTCGGCTTTATCGTTGTGAACGGATAGCTGGCTATTGGAACAGAGACTAGCGTGGCTGCGGAAAAGAGAGTTGATTTTCCTACGTTGGGCTTCCCTACGACGCCTACCATGTAGCCCATGAAGGTCCCCAATTTGAATGAGATAGCACTATGCTAATTACGCTTATTGTCATTTTAGCATTCAGTTGCCGTTATCCTGACTGAAGGAATTTTCCAACATCGATTGCTGCTTTACATCCGGATCCAGCTGCGGTTACCGCTTGCCGATATTTTGGATCACAAACGTCTCCAGCTGCGAATACTCCTTTTATGTTGGTTTCAGTCTCATTTCTTGTTACCACGTAGCCTTTTTCATCGAGTTCTATTTGTCCTTTGAATACCGCTGTATTGGGCTGGTATCCGACCGCGATAAAGACGCCTTCACACTCTATCTCAGATACATTGCCGGACTTCACATTTCTGAGCCTCAGTCCTCGTACTCGCTCGTCGCCGAGAATCTCTTCCAGTATCGAGTTCCAGACGAACGTGATCTTTTCGTTCTTAAACGCCTTCTCTTGAAGAATCTTACTTGCTCTCAACACTTCGCGTCTATGGACTAGAAATACCTTCTTCGCAAGCTTCGTAAGAAAGAGAGCTTCTTCCACAGCTGTATCGCCACCTCCAACCACTGCGACACTTCTGTCTTTGAAGAAGTATCCATCACATGTAGCACAATAGGAGACTCCTTTACCTCGAAGTTTCTCTTCAGACGTGAGTCCCAAGGTCTTGGCAAATGCGCCTGTCGCGACTATAATCGATGTCGCTTCGAACGTTTGATCTTGAACCATCACCTTAAACGGTTTCTTCGAGAAGTCCACGCTCGTGGCCTCGCCGTTCATGAATTCTGCTCCAACACGTTCTGCTTGAGCTCTCATCCTATCCATCAACTCGGGGCCCAGAACGGGCTCCGGAAATCCTGGATAGTTTTCCACCTCCGTCGTCAAGATAAGTTGGCCACCCGGTTGGCTACCTGTAATAACCAATGTCTTCAGGTTCTCTCTACAAGTATAGATGGCCGCGGTGATTCCTGCCGGACCAGACCCCAGAATTATTACGTCGTGCATTTAGAGCACCTACCGTTACCATAGTTCTCTCTTAGCCAAAAACTCTTGCGAGACACAGCTAAGAACTAGTTTCAGAGAAAGAAAAGGGAAACTAGGTTAAGGACACTTGTTTCACGGCGGCGCTTGAGGTATGAACCCCTGCTTCATTAGCAGTTGGGTTTCGTCCCTCGCCCGCTTTATCGTTTCGAGAGCCATATCGTAGAATTCTTTTCTACTCTTCTTCACTCGAGCTATTCCCTGCTCAACAGCTTTCGTGGCGACCGCTGCTGCCTCTCTCGGAAAGACTTCCCAGTCATCCATATTTGGAATTATGTAGTCTTCCTTGAGCTCCCTATCTTCAGCCAACTCAGCCAACTCCGTAGCCGCCGATATGCACATTTCGTCTGTAATCGTCTTGGCTTTGGCGTCAAGTGTTCCTCTGAAGATTCCTGGGAATCCGAGTGAGTTGTTCACTTGATTCGGAAAGTCTGAACGGCCTGTTGCAATTATTTTTGCGCCCCCTTCCTTGGCTTCCCATGGCCAGATCTCAGGGATCGGATTGGCGCAAGCGAAGACTATGGCGTCATCATTCATCAGTCTAATCATGTCGGGCGTTATTACGCCCGGCCCTGGTCTTGACATGGAGATGCATGCGTCCGCCCCCTTCAAGGCTTCCCTTATTCCGCCCGTTCTGCCTTCCTTATTCGACTTCAAGCACATCTTCCATTTCTCGGGAAATTTCTCTTCAAGTTCAGTTCTTCCGGGATGGAGTATGCCTTTACTATCCACCATAATGATATTGCCAGGGTTCACTCCTGCAGCTATCATTATTCTGGATACAGCTATGTTAGCAGCTCCAGCACCTATCATAGCGACTTGAACCTGATTCAGCTTTCTGCCTGTGAATTTTACTGCATTCATGAACCCGGCGACTACGACTGTACCTGTTCCTTGCTGATCGTCATGCCAGACGGGGATGTTCATCTCTTTTCTCAATCTGTCAAGTACATAGAAGCATTTTGGCTGTTCGATATCTTCAAGGTTTATTCCCCCGAACGAAGGTTGAAGCCATTTTACTGCTGTTATAATCTCATCTGGATTCTTTGTGTCCAAGCAGATTGGGAAGGCGTCGACGCCGCCGAGATACTTGAAGAGAAGAGCCTTACCTTCCATAACTGGGTAGCCTGCTTCAGGACCAATGTCTCCTAGACCGAGAACTCTCGTGCCATCCGTAACGACTGCAACAGTGTTCCATCGATTTGTATGCTCATAGACGAGATCCTTATTGCCTTTTATAGCCTTGCATGGTTCAGCCACGCCCGGTGTATACCATATAGCGAAGTCATCGAATGTTCTCACCGGAACTTTAGAGACGACCTCGATCTTACCCTTATAATATGGATGATATTTCAACGCCAATTGCGCTGGAACGTATGCTTTCTTAAGGAGCTCTTCTGTCGAAACCATTCTTCATTCTCCCGTGAGTGTTCAATTTAGCGGGTTCTTATAGTTACCCGACATCTACATTATAAATTTAACAGAAAACTTAAATCGGTCCGACTCTTCTGCCTCAGAAGAGTAATATCTCTAAATCTAACTTAGCCGGAACGGTGGAGCAATGCCAACAGCTCAAGAATTGGTCAACTTGGGCTTCACTATCATCATCTTAGGATTTGCAATAGCCTTCGTCGCCGTGGTCTTGATGGCGGTTCGAAGTGGGAGAGCTGGGGGGAAGGTGAAAGGTGGAGGGGCTATTTTGGTTGGGCCTATCCCAATCGTCTTCGGAACTGATAGAGAATCGATGAAGATCATATTGATTCTAGCGATTATACTCACTGTGATCCTTGTCGCTGTTACAATTGTTCCTTGGATCTTGCTCAGATAGGAGGCTGCTGGATGCCCGCTAGAGATTGCGAAATCTGCCGAAGAAAAAGTACTATGTATGTTTGCCGTGAATGCGGAAGAGAGATCTGTGATAGCTGTTTCTATGTTCCCGGATGGCTTTGCATGGAATGCTACGATCGTGCAGCGGCGAAACATCCTGAAGCGCATGTTGACAGATTTGAAGTGGAAGGTATGCCGCTTGCGTTCAAACTGTTCATGATCGGATTCTTCGTGATCTTCGCAGGAATCATGTTGATTATGATTGCTTCACTTCTCTCTCCGGGATCAAATGTGAGTGGAGGCGGAATCTTTCTTATCGGTCCTATTCCCATAGTCTTCGGCTATGGACAATACTCGGCGTGGATGATAGCTTTCGCAGTGATTCTAACGATAGTGGCGGTCATATTCTTCTTTCTCTCATGGAAGAGAGCGAGATAAACTGGCTAGAGCTTGATGTATTGCGATATAAACTGAAGGAGATCTCCACCTAGAAGAAGCAATGTTCCTTGAGCTAAACATAAGAGGCCTATTGTAACCGCAACAGGAGGGAACGAGAGGAGGCTCCCCGCAGAGTGTAGAATATCCTCAGCGAATTTGAACATAAGGTAGACTGGTAGCGCGACGACTATGAAGATGACAAGCATAACTGCGGTACCCAACTGTCCGAAGTATGCGTTCGCGTAATACAGTGCGATTATGCCGGAGGCAAGTGCCACCAGCGACGCCCAACGAAGGTTCTTCAGAGGCTTCAAGAAGAGAGAGAGCCCGACAGCCACGAGGAGCACAAGTGTGACGATGCCCGAAGCGCTCTTGAGGAACGACAATGCAGCCGTCGCCAAGGCAACTATCCCTATGAAGAGACCGATGAAGGATACAAGTGAGCCTAGGCTTCGAGAGACTCTACTGAAGAGCCACGAGAGCGAAAAAATGCCGCTGACGATCAGAATATGCGGAATATAGCTGAGCAGAGTAGTAACATCCATGAGTCCTGCTTCCACTCTCCAAAATATTACTTGCAATATAATATAGCCTTAATCGTTCACTTTTCACTATAATTGTTTACTTTGGGGTTACTTTCGTTTCCGGAATAGCTTGCACCCATCCTTAGGAGCATAACCTTTCAGTTACTTGTCGAAAATCGTTAAGAAGGAATGTACCCTTCTCTAACTGAAAGCTCAACTTTAAAGGAGGTGACATCTCTGAGATTAAGAAAGTGTTCGATGAAACGTGAAGAGATAGTGGCTGCTGGTGGGGCACATTGCGATGGGGGGTTCGTTTTTTGGTTGCTTGGATTGACATTCGCTGTTCTAGGGGTTGTTAGTGATGCTATGAACATCACTCTCGTCTTAGAAACAACATCTTGGTTACTGCTGTCCATTGTTTTTTGCCTGTCAGGAATAGCCAGTTGGATTGCTTGGGCGTTAGCTGTGCATTTAGATGCTATAGAAGCTAAAAGTAAAAAAGAGGAGTGAAATCTTCAAGACTATTCGTCCATTAACCCTTTATTGGTGAAATAAGCTCCAAGAACAGAATGAACCATCTAATCTTCCCGCTTGTTTTTGCTCGACTTAGATATTCCTATCCATCTTGGAGTTCTATTCATGTATTCTCTATAAGCATCTCCGTACCTGTCAAGGCAATAACGTTCTTCGGATGCTAAAACAGCGTTGAGCAGAATCATCAAAACAGCTGTTAAGAGAAGATACAACCAAGAAGTGCAGGCTACGCCCAAACCAATTTGCATTAGGAGCAAGCCAACGTACATGGGGTTTCTTGAAACACGATAGAGGCCGTTAGTGACGGGCTTATTCTTAGCACTAGTAGCAAAATTCAGAACTGCAACAGTGGCGAAAATCATCCCAAACAGATAGATAAGGAGACCACCGTATAGCCATGTTGCACCAAGTTGCAGAGGCAAGAAAACGGCATAAAAGAAAGAAACGAATATAGTCAACGGGACAGCATTCAAGATTCTTTTCTCCTTTCTGGTAAGTTGAAAATTTCCTGATTCTCTAGCAGCTGTCACTCTGACCTCAAAGAAGAAGTTGACTACCATAGGAATGACAAGAATCCAAGCATTCCACAAGCCTAACTCAAAATCTGGTATAAGTGACATGATTTCACCTTCTATTCATCAGCTTTTGGTTCAAATCAAGAAATCCTTAGAGATTATGGGCACATTTCTAATAAAGTCTTGAGTTCCATGTTGCGAATTAAAATCTCCCGGACGTAGTACCTTTTCACAGCCCGCTTCAAGAAGCGTTCACTCAAACTTTCTCAGCCCCATAGTGAAGAATTGAGAGCTCTATCATGCTTATCATCCTTGATCAAAAATAAAAAAGAGGGGATTTGCGGGGGACATCGCCACTCAGCATAGATATAGAGCTATTCGCCAGCGGCAAGGACTTGATAGCTATGATGCGGAAAGGTACGCTAGAATGACGAATTTACGTTAAGCCTCTTCCTCAATCTCTCCGGCCGCTCTTTCACCCTTTGGTCCTTTAATAGCCTTCACGACCGGTGTCTTCCTAGCAGGATGGTCGGTTCTACTCAACGCACTGTGAGGGTTATACTTTATGACGGACTCCTCAATTTTCTGAACGAGATAGCCTGGAACCGCGACCACTCTATTTCCAATCGCGATATGACCGTGGGAAATAAGCTGCCGAGCTTGATGAATTGACTTCGAGAGACCTGCTCGGAAAACTACTGTTTGCAGCCTTCTTTCAAGTAAACCTCTGATATCCAAGTCAAGGACATCGTCTATGGATGCCTCTTCTGGAAGGACCCCTACTCTGCTGAGTTTCTGGAGGTATTCTTTCTCAGCCTTCGCTCTTTCTGATTCGCTTCCAGCCAAGAGCGATCTGGCAATACCTCTAGTCTGTGAAAGCATCGTCTTGTATCGCCAAAGTTCACGTTTATTTCTTAACCCGTACTCACCTATGAGTTTCAATTCAGCCTCTATCTGATCTCTACGCCAAGGATGTCTGGGTGCCTCATACTTCTTTCGCTTCTTTTTAGGGTCGCCCAACTTGGTTCGCCTCGACTACCTCTTCTCCTTTTCCTTCTCTCGCGCCGCAGCTCTTGCAGCCGCGATCAAGAGCCTCTTTCTGACACCGACAGCCTTCCCCATCCTTCCCGTCGTCCTAGTTCTTTGACCTCTAACCTTCAACCCGAGTGAATGGCGGATGCCTTTCCAAGTTCGAATATCCTTCATGAAGTCTATATCGGACTTAACCCTCAAAGCCAAGTCAGGGCCGACGAAATGTAGGTCTCGCCCCGACTCCAAATCCTTCCTCCGGTTCAGAAGTCTCGGAGGTATCCCGTACTTCGTTGGGTCAGCGATAATATCCTCTATCTTCTCAACTTCAGCCTCTGTCAGATTCCCAATCCTCATCTCGGCCTTGAGATTAGCAGCCTTAGCGATAGCGTTTGCTAGGCTGACGCCAACGCCTCTGATCTTCGTGAGACCATAGATCAACTTCTTGGCCCCATCTAGATCAGTCCCGCTTAACCTAACTATGTGTCTGAATTCTCGTGACACAGAGCATCCACCGCACACGCGCTAACTACGGAGAACAGGGAAAGTTATTTAAGGTTTCTTGTGATGATGGAGGGTTTTCCCGGGAAGAAAGAAGCCTTGGAAACTTCACAATATGAGTGTTCGTTTCTTTTCATATTGATCTATGAAGCTTTTCAGAGTCTTGTACGCATCCTCAAACCTAGCCAGAACTAGCATCTTCGTCTCATCGCATCCTTCAATTCTGGCTAGAGATTCTTCCAGTCTGATTATTGTATTGAAGAGTTTCACCAGCTCCGTCTTCAAGACAAGGAGGCTTCTATCTGTTGACGGAACCTTCTGAAGTAGCGTTTGCCTCTGCACTATTCTCAACTCAGTCTCTTCAATACCTTTCTTCGGCTCTTCAGCCGCCAGTATCCGCTAGCATCACGATAGAATGAATCACTCTCACTCATGCAAACCATCCCTCCGGGTTGCCCCACCTTTCCAATCTGTCAACTTTGGCAAGCTCTTCGATCAGCTGATCATTCTGGACTTGATCACACCTTGCGATCCCATGGTTTCGCTCTTTCATTGGGAATATATTCGGCAACCGACTCACTAACCTCTTGGGCTACGTTGGTATATTATTCGAGTGTTACTAGTACGTGGAAATCTTCGTGACAACTATTATACCACCGTCGATTCAGAATCGATACGGTTACAATCGAGGTTCCAAGTCGGCGGGTCTTGACCTGCCTTGGAAGCTTTGTAACTGATAGTTTGGGATTCACCCAATAGCGTGCCAGCGAGTTCAATCTCAGAGTTGAATTTAAAGTACCTCGTCACGCTGACGCTCCCTCCGAAGCTGCTTCAGAGGCAAACCCTTTAACGAGAACTAGTTGAAGAGAGCTAATAAAGCGATTTACCAGTAGGAGGCTATTCCTCTTCAAAATCGAAACTTTTCTCACTATACCGCTCCCTTTGAAGGAGGAAACCGCTTGAGAAGAAACCATAACACTGCGTCTCCCGTTCCCCCTCTGAGACGAGCCCAGCTTTCGAGAGCCCTAGCTACTATTGAGAGGTCATATCGCAGCAAGCCCTGGTCGAGAGGAATGGATTCTTTCGAGGTTTTGGTTGGAACTGTTCTCTCGCAGAACACGAACGATAGAAATTCGATGCTGGCTTTCAGGAGGCTAAAGAAGAGATTCAAGATTCGGCCGCAGGTTTTAGCCAAGGCGAAAGAGAGAGATATTGCCGCGTGTATTCGTCCGGCTGGGCTTTACAACATGAAAGCTCCAAGGATCAAGAGTATCGCTCAAGAGCTCCTAGAGAAGTATAACGGAAAGCTGGACGATATTCTCAAGATGCCTGAAGCTGAAGCGCGAACAAAGCTTCTAGAACTTCCCGGCGTAGGCTTCAAGACCGCGGATGTTCTTTTAGCCTTCGTAGCGGGTAGAGAAGTTCTTCCCGTTGACACCCACATTGCTAGAATAGCGAAGAGGATCGGCGTCGTAGGTAATAAGGCCGGGTATGAAGAGGTCAGAACCGCCCTCGAGAGCCTTGTAAGCTCCGAGAAGAGGGGAAGAACTCATCTAGCTCTAATCAAGTTCGGGAGGACGATCTGCAGAGCTAGAAAGCCTCTCTGCCCCAGCTGCCCGATTCTCAGATTCTGCGCCTATCCAGCAAAGACAGTCAATATTGATTGACTTCGCAGGGCGCTATAGGGATCGTGACCTCTAGAACTACTTTTGGGAGATTAACAAGGATCTATATTTAATCGAAACGATCAAACTGGGAATGTCAAGGAGGAGACTCGTTTGAGTGAAGCTAAACTCAAGGCAATTTCAGAAAGAGCTGCAAAGTACTTCGAATCCGATTTCAACTGCGCGGAATCCGTTTTGATGAGCTTAGCGGAATCGATCAGCGTAAGAAGTGAGTTAATCCCTAAGATTGCGACTCCCTTTGGCGGTGGAATCGGAAGGAGAGGTTCGGTTTGTGGCGCCCTCACAGGCGGAGTCATTGCGATTGGGCTGAAGTTTGGTCGATCTGAAGCGAAAGACACTGAGAGGAGAGAGGAGTCGTATGAGAAGGCGTTAGAACTCTTCAAGAGATTCGAGAAGGAGTTCGGTAGCGCTCTATGCTATGACTTAATCAAGCTTGACCTTACGACTCCGGAAGGAAGGGACAAGATCAAGGCGGTTAGACTTGAGAAATGCGTAAGCTTCGTTCGATCCGCGGCAGCGAATGCAGCCCGACTAATGGAGTAAAAGGTGAGGATGGGCAAAGGAAGCTTGAGCAGCTGCTGAAACCAAGTTCTAGAGAACTACTTTTTCTTCTTCTTTTTCGCAGCCTTTGTCGGCTTCATCGGTACTCCACAGCATACAAGGTCGCAAGGCGCGCATCCACAAGGATCGTCGACGAAGACCACAACACCGCATTCCTCACACTTGAATCTGTCTCCTTTCGAAACCAATTTGCCAGTCACCTCCTAGCCTGTTTCAGAGTTCGTTAGATTATTAATCTGTGATGAGGCTCTTATCTCTTAGCCCACTTCGGGCGCAGTGGGATCGCACCGAGTAGGATTACTCGCTTGTTATCTGGCAGATTCGATGTAGCACATTTGGAGAAAGAATTTGACAAGTATGGCGCCGGGAGTGGGATTTGAACCCACGCGGCCCATAAGGACCACAGGCTCTCGAGCCCTTCTGTCTCCAGGCCTAGGCTCGTTTCGATCTGCCCCGTACCAGGCTCGGGAATCCCGGCAGATAGAAGATAAGATTTCAAAGGTCCGTTATAGAGGTTTTGAGATTTTGCTCCTCCACATTCGGGGGTAGGTTTCAGCCGGCATGATCACTCGAACCGTTTTCGCCGCTAGACCTTTCTCTTGGTCCATTATCTGCTCTGTCGATAGTAGTGCTTTGGCTAAGGCTACAATCTCGCCTTTCAATGTGAATATGGTAACTGGTGCTTTCTCAACTATATGTGAATCAAGTTTGACTATTCCTGGTATAGCAAGGTCGGCGCCGTGGCAGATCGCGTCAACAGCAGAATCTCTTACATAGATTTTCGGGATATATTCGAAAGCTTCCTCCATCGGTTTGATGATCTCTCTGAGCAGAGTCTCATCCTTCGTCTCCTTGAATGAGGCGTATGCGTTCAGCACATCGTACAGCGTATAGAGGTTCTTCTCTTCAGTGAATGGGCCGGCTCTTGTTCTTCGAAGTTCACTCATGTGAGCTCCCGATCCTATGACCTCGCCTATGTCGGATACAAGCTTCCTGACGTATGTTCCAGCTTGACATCCGACCTTGAAGAGTACACGCCTCCCATCGATCTCGAGGATATCGATGCTGTAGATCCTTCTCTTCCTGATCTCACGTTTGACTGAAGCTCTCAAAGGAGGCTTCTGATAGATCTCCCCGGTGAACTCTCGTAGAATAGACTCAGCCCTACCGCTTGGAATATCCTCATGGAGTTGCATTAAGCAGACGTACTCTTTACCTGAAAGCAAGAAGGCTTGAACGATCTTTGTAGCGTCTTCAAGCGCGACCGGGAGCACACCGGTGACTTTCGGATATCTCCAGCCGACTAGGCTTCTAGAGTTCCGCCGTGCCCGGCATGCTGAAGGCCGAGGATCTTCTTAACCCAAGCCACAACCTCGTGGCTCGAAGGACCTGGAGGTTTATCCAGATTGATCAATCCATATCGTATGTGAAGTTCAATCGGACGTTTGTATGGGTCAAATCCATAATTCGGATCAGTCTCAACATCTGCTCTCGCCACGAGTTCTCTTTCCAATTTCCAAGGAGGAGCTTTCTCCACAACCAGCCACCGCACAGAACAAGACTAACGCTTCGCCCAATAAAAGCATATGAATCTCCAATACTTCCGTGCTTGGCAATCTCTTATCCCGCTCAGTAGCTTTGATTGGGCCCATAGTAAAGGGCGACTAAGTTCTAGCGCGACTGGGAACAAGGTCTTCTCAACTGAGAAGCTTCCCTCAGCAATCCAGCCCCGGACGCCATCGACCATACCGATACTGCGAGAGATGAAAGTGCTTCTGGAATAGCAGCACTGGTCCATGGAAGTGCCCAAACTCCAGCCGCCGTTGAGCCAGCCAAAGCCGCGAGCACTCCCAAGCTCCTCATAGACGGATGCTGAATCATCACCGCGCCGATAAGGAAAAGCGAGATTGGAAATAGAGTAAAGAAGGATACAGAAGCGTAGAAGTGAATAGAGCCGGCTGTCTCCGGGAATAGACCTATCGCGCATAGAGCAGCTGCCGCTAGGATGAGAAGTAGAACCCCTGCACGGGCTAGCAATCTGCGCGGCAATATCTCGAAGTCCGATTGCAAACGTAATGGCGAGAACTCCGCCGATTATGAGACCTGAGTTGAATAAGATTGCAGCGATACCATGAACCCCCAAGTCGCTCAGAGCATTTTCAGTCCAACTGAACCAAGGGGAATAGGAAATCGACAGCGCTATCAGCATGAATACAATTACGGGGTTCGTCAAACCGCAGAATCCAGCCAACCGCATTATTGTAACCCGTTTCGATTTCGACAAGACAACGCCCTCGTTCCATTCGATATTTATGCCATGCGTGAGGTGAGCCTCAACCCAGAATACCAGTAAACATTTTGTTCATCCATGTTGAATATGCTAGTGAGGAGCATGAAGTAGTTGCGCGAGACGCTTAGGAAGTTCAAGAGCTATCTCAGAGTGACCGGTGCAGATAGCATCTCGAGAAGGTATTTCGTAATGAACTCCTTCGACGGCGCGCTGACTATGCTTGGAGTTGTCGTGGGCGCATGGGCTTCAGGTGCAGTCAATCCGAGAGTGATCATAGGCATCGGGCTGGGCGTAAGTTTAGCCATGGGCGTCTCAGGCTTCTCAGGAGCCTATATGGCTGAGAAAGCGGAGAGGAAGAGGCGGCTCAACAGATTGAAGAGAGCAATGTTAAGAGATCTAGGCGATACAATACATGGGAAAGCATCCCATTTCGTCTCGGCCTGGGTAGCTCTAGTCAACACCATTTCTCCATTCATGGCAGCTGTAATCTCCATCTCACCTTTCTTCTTGGCATCAGCCAATCTGATTCCAGCAGGTACTGCTGCCGTCCTCTCCGTTGTCTTCATTATGGGGATGATATTTAGCCTTGGAATGTTCTTGGGTCGAATATCAAAAGAAAGTATGTTACTATCTGGAGCGAGAACCTTGGCGGCTGGAATCTTAACGGCACTCATCATAGCCTTGGTTGCACGCGTATGATTTAGACGTAGAACAGAGAGTTGATTCCAAAATAGAGGATCTAGTTGAGGTCCCTCAGGTCTTCTTTTCTCTCGGTTTGCGCTTCTTGGGCTTCTCGACTTCCGGAGGCTTCTCAACCTTCAAAGTCTTGC
>Ga0315314_1001435_pt1 | contig 21566 bp, 23 predicted proteins | sample TDP9_MG_FD_203631 | JGI IMG/M metagenome (GOLD analysis project Ga0315314, IMG submission 203631) | Freshwater sediment microbial communities from Lake Towuti, South Sulawesi, Indonesia - TDP9 | ecosystem: Environmental > Aquatic > Freshwater > Lake > Sediment | place: Indonesia: South Sulawesi... | reverse complement strand
AACTAGGCTTCTCTATAGTTAGTCTTGACTCTTTCGAATTGAAAAAGAATAACCTGTCTATCAATCTGATCTGCTTTAGCAATTCTATGTCATAAGCAGAATCATGGAAATTATTGCAAAAAGTAAACTGAAATGCGTACCTACAATGATCAAGTTTCCTGAACGCATTACTTATTGAAAACTGAAGCCCCATATACTCTAATTTTCCAAAAGTCTGGTTCTCTTTTGGGATTTGGATTATGATATACGTCAGTCCATAGAGGGGCGAAATCACAGTGGTGTTGCCACCAAAAAAGGGTGGGTTCCATGCGCCTGTCTTAATTGCAACATTATCTATCTTGTAGGGAACTTGAAGAATGAAAGTAGCAGTACGAAAGCTGCTTCTATTTTCGCAAACGTAATTTATGTGAAGGTTAACATCGGCTTTTGTTTTGTCTACCTCAAGAGATTCAAAAATAATGTACACAGATGTGCTTTTGCTGAAGAAAGTCTCTGAAGTCCCAAGTATAAACCCCTTTGGATCATATGAATCTAGATTTTCGGGTTTCATCCGCCAGGGAAAAACAAAGAATGCTATAGTAACTAGCACAATACCTAGAATCAATAAGATATTCGTAACAGATCTTTTCCATAGTAGTCTCTTAACCTCACCTTTAAATCCCAATAATCATCCCAACTGCTTTGACATCTACAAGTTTCTTGGTCTTCTTCAAATTTAATCTTTTCAACTTTTCTGCGCTTAATGAAAAACGGTTCAGGATACCAGTAAGGACCGAAAATAAGACTTGTGGCTCTCGGCAATCTGATTATCAGCTTCGAGCTTTGCAAAGTTACTTCCCTAAACCATTGAATTTCTGTCTCGCTCATCGATGCCATGATAATATAAGTTCCATTATTCCCACCCTCTAAAGGAATGTTCGTTGAATATTGAGTAATCAGAAAAACCCGACTCTGCGTGTATGAGGTGTGAGAGGTTGTACGACAAGAGCTGCGACAATGTATAAATATAGAGAACCTGAGTTTCGTCAAAGGACATAGTCCACAATTTTGGAGAATATCTTTATGTCATAATCCGAAATTGACTTGGTAGTAGGTTTACAACTTTACATAGGCACATAGAGATTTGTGTGAGTATCTAGTGTGTTCCTATAAAAATGTAAAATTGAATGGTAGGAAAGGGTGGAATTGGGAGCTATGATGTGAATATCTATATTACTATCTATATGTTCAAATCCTCGCATGCTTTTCCACTCTTCAATTCTAAGACTGGTCAGAAATGCGATGAATCTTCGAAACCAGTCTCGTCAGCATCATCGAAGGTATGGACATCGAGGCTAGCACGAATATGGCGGTGGAAAACCTCATCATGTCAGATGATTGGATTATCTCAGCCAATATAATGCCTCCGGCACTCACAAGCCATATCAAGGACCCATCGCGAATCGACTTTTCTGGAATTCTAAACCTCTTGAAGCGACAGAGGACTAGAATGATTGGAGTGATGTACATAATTCCTATGAGGGAACTCGCGACAACTCCCGAGACTACGACAGCCAACTCGGGATTGAAGCTGAGGAGAGAGTATGTAATCGCTGATAGGTGAAGTACACCAATTAATGGATATAGGAGAATCTTCATTAAGTCGCGTAAAAACTCATTCATAGCGATTGACGATGCGAAGGTTGGGCTGAATGAGTAGTACCAGGCATTGAAGGCTGCCATAAAGTTCCTTCCCGCAAAAGTGTTCAGCACAGTGTTGTCTCGGAACTCTCTCAAGAATTGAACTTCTGGGCTGAGCTCAGAGCCGTAAGTGGTGGTTGCGATGATGCAGCTCTTTTTCTCAACTGTAAATGACGATGGTGAGCTGAATGCGCCCTCATATGTCGAATCACCTCCCCATGAAGCCTTAACAGTCCAAGAGCCTATTACATCGGGCTTGTAAGTGTCGGTGTAAGTGCCATCAGAGCCAGTAATGACGGTTCTCGTCAATGTTGAGCCATCAGGCTTCGTGAAGATTATGGCTACCATTGCTCCCGAGACAACGGGGCTTATTGAACCTGAAACAGTGATAGAATCTCCTTCGGTGACTTTAGACTTAGAAATCGCGGCTAATATGCTTGTTGAGACTTTCGTTACGGTGAAAGAAACAACTGAGCTAACGGCCCCTTCATACATAGAATCCCCTCTCCAAGATGCTTGCACACTCCAAGAACCGATTTCAGTTGGTACATATGAGTCAGTATAGGAGCCGTCAGAACTTGTGGTAATATTTACTGCAAATGCTGAAGAATCAGGTTTCTTATATGCTAAGGTGACCACCCTTCCCGAAATAGCCGGCGTTACAGCACCTGAGACCTTTATAGGACGGTCTACGACGATCTTAGCTGGTGAAACAGAACAGAATATGGTCGTAGGGATCTTTAGTATTAACGGGTAGCGGTCTTTATTATTGGCATCTATAAGATGGGGTGTATCGCCTATCCCATCAGAGCCAGTGACGTTTTGATTTGTTCCGCGGAATAGATCTGCGCCAGTATAGTCACTCCAATAGTTTCCGCCCGATGGATACCCATCGTCCCAAGTGTTTATTGAAGGTTTTACGCTTCCTTGGTCCCATGAATTGTCCCAAATATGTCTCGTGTTATCGACAAATTTATTGTAGTAAAATCTGTTATTAAAAGACCAACTAAGAACAATGCCACGAAAGTTATTTCTCACAGCATTACTATGAAAAGTGTTGTTTAGTGAATCAAACAGTTGAATACCATCCCAGTTGCTCATTATGGTATTTGAAAGTATCTTGTTATTGTTTGAACCATCAATAAGTTGCATACCGTATTCTTTGTTCACTGTAATATTGTTTCCAGAAACCACATTGTCGCTTGAAGTCCAGAGCAAGACACCTCGTTCGTTACTTGTTATGTTATTTCTTCGCATCATATTGCCTTCAGAATGGTGCCAAAGCTCAATTCCGTATTCATTGTAAGCTATTCTATTGCTGTCTATTATGTTGTTTATGGAAGCCTGATCTGCTCGCGAGTAAAGCGAACAGAGATATATGCCAGTGCCTACAATGTGTGTTCCATATAGTTCCAGTTTACTTCCTGATATGTTATTATTGGAGAGAACATTTTTTTGCGCATACTCAAGGTAGATGGCATACCGATTATCTACGATCGTGTTATTTAAAATCGTATTGTTTGATGCCTTTTCCAAGTAGATTCCTTTGGAAAATCCTTTGATTCTCGTGTTCTTCAATGTGACATTTGTTACGAGAGTAAGATGAAAACCGTTTTTTGCGCCTGTCATCCATCCTGAACCTTGTAGTTCATATCCGTCTCCATCGAATATTATGTTACTTCTGATAATAACGATAGAGTCTCCGATATTCTTCATTAAGAGGTAAAGGTTCCCATTTCGACTAATGGGTGCCGTTGGTGGATCGATGCTTCCATCTGGTCTGATGTAGATGGTTCCTGCTGAACTTATCTGCACTTGAAATGAGACCTGAGCATGGACATCTGGAGTTCTTGTTGTCAATATAGCAAAAAGAATGAAGAGCCTTAGCGCTATTGTAAGCTGTTTCCTAAAGCTCATGCTAAGCTCCTCAGCAGTTCCTTTTGGTTTACTTCTATTTTAGATTTGTTTTGCTAGAGCTTAATATACAAACACTCATTATCATCTAATAGCGACTTATGTCATGATGTTCTGGGGATGTAGTTGAAGCAGTCCTTGACCGTTAGGCTCAGCGACACCTATTTGGACGCGATGGACAAGCTCATCGAGAAAGGCGTATACGGGTCCAAAAGCGAGATTGTCAGAGAGGCACTCAGACTTCTATTCGAGAAATATGAAGTAAGGATTTGGGAATAACTGACCTAGGAATCCTTGATTGGAGAATAACGATTAGAAAATGCTAGATTCTGTCAAAGGAGTTAGTCCTGTGTTCTGATATTGAGAGTTGATGTCATAATGCGAGATACGCAATTTTTCGCATCCTTTCCGGTCATTGTATTATGAGTGATCTTGTGAATAGTTATTCTTTGGAGAGGATTCAAAAATCGAATATATAGCCGAATGAGGAAGACTTGCTTCCCCATAGAGGGCGCTATTCGACAGCTTTCTTTATAGCCCTGTCTATTAGTTCCAAGTCTTCGTTGAGCTGAATCCACCTTTCGACTTTCTCTTAAAGAATCTGACGAGAAGAATCCATGTCGCATTTCCAAACTTAGTATTCGAACATTATCCCATTAAGTCCAACAAATAAGATGTGTTCGAATATCTCTTAAATTCCTTTGAATCTCAATCTTTCTCTCTAGTAGAGTTTTTAACTAGTAAGGAAAAAGAAGTTATTTGAGTCAAATTAATGAAATTGTTATGAGGGGAAGGAATTGGAAGACATCACAGTTTGGCTTAGAGAGTTCATAACTGAGTTTAGAAAAAAGTCTGAAGAATTGTCTCAAAAGGAAAGATCAAGAATTTCCAACCTTGATAATTTCTTTCCTCCATGTCAGGTTCTTCTTTTATCGTTTCAAAATGCTAATCTTCAATATTTGATATGTACACATGATAGCAATAAAAAAGATATGGAAATCAAGATTGAGGGACCTATTCCAACACATGACGCCATAGATAAAATGGACTCTATTCTGAAGAGTCACGAGTGGGAAAGAGAATTATCAGAAGAAGAAAAGAAGTATATCTATAATAAGAGCATTACGTTCTCAGGACTCCTCGAAAATATATTCTTAGGCATAATCCAAGAGATTCGAAATCAGCCTTTTTTGAAGCCGTCTGCTATTAGTCTTGTTACAAGTAAGAGATGGATGACTTCTGGAAGTTTCTTGTGGGAAGTCGTGGGTAATATTGCAGAAATCAATAAGACGAAGATAGTTACTGATATAATCGAACAAGCAAAAAAAGATGCTACTATAGTAGAGGCTAAACCTGTTCCTCTACCTCTTCAACCTCTCATCAACAGTTGCGCGACCTACTTCTATCCACCAATTTGGATAGACAAACTCCCAAAGAAAACATTCATAGATAAAGCTCGCGGCTCACTCATCTTTCCCGAAAGAGCATTAAACCTAGAATACAAGAAAAGGATTATAGTCGTAAATCAAGATGGCTTAATCGCTATAGGTGAGGATAATATTCCAAAGGCTACACGTATGCTAAATGAGATAATGGCGACGTTTTTACTCATGGGTTTTGAGGCTAGCGCCATACGTGAACTTGAAGTATGTGATGCAAAGATTGATCCCTCAACATTATCGATTACGCAATTTGGGGCGAGAACTCACACATTAAGGACACAGATCTTTCCCTTCTTTGGACAGCAACTAGTCTTAGAGGGCAGAACCGAAATTGAAAAGTACAATTTCGTCAAAACAGTTAAGCTCGCGGAACATATTAGCATGGATCCAGATATCTCAGATTTTTTGACCTTCTTTCTGCAAGCACATAGTCATCTCGAAAACTCTGAATATTCACAATCCTTCATAATGAGTTGGGTCATAATAGAAAGGCAAATTCTTTGGCTTTGGAAGAAGTTCCTCAAAGAAGAGCAAATGCCAAAAAAACGTAGAGACAAATTGACTAATCCAGCATACTGGACAATAGATTTTGTGCTTGAAGGACTCAATCTTGGAGTACGATTGTCCCAAAATGAATATGAGGATTTGATGGCTTTAAAGGATAAAAGAAATGACATAATTCATTTAGGTGAAAGCACTACTTTCGAAGAGGCTCAGAAATGCTTTAAGAGGGCAAGAGACATTGTCAAGCAAAGAAGCGGTCAAGATCAGGGGTAATAAGAGCTATCGTGCACCAGAGAGTTACAAGACTACCCAGGTCTGACATCGGTTCCATGAGAAAAGAGCTGTTCGAATATCTCATAGAAGCTTCATCTGCTCCTTGGTTTGCATCTTTAATGTATTCTGAATTTCTATCTTACAACTCTCAAAACATGTACAAATTTAGGGTGATCTATTAGATCCAAGGAAAGTATCTCATTTCCTGTTCGAATCGTTGTTCGGAAATTGAGTGTAGAAGTAAATGGACAAATAACTGATAATAACTAGCGGTCGTCAACCCTTTTGGGCATTTCTTCTAAGTATGCATGAGTAAATTTGCCAACCACATTGCTCATGAATCTAGCAAATTTTTCCGTTTTCAGATCTAGTCATCAGGTTGAGCTATCTAATGATCCTTACATCAAGTCTCGATTTTCCAGCCCCCCCTCAGGAATATCCATAAAAGATATATCCATCTGTCTAGCCCTTTCTCTTGCGTCAAGTATTCTTGTTTTCGCATCATTTTTAGGCGACCAGCTTGTAGAAATCACATCATCGAAGTCATGTCTATGGTTCACCAAATCTTTACAGTCTCTCTGGAAGTTTTTCACTGTTTCCTTATCCAATTCGACTCTCAGGATAAAATGTTCCTTCATCAAGAATCAGAAAATTGTCAAGGTTGCGAAGCTAAAAGATGTAATCTAGATGGATATGATTTATTTACATTGTTAAGAAGGTCAAAATTAGATATAACTTTACTATAGGAGCTCCATAAACTAATATTCACAATTCTACACATACGCAATAAACAACATATCATGTGTGTATTTTTGTGAATATTGACCTATAGTGGGACATCTAGAGCTTTGTTGGAGCGAGAAGGGCATGGGTGCGTAAATAAAATATATAAGGAGTAATACCAACAGGATGATGGGGATATATTTTTGATTCTTTCAAATTTTAGGTTGGGAAACTTCAAAGTAAATAACCTGAATTTGCAGCGTCCTTTGTTTCCAGTTAGATTTTTGATTACTTTTTTAGTTCTTGGAATAATTCTTATGCTAATAATTTTGGCATCGTTCGTTTTTACAGGACTGATGCTGGCTCTTGGGGCTATAGGTGCGATTATTAGTGGGGCGATTTATGGTTTAGCGAAGGCTATCTCAGCTCTATACAAACGTAGAAAGAAGAGTGAGAATAATCAATGAAATCTCTTGGATTAGCGATAAAGAAAAGGAGAACAAAGCAAATACTTGCAATGTTTTTCCTGTCAATGATAAGTTCACTTATATTGATAGTTCACGGGGTGCTCTTTGATCTGGAATTGTCTCAAATATATCGTTTCACATGGCAGGGATTCCTTGTTACAATGCCAGCAGTTTTTATCTTTTTACTTGTATTGGAGTGGGTCTTCGATTTAAACACAGATCGCTAATTCTCTACCCACTTCACTAAAGAAGAATTGGTTCCCCTCATCATCCTTGATCGAGCTAATTTACAGCTTTACAGGGCAGGCAAGAACTTGTTGCTCCAAGTTTTCATCTACCCCTGTAATATTGTAAAGAATAGAACTAAAGCCCAAGATATGAACACACAGATTCAGATATGGAAATTCATATCCTCGCCTCCCATTCTGCCCTTTCCCTCGATGCATTACCGAAGTATTAGCAAGTTCACGAGGCCTCGATGAATCCTTTGAGGTTCGAAAGTGAACGAGAAAAAACGTGTGAGGAGTTAGCTGAGTACCTCGAGCCCTGCTTTGTCGTATATTTCCTTTAGCCTTTGAGCTGAGTAGTCGCTGTAGTGTCTTGCTAGAACTGACTTGGGTGCTCTACCACAAAAAGCGTCAACATATCTGTCTGGAACGCTTAGCGAAGCCATTTCGGAGGCAAACCACGATCTGAGGCTTTTGGCTGTTATTCTTAGTCCAGTCTTTGTCCTAATCTTTGTCCAGATAGTATCGAAGTCCTTATCAGAGATTACGAATAGTTTGTCTGCTCTGTCTTTTCTGACACTCCGCATTGATAGATAGTCTTTGAGTGCTTCAAGAGCTTCGTTGTTGAAGCAGGTGATCCATGTATGCTTTGACGATCCATTATGGTTGTTCGGTTTGACGATCCTAGATTCAAGGTCTACATCCTCTAGCTCTAGGTGGAGAACTTCATCCTTTCTTAGACCGGTGGAAGCATAAAACAGAAAAAGAGCTCTTTCCCTTGAATCATCTAGCGCTTCGTAAGCCCTTCTGATTTCCTTATCTCCGGGAACGTTTGGAGGCGTCGGGAATATGCTTGGTTGCCTAAAGGATTCCACAAGGTCCGGTCGATCGAGGAACTGGAACAGGTGTCTAAGCGCCTTTAGATGGTTCGAATAGGTGTTTTCAGCGACCTTCAAGTTGCCAAGATAGTGCCTTATCCTCTGCACATCCATCTCGCCATCCACGGAATCTAAGAATTGACGTGCACGTAAACAGTACTCTTTCACGCTTCTAGTCTTCAACCGCCTATCTACAACGAGATATTGGCGGAAAGAAGCCAGAATTGCGCCTGAATCGCTCCGTTCACACCGCAGAGGTCGCCGGTTCAAGTCCGGCCCGGCCCACCTGATTTGTTGTCACTTGGAGAATTAAGCGCCTTTACTCAACCAGCTAGATTATCAGAATTGCTTCCTCGAAGCTTTTGAAGTGGGGGTCTCCTGTAAGAACCTTTGAGTTCGTTCTTCTTGCGATGGCTAGTACGTAGGCATCTGAGAGCCCGAAATCTCCAATAGTTTTTCGCGTCTCAGCATGTAAAAGGCCTGCCTCCTTCGAAAGCTCCTCATCAACCTCAACCACTAGCGAGTTACTTACGAGAATGTCGTAAGCGGTCTCTACCTCTCGCCTCTCTCGAGCAGTTTTGCTTACGACCTCTGCGACTGTTACTGCGCATGTGTAGAACTCGCTACCTTCTTCCCCCAGAGCAGATCTAACTGTTTTACCCGCTTCACTTCCGATCAGGTATTCTATCCACGCGTAGGCATCTACGACGTATCTATTCATGGAACCTCAGCTCATCCTTAACAGTGAAGGGAGTCATGCCCCTTAGAACGCCGAATCCATCCTTCGTAACCTTCTTGACGGTTATCTCCAAGATTTCGTCGTCTCTGATCTTCTTACTCTCTACAACCTCTTTTGGCAGTGTGACCACTAGAGATCCTCCGACCCTTCGAGCCTTAACCAAGCTCATTGATATCACCAACATATAATTAAGTGTTATTAGAGTTATATTTAACCTCTTCCCTAAGCCCACGCTAACCCGGTATCCGCAGGCTAACTCAATGTACAGACATGTTTTCTATCCCCTCAAACGCTTTTAGTAACTAACCGAGTGCTCTACACCGTCAAACCACCAAAGCAGAAGGCTAAGGTGCTTCTAGAAAAGATTGAAGTCTAATCCAAGGCCTGTCGTTCAGCTTGGCTAGGACACTGCGTTCACACCGCAGAGGTCGCCGGTCTGAGTCCGGCCCGGCCCACTCTGACAAGTAATCTAAATTCTCTTCTTTCAATTAACAAGGACGAGTAAGGCTTCTGGGGAGGTAGATTCCAGAGGCGTTGTGGGGTCTGCTTATGGGTTGACTTTTTCATCCAGTTTTTCTGCGATTGATGGAAGCTCTGGGAATTTAGTCTTCATTCGTTGCTCCGCAATGGCTGCTGCTTCTGACAGGATTTTAGCAGAGTCCTCTGTTGTTGGTCCAAAGTTGATGGACATGCCGCTGATGGATCCTGAGTCCAGAGCTATTTCGCTCAGCAGGTTGCCGATGTAGCCGAGTTCTCTCGTTACCTCTGGGGATATTCCAGCGAGTGAGGTTTTGACGTTCTGCACGACGCCTATCAAGGGAGAGAGTATAACTGAGATGTTTCCAAGCTCTGTCACTGCCTGTAATCTTAGCCCAATCTGCTCAAGAGCCATCCGAGCTTGCAGAGTCATCTTCTCCATCTTTCGAACCTCAGCTAGCTCCTTTGCCAAGATGTTGGTCTTCGTTATGTCATGCTTCTCATAGGCGTCGACCAGAGTGTTGAAGAGGGATTTATCCCGCTCACCAAAGCGATTACTCGTCTGGTCGAGTTTCTGAATCTGTACATCGATCCTGCGCACCGCCATCTCCAGTCTAGACTTCAACGCTTCTTGCGGCCTGACCGCCTCCTTGAACTTCGCAAACATCGATGGTTCGTTCTTCGCTTCCCATTGTTTACTTAGGCCACTCAAATTCGAGCACCAATAACGAATTCTCATGTCATGGGAGAACTCCCTTTCTCTGACTAGAGTTACACAGATCCGTTTCTTCCAGCGTTCCCGCATACAACAAATATACGTAATTGTGCAACAGTCCTAACCTACCGAGAAAAAATCTGCGAATGAGGTTGCCGGGATAGTCCAGATTTGCCATAGACTTATAAATTCCTAATTCAAGAATAGATATTGTGATGAGGTTCTTAGACGCCGAATGGATTTGTGGAAACTGTCCCTAGAGACTGATGACGTCGGTGATAACTCTCAAGATTCTTAATAGTGGTTGACTGGTGGAGAGCCCGTCTTGCACCATCAAGATACACCAATCTAGCGATCAGTGATCAAGGGTACTTGTGGCTTAACATTGGAAATTCTGTGGAGATGATTGGGATACCCTTTGAGTTCAAAGGATTCAAACAGCCATCACTTATCGCCACTTCTCCACGCAAGGCAGAGGACGCCGTCAATAGCTTTCTAGAGAACCTTCGCAACGTTGCTCAGGGCGTCAAAGTTGCTGAGCTCTTTCCAAGAACTTCGGAGAGAGGAGACTCTGAAAGCGTATGAAGAGAAGAGGAACCCTTCCTTGACTATTGCACAGCATCTGCGAGAAATCCTGATTCTCAGGAGAAGGGCGTCTTCTTCAGCCAACTTGGAGTCCAATTCAATGTCGCTGGTAAGACTTTCTGAGATTGAGAACACTGTTGAGTATATCTTGCTCAGGGCTGGAAGTACGGCTCTCGGATAAAGTAGAAGCCTCTCAAGAGAGAGCATAATCCGCCCACTCAATAGCCGTCTGAACTCTTAAGCTGCTTTTGCGAATATCTCAATTCCTCTACTGTAGGTGAGCGCCATCTAGTTAAGTTTCCCTGCGTCAGAATTTCGGGAAAAGGAATCCGACCTCCTCAGAGTATCTTTCCCACGCGTCTCCGAACTTTTCTCTTAGTTCTCTGTCTTCTTTCTTCCCTCTGTAGATCACACTAGGAATGGAGAGTGAAAACGTTAAGACAGTGCCGATGAAGCTTCCGAACAACAGATCGAAGCCAAGAACCAATATTGTGTAGCTGAGATAAATGGGGTGCCTGCAGAACTTATAGGGACCATTGGTTATTAGATGATCCAGCACAGGTGCTGTATTCCCGAAAAACCCCTTTCTCAGGTAAAATATGACGTAGAAGTAAAGCAAGACGCCCAGAAACAATAGTGACCACCCAATCTCTTTTGGGGTAGATAGCCTTTGCCTATCCCAGAAGCTAACAACCATGTTCGCAGTGAAAACGACGACCATTATCAGAGCCGGTAGATCAACCTTATGCTTTGACATAGTTCTCCACTCCCGTTGAGATGAGGTTACATGTTCTTAAGATTGCTCCTACATATGATGTATCTGAACTGAAAATAACTTCGCGCACATGAGAAGTACGTCCTAAATCTTTTAAAAAAGTTCTAACAATGTTCCTTTAACATTATGCACAGAAGGTGGACTCGGTTGAGTGTCTTTGAGAAGAGGTGTGAACGGGCACAGCAGCTCATGGCTGAAAAGGGGATAGACTTCCTCTTTGTAGGACCCGGCTCAGATATGAGATACCTCACCAACTACAACGCCATGCAATCAGAACGCCTAAATCTCTTCATCCTGCCTATGGAAGGAAAGTCAAGCTACATAGGACCTCTCTTCGAGATGCCAAGATTCGAGCTCTCAAAGACAAAGACATTCTTTGAACTGCTCCCATGGGAGGAGCAAGAGGACCCCTTGGATTTTTTGGCGAAGCTAGCTGATCCTGCCAAGAAAGCCACGATCGCCCTTGACGACGTACATCAGGCACGGTTCTATCTCAGCTACATGAAGAAACTGCCCAAGGCTAAGTTCGTCTCCACCGCACCCGTGATAGGGGAGATGCGTCTTCACAAGGACGATACGGAGATAGGATACCTGACCCACTTGGGAAAGGCGCTCGACAAGGTCTGGGAAGAAGCTTTGAAACTCCAATACAGTGGACGCAAAGAATCTGAAGTAGGCTTCGAACTTCAGAATATAAAGAGAAAGATCTTCGCCCAAGCAGGTGAGCCGACCCTCGAACTTCCCAGAGGTCCATCGAGACCCTCAAGCGGCATCAATACATCCTCAGCACACGGAGGCGGTGGTGACCGAGTGATTCAGCCAAGTGACGCCATATACTGGGAGATGGGCGGAGGCAGCTGCATGGGTTACACTGGCGACAAGACTAGAAGCGTCCAAGTTGCGCCTGCAACCGAGGAGTATAGGAAAGCTTACGAAGTTGTGAAGAAGGCGCAGCAAGCAGCCTTCGAAGCCGTCCGCCCTAGTGTGACCTGTGAGAGCATAGATCGCATCGGTAGGAAGGTCATAGAGAAATACGGTTATGGGCAATACTTCACCCACCGTATTGGCCATGGCTTAGGACTCGATGGGCATGAACCTCCCTACCTCGTCAGAGGCAACAAGAGGAAGCTGGAGCCGGGTATGGTGACGAGCGTCGAGCCGGGCCTTTACATACCGGGAAAATGGGGCATAAGGATCGAGGATATCGTCTACGTCACGGAGGATGGAGCCAGATCATTCTTCAGCTCAACAAAAGAGTTCCGTGAAGTTAGGTGATCTTTTCTCCCCTCTTTTTGGGTTGCACATGTGACAAGCCCGTAACTGTTAATTCCCAGGATTCCACTGATCAACTGAAGAAGAGGAGATGATTTTGTATGGAACACAGATTCAAACCTTCGAAATACTACTTCACCTACGGTCCAAACGAACCTGCGTATCACATCAGATCCGGGGATGTGGTGATAACTCCGACAGTAGACGCGGGAGGCTATGATTCGACAGGCGCCCCGCTTCCCGAAGAGGCGAAGCAGAAAAACCCTTCGACCATACTAAGCACCTCGAATCCCCTAGTCGGACCCTTCTATGTGGAAGGGGCTGAATTGGGTGATACCTTAGTTGTGAAGATCGAGAGCATTAGTTTGAACAGGCAGACGGCTTGGTCGGTGATTCTACCCCACTTCGGGTCACTCACCGAGGAAGCTCCAGACAGACGTCTACTCCTGAACAAACCGATCGAGGAGAAGCCCTTTCAGTGGATGCTTGACTTAGAGAGGAAGACAGGGATGTTAGAGCTGCCCGGAAGTAGACTGAAGAAAGTTGATATTCCACTTCACCCCTTTATCGGCTCCATAGGGGTCGCCCCGAGGTTCGGGAGAGTTGAGACCTCTTTGACTCCTGGAGAGTATGGAGGGAACATGGACTGCGTCGAAACGAAGGAGGGCACAACCCTGTATTTTCCAGTCTTCGTCGAGGGCGGCTACTTGGGTCTAGGAGATGTCCACGCGGCTCAGGGGGATGGAGAGCTCTGCGGAGTCGCTCTTGAGACAACGGCCGATGTCAGGTTCCGCTTCGATGTAATTAAGGACAAGAAGATCGAGTGGCCGAGGCTTGAGGACGAGGAATGGATTATGGTCGCCGGGAGCTCGAGACCGCTCATGGAAGCATACAAGATTGCGCACTATGAGCTCCTCAAATGGCTCGTAGTTGACTATGGCTTTGAGGAGTGGGAGGGACTCCAGCTACTCTCACAGGTCGGCAGGTGCCGCGTAGGCAACGTATGCGATCCCCGATATACGGTTGTGGCGAAGTTCCCAAAGAGATACCTTGCGTAAAGAGGGTTCGAATCAGACTAGCTCTAACCTCGATATCGCTTGGCTTCAGCTTGATGACATGAGCCGAGGTGAGATGATTTCGCAAGAAACGGGTTCCAATGGTGTGAGAGATAAGGTACACATGAGTCTTTAGTTATATGTTCAGAGCTATATCTCTACTGTGTTGCGCAACTGCATACAGACGAAACAATTGTCATGGAAAACCACCAAAATGGATATATATGTGTTGATTCATCCGATGTTTCTTAGGTGATTTGACTAGTGGAGGCCTTTGTTCTCATCCGTGTAGGTGCTGGGGAGAGCTGGAACTTTGCAAAGACGGTTAGCGAAGAGGTTAGGAAAATCAATGGTGTCAAGGAAGTCCATGGAGTTTTTGGTCGCTATGACTTGGTTGTCAAAATAGAGGCTAAGACGCTTGAAGCCTTGGGTAATCTTGTCACAGACCACATAAGAGGCATCAAAGGAGTAATAAGCACAGAAACGCTTGTGATAGGCTTCTGAGAAATGCGCCCAATTTAACCCCTTATATTTTTCCTGGCGAAGATCATTCTAGGGAATCTCTGTGAACAACACCTTCTGTTTTCTACGTCACGCAGTTCCGAAGCTGGACAAATCCAAGCCCAGAAGCAAATGGATTCTCTCTGAAGAGGGCGTACACGCAGCACAGAAATTGGCACCGTCGCCTGTCTTTGATAATGTAAACCTCATTATCTCTTCAGAGGAAGAGAGGGCGTATCAAACAGCAAGGTTTGTTGCAGACAAGCTTGGCAAAGAAGTCGTGCGGATGCTTGAGCTGAATGAGCTCGAACAAGATGCTGGAGGATTTCTGGAGAAAGAGGAGTTTGATAGAACTATCCGTTTCGCTTTGACTCGCTGGGATCGGTCGCTTCACGGATGGGAAACAGCTAGGTGCGCCTTGGACAGGTTTAGAAAAGCAGTCAACCAAGTCAACTCAGAATATGAAGGAAAGACTATTCTGATTGTGTCGCATGGCTGTGTGCTAAACCTCTATTTTGCAGAACTTCTCAACAAGCTCAACACGGTTTATGAGCGATGGAATAAGACAACCTTCCTCAATTACGGCCTCGTTAAGGATGGGAAAGTAGTTAAGGATATTGTTGAAGAATCGGAACCTCGCGTTAGCCCTTAGTTTCTCCAGCCCGACTTTCACATGTTTCTATCGGAATCTCTCTCTCCCTCTTGTCTCCTCTACCTTCCTGAGAGAATACCAGACGAGCCACGTGATGATGTATAACGGCAAGAGGTCTCCTCCTGGCACGAATTCTAGGAGGGTGAGTAGTCCAATCCATTTGAAGTAGTACAGGGAGAAAGTGATACCTCCTAGGTCAATTATGTCGCCGACGAGAGGCAGGAGCAGAATGCTCAGGATATATTCGACTACGTCGAGAGCTACGCAGACAACAAGCCCTATCAGCTCCTCCTCAGTTAAGGTGATGTATCGAGATAGACCGAACTCCTTTCTCTCCCGCATAAAGCATCCTCCAGCATGCTAGTCTTATCTATTGGGATATTTTAGTCTGATGATAACCACAGTCCATCTTAAAAAGAAGGGGGATTACGGGTTTTGTGGGATCTGAAGAATCATTGGAACGCCAGACCCCCCAACTATCAGGACGCCTATCTCTGGCGCTATTTGACGAAGGGTCTCAAGCGAGAGGTACAGTTGTGCAATCTTCGAGGTATCCGTAGTGTTCGTCATGCCTGCTGACTCGATAATGAGCTGTATCGCCTCCTTAGTGGAACCCGCTATGATCAGCCTAGCCTGAGCCTGTCCCAGCGCCTCAAGAACATATTTTTGAGCTGTCGCGTTCGCTAGGATCAAGGTTCTCTCCCTCTCAAACTCTGCGGCAATCTTCTCCTGCTCCTTCACAAGCTTCTGTTCAATAGCCCGGGTGTAGGTTATAGGATACTCTATGTTCTTCAGGTCGAACTCGACGCTGGTGAGAGCACTAGCCAATGAGGGTTCATTCTTCAAAGCATTCAGAATAGCGTTTTCGATCTCTTGTGCTACAACATCACGGAGCGATATTGTATCTACAGTCGTGTATTTCTTAGTTATCAACCGTATGGTTTCTTCGGTAATCGACTTTATAGCTACATTCTCATAGTCTAGTCGGGGGTACTTTAAGTATAACTCTCTAATCTTCGCCGGGTTCAGAGACCACCGTAGAAGTACCTGTATCTTCACCTCCAACTGGTCCTTAGAGAAGCACGGGATGACTGCCTCATAAGTGTCGGTTTGGTAAAATATCAGAATCGGTTGCTCCCAAGGCATCTTCATGTACCAAGTAGGGCCCGTACCCACAACGGGCGACACGTCCTTCCTAAACCAGGGGTCAGAGAGTACCAGAGCATATCCAACCTGAACTTGGACAAACATTAGAGCAGCAAAGACCGCTGTTAAGATCAACACAACGATTCCTACTACTACCAGCGCCCGAGTTGCTCTACCCACAGACGGCAACCTTCTTCTTTCAGGAATAGGTTCGAACATAGTCTGTCGCCTTCTCGTCTTCCTTTCGATTTCTCTCAGGCGCCCTATTAAACCATTGCGAAAAGATACATCAGACTTCAATTAACTGAACCGATCAAAAATCCAACTGTTACAATCAAGGCTTCTACCGTAGAGAATCAGATTAACCTGCTAAAGACCAAGAAGATGTGTTATGACGATCCTGAGTCCAATAGCGATCAGGATCGTTCCACCGACGAGGGGAGCACCTCTGCCAATGAAACTACCTATTCTGTTTCCAAGATGCATGCCCAAGAAGGTAATGACAGAGGTTACAACTCCCATAATCACAGCTGGAAAGAGAATAGGAACCTGTTCACAATAAAGGGAGAGCCCCACTGCTACGGCATCTATGCTTACAGCAACTGAAAAGAGGAGGAGATTCGCGTTACTGAGCACTTTAGAAGCTTCGAGCTTCTCCTCACCGTTCAAAGCCTCGTAGATCATTCTACCACCAACGAAGATGAGAAGCAGGAAAGCAACCCAATGATCATAGCTGGCAATCAGCCAGATGATTGTCGCACCAGCGAGCCACCCCGCTATGGGCATGAAGACATGGAAAACTCCAAAAGAGGCAGCCATCCTTGAGGCGTGACGAAAGCGCACTGTCTTCAAACTAAACCCGGTGGCAGCTGCCACCGAAAGCGCATCCATCGCCAACCCCACAGCCAAGAGCAGGACCGAATAAATGTCTAAAGCCCTTACCTCCTTCCCTCAAAAGACCCCCCATCAGAGAATTAAGACTTTTGTACCTCCATAGATCAACGCCACTCCACAATTATTATATGCTGTCCACTTGGGGGAAGCAAAGTCCTTTAAGAAGGACTGAGAAACGCTCTGTAGTCTATGAGGCTGAGGCATTGAAGAGAGAAGTCTGGGTTGAGAGGATCATGCCAGGCATAATCTTCTTGTCCCTGTGGTTGGATGGATGGTTCTTCCCGTTGATCCTACTTCCTGTTCTCTATGTCCTCCTCGTTGAGAAGAAGAGTCTGGAATGGCTTGGTTTCTCAAGGCGTGGACTCAAGGTCTCGATGCTTCTCGGCGCAGTGATGGCCCTTATCCTAGGGGCGATGTATTACCCGATCTTCCTCTATTACCTTCCTGTGATGAAACGCTTAACAATAGACCTGTACAACACGTTCTTGGATGTCGCTTGGTATCCAATATACGAGGAACTCACCTACAGAGGCTTTGCGCTAACACACTTCGCTGTTCTTGATGGCTCCTACCTATCTCTCAGAAATCTATCTGTCAATCTCATTCAATCGCTGCTCTTCCTATCTATACATAAACACCATTTCGGTACGCCGCTAGTTTTGATTCCTGTGTTTCTCTTAGGGTTTCTCAACGGACTCCTATTCCTGAAAACAAGAAACATCTATGGTTGCCTCCTTTCCCATTCTGCTCTAAATGGCTTTGCCTTGCTACTCCTCTCTTCGTCCGCCTAGGATTCTCTGACCCGACCTGTTCCATAACTCTCTTTAATCACGCCTTCGAATTTCTTAAAACAGACCAGTATGACAAGCGATAGAATACGTCTAGAGAACCTCCAGAGATCAAATATCGACGACCTCATCTATGTGTGCTCCTCGAAGCGGCTCGATGATCCCCTGCATTTGAATGGCGTCGCCTTGAAGAAGGCTTGGCTAAGGGAGATGCTGGAGAGGTATGGTCCTTGTGCCAAGATCGCCTATTTAAATGAGAAGCCTGTAGCCCAGATACTGTTCTACCCTGAGGAGGCTGATCCTACAGACCCTCTGAGAAGGAGGGGTGTGATCCGTCTCGACTGCGTCTACAATTCGATGCCTGAAGCAAGGCAACTCGGAGTGGCGACGAAGCTTCTCCAAAGCTTAGTGGAGGACTGCAGACGGGGAATAGGCTGTCTACGTGGAACACCCTGCCGCTTCATAGTTGCCACGCCTTTCAACACAGGTGAAGCCCTCTCCATGTTGCAGTTCTACAGCAAGAGAGGCTTCAAGCCCTCTCCCACGGAGCCTGACATAATGTATCTGCCTATCTCAGAGCCTTATCAAGCAGGACCGACACAGGGAGAATACGAACCATTGCCTGAAGACAGGGGAAGAGCTGTGCTCTCTTATAGCCCTGCCTGCGAGTTCTCCTATCCCTTCGCCTTCAGGATCAGCGAACTCATAAAGGAGACTGCCCCGGTCCTCCCAATCGAGTTCATCAACGAGTGGGAGAGACCAGAAGAAGCGTTGAAAAGGAAGCACTGCAAGATCGTTGTAAATGCTAGACCCATCAAGACCTTCTTCATGGATAAGGAGAATTTCCAGAGAGAAGTTAGGGAAGCACTAAAGACATAGTCTAAATTCAGAAACGCCTTGCGGGCAGTACCTAACGTCGTCTAGACCCTAAATGATTCACTTGGCTCTGGGGCCGCTGCTTCTAGATCGAACTCCTCTTTAACCCAGTTGGCCAAGAGTTCGCAGTTCCCTTCTGCACCATGGAGAACATAGACCTTTGGACCCCCCTTCAGGTTCCTCAGGAACTCCCTTAGCTCAGACTTACCCGCATGTGACGAAAAGTCGTATCTGGCTACCTGCGCTTTGACCTCTTGCTCCCGTCCCTTAATCATGAACCTGTTGGTCTCCAGAAGTTTCGCCCCTCCCGAGTTCGGTATCTGGTAGCTAACAAGGAACACGGCGTTGCTCTCCTTCATTGCAACATGTTCCATGTAGAAGAGCGCCGTTCCACCCTCCAACATACCAGAGGGCGCTATGATCGCTCCAGGTCTCCTTGCCGCCCGTCTTCTGTCTTTCCATCCCTTCACCATGTCACAGGACTCTATGAAGTTGCTGAAGCTCTTGCTTCCACGCAGGAATTCAGGGTTGTTGAGCATGATCTCGTTCACTTTGCGAGCCATCCCATCCATCGCTAGGTCGCCCTTGTAGCCATTGGACCTTAGGATCGACAGCAACTCCTGAGAACGACCAACTGCGAAGGCGGGGATCAATACGATCCCGGCATTGTCGATGATCTCCCTCACCTTCCCCACGAATTCTTTCTCCAATTCGCTCCTTTCAGGATGCTCCTCATTGGCGTAGGTGCTCTCAATAATCACGGCGTCAAACTCTTCGTCAGGTATCTTTGTGCCCTTAACCAGATGAGTATCCAGCGTGTTGAAGTCTCCTGTGTAGAGGATCTTCTGGTTATCCGCCTCCAGAACTATCATGGCGCTTCCGGGTATGTGCCCAGCGTTGATCAACCTGAAGCTTATGTCCCCAATGCTAGCCTTCTCACCGTATCTCAGTTCCACCCTGTTGCTCATCATCTTCTCTAGTTCTAAGTATTCGTAGGGGAGAAAGTAGCTGCTAAGCTTGATGAAATCTTTAATCAGAAGATCTATCAGGCCAAAGGTTATTGGCGTTGCAAAGATCGGGATCTTCTCAGAGAGGTAGAATAGAGGCGTAGCCCCAGAATGATCTAAATGGGCGTGGGTCACTACAATACCATCAACTTCGCTAGCTCTAACATGGGCAGGGAACCCCGGCTCGTCGTTCAGCATGACGCCGTAGTCTAGGAGAACCTTGGTCTCTGAGGATTCGAGGAGAATAGCGCTCCTTCCGACCTCACGGGTACCCCCTAGGAAGGTAAGAGAAACCATTGAACCACCAAATTCTTTAAGAATTATTAAACAACCCTACTGATTTATGAATGTTTCCGTATCCTTGAACCGAATGTCAATCCCTTGAAGCAAGTTCTTGTGGCACTGGAGAACTTAATAGGAGAATTTGTGGAGAAAGCGTTCATTGCTTTCTATTGAGACCCGCGGGGGGTTAAGCTGTTCCTAAGCAGATCTATAAGACGACTGCAAGTCTCAGAACTCCATGGTTCTTCGGCTGAGGAGACAAGGAGGTTAGTCCCTGTTTCTCTGCATGCCTTCTCACAGGCTGTTTGCAGTTGACTACCAAAGACTCCTCTGTTGTCTTGGAGGACTACCAGACGGTGGCGCCCCCTCGAGATGTAGCTCTCAACACAACTTACTACGTAGTTAAGGGTCTCAGTGTCTGGAGGGCGAGCCATCTCGTATTGGGATAGGGGATAGGTCTCTGATAGGTCTAAGGGAACGATGCCAAAGGGAAGAGCATAGACACAGACATGAATGCGAGGATATTTATCGCTAAGTGCTTCCTTCATCTCGGTTACAAGGCGTCTACATTCAAGGGTTTTTCCGAAGGGTTTTCTGTTCGGCGCAGGGAGAAGAAGTAAGACGTCTGCTTCTTTTGGAGGCTGATAGTTTTCGAACAGCCTCCGTTTATGCCTTGTGATCTCAGGTCTAGAGAGACTGTTCGAGTCGTAGTAGAAAAGTCCTCGACCCTTGAAGGAGGGTGTTCCCTTCTCCAAGTCTTCCTTGTATCTACTGAGGTGCCTGAGGGCAGAAGTCAAGGAAGGATGGCTGCGACACCTAACCTCAAGAAGCTCCCACAGGGTTCCCTCCTTCATTGCCTGTTTGACTCGGTCTACCTCTGCCATAGAGACATAGAGGTTATGCTCAGCTAGAAGACTCACCCTCATCAGAGCAGGCATCTCCTTCAAATCCTTGACCTCGTGACTCCTGCAGACAGGACAAGAGCAAGGGAGATAACTCAAATCCTCTAGTCTCCTCGTCCCATAGGGCATAAAATATCTACCGTCGCGGGCGTAGAGAGCATAGGCAGCAGAGTCAAAGAGGTCACAGCCAAGGGCGACCGCCAAGGCGAACATAAAGGGATGCCCTGCTCCAAAAAGATGGAAGGGATATTCTAATGGCAGATTGCGCTTCGCCGCCATGATCATGTCGACAAGTAGAGGAAAGAGATATCTTTCCATGACCTGGGTTGGGCTTCCAAGGGCGTACAGCTGGAAAGGGAGCGCTCCGAGCTTCTTTGCTGAGTGTTCTACAAGGTCTAGGTATTCTCCGCCTTGGATGGGTCCAACCCAGAGGGTTGAACTTCTTCGGATCTTGTCAACAGCCTCTTCTGCTCTTTCGAGAGTGACTTCCACTGTCCACTCAGCTCGTTCTCGTGGGACCCCCCATCCTGTCGGGTGGTCTAAGATGATGGCGATGTCTGAGCCGATGGCTTCCTGATACTCCATCATCTCCTCAGGCGATGTGTCGACATCTCCATATACAAGGACCTGGTATCCTCCCGAATCCGTCGCTATGACACCATCGTATTCCAGCAAATCGTGGACGCCAATCCTTGCTGCTTCTTCTCCGAAGCGCTTCTTGATGATGTACGCGTTGGTAATGAGAATCTGGCATCTAAAACGTTCCTTCATCTTCTTGGGAGAAATCGTCTG
>Ga0315314_1001434_pt1 | contig 21577 bp, 20 predicted proteins | sample TDP9_MG_FD_203631 | JGI IMG/M metagenome (GOLD analysis project Ga0315314, IMG submission 203631) | Freshwater sediment microbial communities from Lake Towuti, South Sulawesi, Indonesia - TDP9 | ecosystem: Environmental > Aquatic > Freshwater > Lake > Sediment | place: Indonesia: South Sulawesi... | reverse complement strand
TAGTGATAGAGCAGAGGTTCGGGAGGGGTAAGGGTTGTGGTGTAAGGACAGGGATGGAGTATTTTCTGAGCACCGACTACGACATCTTATGCATAATTGATGGTGACGGAAGCAATGATCCTAGAGGGTTGCCAAAGATGATTGAGGCCCTTGAGAACGCAAACGCTGAGGTTGTGCTTGGTTCAAGAATAAGGGGGAAAAGAGAAAAAGGCGCAATGGATCCGTTCACAATCTTCTCCAACCTGATTGTGTCACTACTTCTTGGATTGAGGTTCCTTAGAATTTTTACAGATGTGCAAACGGGTTATTGGGCATTCAGCAGGAAAGCGATTGAAACTCTTTACCCAAATCTGAAGGCCAAGGGATTCGAGATAGAAATGGAAATTTTCGTGTTAACGTTTTGTGCCGGGCTGAAATGTATTGAGGTACCTGTGAGATACAAGAAACGATTGGGTAAAACGAAGTTTCGCCTCTTTTTACGTTTCAGAAACTTCGGTTACCTAGTTTACTACTTACTGCGCTCTTTTTGGGCATGAGAAGAAAGACAATCGATGTACTGTCCAAGGGGTGTCGCTTAAGTTTCAAATTGTTGTAATTATTACATAAATTAGGGCTAAGGCGACTGTCAAAACCGAATCCCATATAAACATTTCCTTCAGCCCCCTTGGATAGAGGTTAATGTCAACCTTCTTAACTGAGAAAGGGTATAGCGGTCGGCAAGGTCTTGTAAGAAAGTCAACGACGAAATGGCTTAGTCCACAGCTGAATGCCAGTAGAAACAGGTGAGAATAGACAACCTTTACAACCAGGGAACCTGATAAGACGAGGACAAGGCCTACAAGTTCATGGAGTGGTGAACGCGATTCCACTCCAAATCTTCCAGTTCTAAACGCCCTTTTTAGATATGGAATATGATCAAAATCGGGGAAAACCGAAAATAAAACGCCGATTAAGACGCTTAGTATAGAATTGATTCCAAGCAGTTTAGCTAGCAGCAGGCCTAACAAGGCGTGAAAGATTATGTTCATGGTTCACTATAACGCGAAACGTTGACCTCTACTATTATAGCCTTCGGTCGTGACGACTTTAGACATCTCCGCTAGGCTAGAAGTATGTCTAAAACGTCCGGCGTACGTAGCGGTTGATCAGGCTTCACTTCATAGCTAGAATTGGCAACTAGAAGTGGAACCCTCATTTCTGCTGCGTGAAGACCGCCATGTGATCCTCTATGTGGTGGCAACTCTGGCATAAGGTCCCAACCCATCCGAGAGTTGATGATCAAGTCTCCCGAGCGCTGGCTTTCAAAGATTTGTGAGATTTGAACTGGCACGTCCGGAAATTCGGCTTCACATGTGGCTGAGAGCCACTCCCGATCGTCTAACCACTCTCCATATGCGATCTTTCCATCTTTGACAATAGAGGCGTAACCCAGAGGATCCGCTCCTTCGATAACATTGTAAGAGTACTCATTTCGACCTCTTTTCCTTACTATTCCGTGTCCATCGTGAGAGTACGCGTGGAAGGTGGTCTTGTTTTCAGCGACGAAAGCATGTTGCACTGGTAACAGGTGGCTCAGAAGGTCTATAATGTTTACACGTCCCGTTCGAATCTTGTAGTTTTCAAGATCCTCTAACTTTGGTTTTCTCCGCCAATCATGCTTTATGTACTGGAGTGGAACGGCTTTCTCTTCCGCACCCTCCGCAGCCAAGTAGACGTGAGCCATTCCGTTTCCACTTACGGCGACCGTGGCATCAAACTCACCCAGACCTTGAAGAAACGTTACTGGAAAGCGGCGAACGTCTAAACCAACTGTGGTCAGGAAATTTCCAAGATCGAAGTGCAGGCTCGTGGGACGAAGCCCATGATCTGAACCGATCACAATTGAGGTTTCGTCGTAGAGTTTCAGGTCAATGAGAGTCTTAGCTATATGGCCGATTTGTTTGTCTACGTTTTGGATTGCGTGGCGTACATTTTCGGAAAGAGGCCCATGTTCGTGGCTGACTTCATCGACGCCAGGCATGTAAACTGCAGAGAAGGTGGGTGGTTCAGATGGGAGTTTCATCCAATGTACTAGGGTGGAGCACCTGTAAACCATTTCGAATGTACGTGCTGCGAGGGTGTCTACATGTTCCCAAGTGAAAGCTCTAAGGGGGCCGAAGACCTTGGCCATGACATTAGCTAGAGGAGGGTAAATGAACTTTGCTCCCCTTGTTATGGGCTCAAAGATGGCGGCTGTGGTGAAGTCTTTCAGTCTTTCAAAGATGGTTTTAATCTCGCCAGTCATGTCAGCATTCATTGCAAAGGCTTCTGGACCCACGTAGTCACGTTCAAACTGAAGCCAAGCCAGAGGACCGTAGTCCTGATAGCTGTTTCTGTTTCTGTCAAACCATCGGATGCCGGGCATGTTGAGGGGTCCAGGAAATGCTCCGGTCAAAAAAGGAGCGTGAGCCGGTCCAGTTGTGGACGGAAAAACGGTTACAGCGTTTTTTACAATTAGACCTCTTTTCGCCACGTGCTTCTCTATATTTGGTAAAAGTCCCTGACTCAACATTTCATAAAAGACATCCGCTCTAGCGCCATCAACAAGGATAAATACGGATGGCAACTATCCCCACGTTATCAACATTAGTTACACAGCAATTTAACATTTTCTTATTTAAAAAGAGATTCATCTTTCTTAATTTCGCATTGTTACGCTGGGGCAAAGGTTAACGGATATGAAGTCTATACTCGTGGAGGAGCGCAAACTGGAAAGAATGACTAAGAGAGCAAAATGAGCGCGCACGCTCGCGGAAATAGCATATGTCATGTTCCTAATGTGTTTTTATCGATATCGCGCGCTAAAAGTTCAGCGTTTTTTCTACTTATCTTCTCAAGAACTCGATTGGCTTCTTCTGCTTTGCCCTGTTTTAACCACTCTATCATCATGTCTTCCTCGCTCAGAATTATGGTACTTCAATGCTGGTTTCTACTTTTTATTATACCGTTCCTTTATCTAAGCACTCTCCGATAAAGGATGAAGTCAAACCCCTTTTAAACAACGGTGACGTAAATTAGATGAGAACTGGTATAACTATGGGAAGCAAAGCCACGCGTGAAAAAGGTGTAAGGAGGCGCTTGGATCGTCGGCTTCGGGTAGTGGAAAAAAGGGATAAGATGTTGATTAAAGACTTTACGTCCGATCGAGCGGTTTTTGAAGAAGTTTTTGATCGCTCCACGCTCATGACTGTCTACAACCTTTTGAACAAAAGGACGATCGATGAGATTTATGGAGCTGTGAAAGCCGGAAAGGAAGCTCGAATCTACTGGGGTAGAGACCCTGATGGGAAGGAGCTCGCCATCAAGATCTATCTTACGGTTTCAGCCGAGTTTAGGAAAGGCATGCTCCCCTACATTGAAGGAGATCCACGATTCGCTCATGTTCGGCGAGATACTCGTTCTCTCGTTTACGTTTGGGCTCAAAAGGAGTTCAAGAACTTACAGCGTGCCCTGGAGGCGGGGGTTAGAGTTCCCAAGCCTGTTGACGTTGAAAAGAACGTGCTGGTGATGGAGTTTATCGGAAAAAACGGAGTCAGCGCCCCTCTCATGAGGGAAATCTCCCTCAAAAATCCCCAGCAAATTTATCGTCAACTTCTAACCTCTGTGAAGAAGCTGTATCAAAAGGCAGAACTCGTGCATGCCGACCTAAGCGAATACAACATCATGATATGGAGGGGTAAGCCCATTTTGTTTGATGTTTCACAAGCCGTACCCCTAAAACATCCCATGGCTGATCGATTCCTGCGAAGAGATCTAGAAAATCTGTATCGATATTTCAAGAGGCTAAACGTGGGCGTGTTGTCGGTGGAGGAAATGTACAGGAGGGTTACGAGTGTCGGGGGGTAGCGTGTACGTCAAGATTCCGCGAGATCGCATCGGTGCGTTGATAGGTCCTGAGGGTTGCGTAAAGGGAAACATCGAGAAAAGGCTCTCGGTGAAGCTTCAAATCGATAGTGAAACCGGCGATATCGTAATCACATTAAACCCCACCGCGCAGGATCCCTCCCTTCTCTTTAGGTCAAAAGAGGTGATCACTGCCATTGGAAGGGGCTTTTCCCCTGAACGTGCCTTCAAACTGCTCAAAGATGATGAAGTCATGCTAAAGGTTATTGATCTACGAGAGGTTGTGGGGAGGTCCCCGTCAGACGTAAAGCGGTTAAAAGGTAGAGTCATTGGGAAAGAGGGGAAAACCAGAAGGATTATAGAAGAATTGACCGACGCTAACATCTCTGTGTATGGACACACCATCTCCATCATCGGAGATATGGATCAAGCCGAAGCGGCGAGTGAAGCGATTCAGATGTTAATGAGGGGAAGCCAACACAGCACCGTATACCGTTTCCTGCATAAAAAGAGGAGAGAACTAAAGAAAAAGAAGATGGAGCTATGGGAAACTAGAATGCCTTCCTGAGGTTAAGGTTGTGATCCACAAAACCGTATCGCATGGTCAAGACGAGGAACAGCGGAGCGTTCATTTTTACAATGTTAAACTCAAAAATGAAACGAAATAAAATTAAAATAGAAAGAAAACTGCAAATTGATGTGTTCACATGCTATCGGGCTCTAATGATTTTCCACTGTTTTCAGCTAGTGGTTCTATAGAAAAAGCAATAGCAGAACGTTGTGCTTATCATGTAGTATCAAGAGAGGCGACCGGGTAGTGGTAACCTTTGAAGAAATCAGCCCTGCCGACTTTTTCTATCGTAACCGAGACATAGCTGGCTTCACTAACCCGGCTAGGGCAATCTTTGCGTCGGTGAGAGAGCTCACGGAAAACGCCTTAGACGCCTCAGACGTGGCACGCATTCTTCCTGAAATCTACATACGATTATCCGCTGAGGGGGGATCAGGTTCTGGGGCCACCATTTACAGGTTGAGGGTTATGGATAACGGATCAGGCATACCCGCCCGCCACGTGCCGTCGGCGTTCGGCCAGGTTTTGTTTGGCTCAAAGTTCAAACTGAAACAAGCTCGAGGCACCTTTGGCCTCGGAGGAAAAATGGCCATTCTGTACGGACAAATCACTACCCACAAACCCGCTTATGTTGCCTCAAGCACGGGCACGTCCAAGATTTATGAGTACAAGCTAATGATAGACATTCAGAGAAACCGACCCATCGTTCTAGATCGCAAGATTCATGTAAACAAGGATCAATGGCACGGAACAGTGGTTGAATTTTGCCTCGAGGGGGACCACGTTAGGGCTATGCCCAAGATTTTAGAATACTTGAAACAGACCGCGGTGGTAAACCCCTACGCCAACATCGCCTTCGTCGATCCTAAAGGACTTCTATACAGCTTCACCCGCATCACCACGAAAATGCCGCCTCCCCCAAAAGAAACGCTTCCACACCCCTACGGAGTGGATGTGGAGACGATTCAGCGCCTCACCAGCGTCACTGAGTGTCGGAGCATGCTGGATTTCATGAGGACCCACTTTCACAGAGTCGGTGAAAACATCTCCCTGAGTTTTTTGGAGTTCATTGGATTTATCAGAACGAAGGATCCAAAAAAGCTGACGTTCGACGAGATCGTGAGACTCGTGCAAACGATGCGGTCTTTCAAAGAATTTCCTAAGGAAGTGGATGTGGAGACGATTCAGCGCCTCACCAGCGTCACTGAGTGTCGGAGCATGCTGGATTTCATGAGGACCCACTTTCCCAATGTCCAGGAGAGTATCTCCCTTCGTGTATTACAGGTTGCTGGATTTATCAGAACGCTGGATCCGAAAAGGTTGATGCCGGATGAGATTGTGAGACTCGTACAGATGATGAAGAGGTTTAAGGGATTTCTTCCTCCTGACGCGAGTTGCCTCTCTCCCTTGGGTGAGGAACTTTTAGAGGCTGGGATACTGAAGGAGCTGAACCCCGAGTTTGTTGCGGTTTATCAACGCAAGCCTTCCACCTACTCCGGTCACCCTTTTATTGTGGAGACAGCCGTAGCGTACGGAGGAAACGTGCCGAAGAAGGGAGATTTCATCCTCTATCGGTTCGCCAACAGAATTCCATTGTTATACGACGAAGTAAGCGACGTTTCATGGAAGATCATAAAGTCCATCAACTGGCGAAGATATAAGGTCACCCCTGACATGCCCATCGCCTTCTTGGTACATTTATGCAGCACGAAGGTTCCCTACAAGACCGTGGGCAAGGAGTTCATTGCCGATAGACCAGAGGTTAAAAGAGAGATCTTAAATGGGCTGCGTGAGGTAGCCCGCCACTTGCAACGCTTTCTGTCTAGAAGGGAGCATGTGGAAAAAGAAAGGAGGAGGCTCGTCACCATTTCCAAGTACTTGCCCAAGATCGCCGCATACTCCACGGAACTGGCTGAAAAGGAGAAGCCACCAGATATTGAAAAATTGTTAAAGAGTGTGAAAAAATTTGAAGAAGATTAAAAGTTCCGCGATGGAGAGGAAAAAAGAGGTTCTGACAGGTTTGACAAACTTTGGAGGAAGGCTCTACGGCCAGATGGAAGAGGGGGTCTTTCCTTGGATTAAGATGCCAAGTCGGTCCATCGAAAACATCATGTATAGTCCAGAGGTTCGCCAGTACATTTTAGGCGACAAAACCGTGCGGAGAAGCGCCGGAAACATTCGCCATATTCGCCCCTTCACCCAACTGGTTTGGGCAGCCTACTTCGCCAAAGAACTTGCAAAAAATCGAAAAACATCGACGCTTCGAGATGTGTACTACTCCGCGGAGGCTTACGATGTGCCCTTCAAGGATCAGCCGGAATCCAACAACATCATAACCGATCTTGAAACGATAGCTGGGTTCGCCCGGGAAGACTTTCATGTGTTCCCAGAAGAACGCTCAGCCGTCTTCGGCGACCTAACCATCGAATACACGGTTCCAGGCTATGAAGGAAGGCAATTAAACCTAACCTCCCACCCTGACGGTGTCCTAATAGGACCCGCCCTCACTTCCGCCGAGTTCGTTGAAACCACCGCAGACAAGGTTATCGCTATTGAGAAGGGCGGTCTCTTCACCCGCTTCATTGAGGAGTTGGTTCACAAAAGGTTTAACGCTGTCCTAGTGCTCACCGCAGGTCAAGCACCCCGAGCCACAAGGCATTTCCTTCATAGGCTAAATAAGGAGCTTGACTTGCCAGTGCACATCTTCACCGACGGGGACCCTTGGGGGATGCACATCGCTATGGTTATCATTTCGGGCTCGGCGAACGCCGCCCACCTGAGAGAGCTCACCACCCCAGACGCGAAGTGGAGCGGTGTTTGGGCCACCGACATTGTGGACTACAAGCTACCCAGCGACCATTTGACTGAGGTGGACATTAAGCGCCTCTACGAGCTACAGAGGGACCCAAGATACAGCGGGGAGCTGTGGCAGAGGGAGGTCAGGACCTTTCTAAAGATAAAGAAGAAGGCGGAGCAGGAAGCCTTTAGCCGATACGGACTAACCTACATCGTTGACGAGTATCTGCCAGCGAAACTGGAGGAGGCAGATGATTAAAGTTCGCCATTATCTCTTGAAAAATTTAAAATAGGGCCTTTGAAACCTAGCAACCTTAGGATAGGAGGATGCGACGTGAGCAGGGAGGTTCCCGTGGGACTGGCCGTTGCGGAGAAGTTCGTAGGCTTGTTGATTATTGTCATAGGCCTGATAATGGCCTACGTCACCTACACTAACCCGCCTACCTATCCGGTTGCGGCCTACTCCGGCATCTTTTTGGCCGCCGGCATTTTATTAATAGCCCTAGGCGTCCTTCTTATTCTAGCAAAGGCCGAGTGAAGACAGTTGGCGCCGCCGGATTCGCCAGACGAGACGTGTCGTCTCTATCTTCGGACTCGGACCGTCGACCAACGGGTTAACAGCCTCAGCCTCCATGGACGCAAGCCATAGGAGTCCGCTGCTCTACCTAACTGAGCTCTCGCCCACACAACGGTGCATAGAGCGTGTACGGCGGCTCGACGGCTTCAGCGGCGCCGCTTAATTTGAAATCTCGCGGGATATTTAAAGTTTAATTTATGGAAGAATTTGAGAACTGGCTGAAGATGCGAACTGAGGATAAAAAGGTGACAGAATGCTGAACTTAGATAGTCCTTAACCATCGTTCTGCTTCTATGCAACAACAGGCACAGTTGAGGCATTTGTCGCAAGGATCTGATCCAACCCATTTCTTCTCCAGATGAATCTGATAGAAGATTCCACACCCTTCGCATAGCGCGGTTAGGATGCGGGAACCAAAGCCTGACGCGGGATCAAACCACAGCAGTATCGTGTCGCATGTTGGGCACCTTGCATTGTACACGAAGTCTGATGGCACGATTTTGATCACATCCTTGAATTCTTCTGCCACGCTCATAACGATCTCCATTATTTAATTAAACTATTTGTATAATAAGTCTTATGCAGCAAGTTTACTACATCGCTTTTGTTAATATTTAAGTTTGCATATGACATATCGCGTTATTTGCGGAGTGAACTGTTTGTTATAATCTGAAATTTGGTGGTGCGCTGATTGGAATCTTGTTCACCACCAAAGCATATTGCGGTTCTGTTTGTCTTGGACTCTGATTGGCGAGCGAATTTGTAAATGGATCGGTGGGTGTGCAGAATCAGACATTATGAGGTGAAAATCCTTAAATCAGAATATGAGTATCGAATATGTTAGAGACATTAGAGGAGGGGCCCGTAGCTCAGCTAGGTTAGAGCGACAGGCTCATAAACTTTCATTGAGAGACCTGTTGGTCGGGCGTTCAAATCGCCCCGGGCCCACTACACCTACAGACTCATAGGATTTTGCTAGGACAACATCAAAGTCTCCTTCCAGTAAAGCAACATCAGTTGGCTTGACCTAGGCTTTAAAAAGGCTAGCGCTTAACTTAGATCGATGACAATAATGCGGCAGATAAAATTCCCAAGACTTACCGATCCTGATTTAGCATATGAGACAGGGGTGCATATTGGCGATGGTTCTATGCAGATAGTTCCTTCTAAGCATGATTACAGGGTTACATTTTGGGGAAGTGTAGAAGAGTTCGATTACTACGATATTATTTTGAAAAATGTTCTGATGAAGCTTTACGATTTAAGAAATATAACTGTTAAAAAGGTAAGCACTGAAAGAACAATTTATCTCAGAATATGCTCTAAACAACTGGTGCTTTTTAAGCGTGACATTCTCGGATTGTCTTGTGGGAAAAAGCATCTGATGAAAGGCATACCTGATTTCGTAAAAACTTCTAAGAGGCTTTTGAAAGAATGCATTTCAGGATTGTTCGATGCTGATGGCACATTGAAATTCATAAGAAAACGGGATAAACATGACTATCCACAAATAAGGCTAGATTTAGCAAATGAAAATTTAGCCAAAGATATAAACGACCAACTTAAAATTTTAGGTTTCCAAACCGCCTTCTACTTCAGGAGCCGCTTTGATTCTAGAAACAGAAAGTATTATTCGCTTTGGTCAATCGACTTAAATGGTCGAAGAATGCTGGAACGCTGGATAAAAGAAATCGGCTTTAGAAATAACATTCATTTGACCAAATATAAAATCTGGAAGGAACGTGGCTTCTGTTCACCAAAGACAACGCTTCAACAACGTTTTAAAATTCTAGATAAATCCATTTAGCTTTGTATTCTATTAAGGTTCAAATCCGGGCGGGCCCACCATTATTGCCAAATTTAGCGTTCCATCATTAATTCGTACGCGGCTTTGGTGAGTTTTTCCGCTTTGTCTTCGTGGACGAGCACGGTGTCTTCTATGCGGACGCCGCCGAAGTTGGTGATGTAGATTCCCGGCTCTAGGGTTATTACGTTTCCCACCTTCAAGGTTTCTTTGCTTTCAGGGCCTAAGGTGGGTGGTTCGTGGATTTCGAGTCCGATGCCGTGGCCCAAGCCGTGAACGAAGTATTCGCCGTAGCCCTCCTTTTCGATGAGGCTTCTGGCGGCTGCGTCGATGTCGCGGGTCTTGACTCCCTCGCGGACGCTTTGAAAGGCTCTCTCTTGGGCCTCTCTCACCACCTCATAGATCTTGGCTTGTTTTGGTGACGGTTTTCCAATAATCACGGTTCTGGTTAGGTCGGCTCGATAGCGTTGATAGGTGGCTCCTACGTCTATCACTACTAAGTCTCCCGCTTGGATTTTTCGGTCGGTGCAACCTCCGTGGGGGAAGGCTGAGCGAACGCCTGAGGCCACGATGGTGTCAAAGGCGACCCCCTCAGAGCCAAGTCTTCGCATCGCATACTCCATCTCCGCCGCTATTTCGTACTCTCGCAACCCCGCCTTAATCGTCTCAAAGGCTGCCCTTATGCCCTCGTCGGTGATTTCAGCCGCCTTCCTGATACATGCCATCTCGGTTTCATCCTTCACCTCGCGAAGATTCCAAACCAGTTTGCCTTGAGCCTTCAACCTGACGCCCTTTAATGCCTTTCTAAGCTTCAGGTAAGTGGAGGCTTCGACGGCATCAAAGCCCACACGCCTCAATTTAAGACTCTTAATTTGATCTATGAGTTTTAAGTCGGCATCTTCACCCCTCTTCACGAGCTCAACTCTACAGTCCTTCGCCGCTTCCTTGGCTTCCTCGTAGTTTACCCCATAGACGTAGAGGACATTTTCACCCTCTTTTGGGGTCAGCAGTCTCGCTCCACCCAAGAAGCCTGTGAAGTATAGAATAGTGATTTCGTTGGCGACAAGGTATCCGTCTAGTTTTTGTGTGTCAAAGGCTTCTCTCAAAGCTTGAATTCGATTCTTCAAAATGCCGCCCCTCTGTCGTGAATCCATAGGAGGCATTTGACTATAACTTTTGTGTCAGGGTGCCAGTGGATCCGGTCCGTATTGTTCTCACTATGCGTAACTTGGTCCTTTTCTGAACTGTTCACTTTTCCGCGTCTATTATTTGCATGCGTGCAGACGGACTGTCGAGGGCTTTCCTCTGCTTTGGTCAGCCTCCGCTTATGAGGGTCATCAAGGCGATTCTGTCGCCTCTTTTCAGCTTTGTTTTCATCCCGCTAAGCTGACCAATCAGAATGCCGTTAACAGTGACAATGAATGACGGGTCCAACACATTTCCCTTATCCGCATCAAAGAGGCTTTTGAGGCTTTCACCGTAAGTTTTGGCGAGTTTGTTTAGCAGGTCCGAGAGGAAAGCGCCTTCCTTGACATCAACTTCCTCCTCTCTTTTCCCCAGTTTGCTACTGATTAGACCCAGGTATTGGACCCTTACCAGCATTTTTCCACCGGGCTTAACAATGTGATTTTACGGATAGACTCTAATATTTCTTGCGTGTCAGAAGGCGATGCGTTACGCAATGCATTTAAATATTCCGATAATACTTTTAATTGTTTCTAGTAGTATGGAGGAGTAATGCTTGTTTGGATACGCTGGACGCATCTTGCGCGTAGACTTGTCAACTGGGAGCAGCAGGACAGAACCGCTGAGAGAAGACATGGCTAAGAAGTACATCGGAGGCATCGGACTTGGAATGCGCCTCCTTCTAGACAACTCCAAGCCAGGCGTAGAACCCCTCAGCCCTGCGAACCCGCTTATTCTTATGACCGGCCCTATGACTGGCACAATGGCGCCCACGGCTGGAAATGGCATCGCCTTTGTATCCAAGTCTCCGCTAACGAATGGGGTGGGCGAAGCCAAGTCTCACGGGTTTTTTGGCGCTGACCTGAAGCGGGCCGGTTATGACGCGGTTATCTTCGAGGGCAGGTCGGAGAAGCCGGTGTATGTGTGGATCGACGACGACGCTGTCCAACTCATGGACGCTAAACACCTCTGGGGTAAGTCTCCCATGGATACGGAGGACGCCATCAGGGAAGAGCTGGGAGACTACTACGTTCGTGTGGCAGCCATTGGCCCGGCAGGAGAGAAACTGTCCAGGGTCGCCGCCATCATAAACGACAAGACCAGAGCGGCAGGGAGAACCGGTATGGGCACTGTGATGGGTTTCAAAAACCTGAAGGCTGTTGCAGTGCGCGGGACGAAGGATGTCGCTGTGGCGAAGCCTGAAGAGTTTAAGGAGTTTGTGAAGATGCTTCACGAACGGATGAAGGGCCCGGCTGCATCAAAATACAGAACTTTGGGAACCCCCCTAAACGTTCTTGTCCACAACTCCCTAGGAGCCTTACCCACGAGAAACTTCACCAACGCCACCTTTGAAGGCGCTGATAAAGTCAGTGGGGAATACTTGAATGAACGCTTCGTCGCAAAAATCATCGGGTGTTCGTCATGCGCCATGCGTTGTGAGCACATAGCGGTTGTCCCGGAGGGTCCCTACAAAGGGGCGCTCACACGCGTAGAGTATGAGCCCCTCTGGTCGCTTGGACCACACTGTGGCGTCGACCGCCTAGACGCCATCATCGAGGCGATGCACCTATGCAACTACTATGGGCTGGATTCTCTGAGCACCGGCAACATAATCGGGTTCGCCATGGACTGCTACGAACACGGGATTTTAACCAAAAAGGACACCGATGGCATAGACCTCCGCTTCGGCAATGCCGCGGCCCTCGTAGAGATGGTACACAAAATAGGCAAGCGAGAAGGACTTGGAGACGTTCTTGCTGAGGGTGTTAAGCGGGCCGCAGAGAAGATCGGTAAGGGTGCAGAGAAGTACGCCAACCACATCAAAGGCCTCGAGATGACAGGCTACGACATCAGAGGCCTGAAAACCGCGGCTATAGGCTACGCAGTCTCGTTCCGTGGAGCTGATCATAACAGGCATGGTGCTTACGGGCTCGACCTTGGTGGGAAAGTGAACCGCTTCAAAGTGGAAAAGGGGAGAGGCAAACTTGTCATGGACATCGAAGACCTCTACACGATAATTGACTCCCTCATCCTCTGCAAGTTCTCCAGGGGCACGTACTACGAAACCTACCCAGACATTGCTAGTTACTACACGCTGGTTACCGGGATCGCAACAACTCCGGAAGAGCTCAGGATAACCGGTGAAAGAATAAACAACTTGGGGAGACTCGTCAACATTCGGGAGGGTTTAACCAGAAAGGACGACCATCTTCCAGCCAAGGTGATGAGCACCCCCATACCCGACGACACCGTCTCCAAGGGAAGCTACGTCACCCAGAAGGAGCTGGATTTCATGCTCGACGACTACTACGCCAGCCGCGGATGGACAAAGGATGGCGTCCCAACCTTAGAAAAGCTCAAGGAGATAGGACTCGACGATCTCTCGTACATCGTCAAGCCAAAAATCGAGAAAAAAGAGAAACCAGAAACGAAGAAGAGTTAAATATGACGTATGTAATATAATTGGAGGAATGAATATGGCCGCGGTTCCTGCAAGGAAGTTTGTCTCGGCGGATCCTGAGAAGTGCGTTGGATGCGCTGTTTGCGAATATGTGTGCTCCTTGGAGAAGGAGAAGGCTTTCAACCCACTGAAGTCTCGAATACGAGTTGTGCGCCTGCACCCACTCATCAATCTCTCCGTGACGTGTAGGCTTTGTGAAGACGCCCCGTGTGTGGCCGCTTGCCCAAGAGACGCCTTGGAGCAATCTGAGGAAACCGGCATCATTCTGGTTGATGAGGAAAAGTGTAATGGCTGCGGCTGGTGCATTGAGGCGTGCGATTACGGCGCCATCACACTGCATCCAGAGAAGAGGGTAGTGTTCGTTTGTGACCTTTGCAAGGAAAAGGGCCAGCCACAGTGCGTGGAGTGGTGCCCCGAAGAAGCCCTAGACTTCACGACCCGCGAACTTCTCGCTCAAAAGGCTCGAATGGCAGTCGTCAAGAAGCTGTTCCAAGAAGCCATGAAGACAGTGCCGGTTTAAACTCCATCTCCCCCTTTTATTTTAATGATGGAGCTTCTTTCCTTAAGGAAGAAGTTTTGATAGAACGTCAGTCAAGTGTTTAGCGGTTTTCCTCAGTTCTGTTGTTAGGCCCTCCCCGAAACTGGTGTCTTTAGGCTGTATGGCGAGCAGAGTGATCTTAGCTCCGGTTGTCTTCGCAAGGTAGTCGCAAAAGATTTGTAGGGGCAAAAAATGAGTCGATACGATGGGTCCCACTAGTTGTTCTGGCTCCACTAAGTTGAAAGCCCCCGCTTTTAAGTTTAACAAGGCGGCGTCAATGATGAGAACATGTGTAGGTTTAAACTCGATGATGGGCTCTATAAAACTCTCTGGAACGGTCTCACACTCAATTAAGTAGACAGATGACGAAACTTTATTCCGCAACCCCCTTACGATCTTGACCCCGACAAAGTCGTCTTTCCGAAGCGAACTTCCAACACCAGCCACCACCACCCTCCGAGCGTCTAAAAGCCAGTCCCGAAGCCTACTCTCGATTTCCTTCTCATTAATCGTGCAATCTCTATTCATTTGCAGCCCTCTAAGGAAAGGGTTGACTTAGCACCCTAATTGAGAACCATGACAACTTTAATAGTTTTACAAACGTTAGGGTTGAGGGCGACAGCGAGTTATCGTTTCAAATTTTTTAGTAACCTTTTCTCGTGATCATAAATTTTTACTTCGAGAGGCATCTGACCGACTGCGAAGTGGGTGGCGCACGCGAAGCATGGGTCATAGGCTCTGAAGGCCATCTCCACCATGTTTAACAAGCCTTCACTAACCGCTCCGCCACGTATAAGGCCTTTAGCCGCGTCCCTTATGGACATGCAAATCGCTGGAGCGTTGTTCGTTGTAGCCACTATTAGATTGACTTTTTTGGCTAGGCCTTCCTCGTCGAGCTGGTAGTGATGGATCAAGGTTCCCCTCGCTGCCTCAACTATTCCAACTCCTTCTCCAGGGCTGCCAGGCTTATTTCGAATGTCTTTGCTAGTGATCTCTTCATCCCGGCTCAGTTCCAGAGTCCTTTCCGCCGCGTATAGCAGTTCTACCAGCCTAGCCCAGTGAAAAGCTAAAGTCGAGTGCACCGGCTTTCCGCCCAGGGTCTCGTACATCCTCTTATATTCTTGCTGGGCTAGAGGCGTTGCCATACCCTCCGAAGCGTTCAATCGTCCAAGGGGTCCAACTCGGTAGACGCCACTGGTGGGTCCGCCGACCAAGCCGTTCCACCCAACCTTCTTGAGGTAGGGCAGTTTCACGTAGGTCCAGTCTTCTACATGTTCCTCGATCACGTCCAAGTAGTCGGATGGGGCAAACTTCACAAACTCCCTACCCTCTGGGTCAACCACTCGTACCTTTCCGTCGTAGAAGTTGACCTTGTTATTTTGGTCAACCAAACCCATGTAATAGGTTGGTAGAGTGTACGCGTCGCTTAGGATCAGGTTGACGTAGTTCTTGTTCTTCAGCACCACATCCTCAAAGATCTTTAAGGTGAACTTCGCAAACTCCACACTAGACTCAGCCATCTTTTCGATTTCCTGTCGCTCCTCCTCCGTTAATGCCTTGGAAATGCCCCCGGGCAGCCCACAGACTGGGTGGGTTGCCTTCCCACCGATGATGGCCGTAATCTTTTGTCCATAGGCCCTGTGCTTAATCACCTCTTTGGCGATGTCTAAGCCCACCTTCTTTATGACGCCGAGAATGTTCCTTTCCGCAGGTGGGGCGTCGGGGCCTACAACGAAGTCTGGGGCTCCTAGAAAGTAGAAGTGAAGAGTGTGGTCGTACACGTAATAGCCGCTGTACATAAGCTCCCGAAGCTTTTTGGCAGCGGGAGGAGGGTCCACGTTGAACGCGGCGTCTAAGGCCTTCGTGGAGGCAAAGTGGTGGGCAACGGGGCAGACGCCGCAGATTCTGGGAGTTATCTGAGGTAGATCCTCTGCCTTTCTTCCCTCGCAGAACCTCTCAAATCCTCTAAGTTCTGGAACTTGCAAGTAGGCGTTTTCTACGTTTCCCTCCGCGTCCAAGAAGATTATGATTTTTCCGTGACCCTCTAATCTTGTAATGGGTTCTATGGTTATTGTTTTTAGTTCACTCACTCTTTCATAACCCTCCTTCGCAGAAGCGAAGCTGGCAGGGAATACCGGTAAAAGGTTCCCAGAGGATCTTTAATCTGGGTAATCAATGTTTCAGGGTTATACGTTTTTTCCTTTTCCTCCTCCACTCCAAGCAGTGACGAGAGGGCGCTTATCATCGCCGCCCCTTGCTCGATCTCGTTTGGACACGGGCCTCCACATCCCGTACAAGGCATGTTTGCGCTGATGCATTGTGCCTCGCATCCTCCACGGGTTGCGGGTCCCATACAAATGATTCCCTGCTCCAGAAGGCATTTCTCCGGCTCCGGTGTGATCTCATACACCCGGTATATCTTAGAGATCTTCTTTTGCTCCTTTTTCCTAGGACACTCGTCACAAACGGATTTCAGTGAGCCGATCACCGAGCCTTTTGGGGGCAACTCATTTTTGGCGATGGCTTCCACAGCCTTCGCTACCTGCTTGGCTGGCGGTGGGCAACCGGGCAAGTAGTAGTCTACATCCACGGTCTGGTCTAGCGTCTTCACAGTGTCATAAAACTCTGGTAAGGTCAACAGACCTTCCTTGACTTGAACAGAGGTCTTTGGCGTCACAGAATCTGGATTTGGAGTTGAGGGGCTTTGTAGGTATGCCCTCTGAAAAACCTCTTTTTTGTTGGCAACGTTCGCAAGTCCAGGAATGCCGCCTTGGTGGGCGCAGGAGCCGAAGGCCACTAAGACCTTCGATTTCTTCCTCAGCAGCTTTGCTATGTGTTCCTGTTCTTCGGTTCGAATGGAGCCGTTGAAGAAACAAACATCTATGCTCTTGTCTGGCATGGCTTCGACATCTTTATACTTGATGTCCATGGCCACTGGCCAGAAAACGACGTCAGCGAGGGCCACCACATCCAGAATTTTCTCGTTTATATCGAGGACTGCGATTTCGCAGCCTCCACAGCTGGCAGCCCAGTAGAAGGCGAATTTCAGCTTTTCCACATGATCACCCACTTGGCGTTATTTCCCGCAACAATGGCTTACGTAATGTTACCACTTTAACATGATTATAGGGCACTTACGAGTTTAGACGCGTCTACTCGAAGTTCCTTTAAGGCGAGTTCTTCAGGGCTGAAGCCCATCGCCAACCCCAACAATTGTGGATAGTGGAGCACGGGTAAGCCGAAGGTTTCGTTGAACATCCGTTCTATTCGGGACTGGTTAGTGTCGAACATCATGTGGCAGAAGGGACAGACTGTGACCATTGCCTGTGCTCCCGCATCCTTGATATGATCGAGCTTGTCCCTAGCCAACTGTAGGGGGATTTTCTCATTTACCCCGATGATCGGGGCGCCACAGCATGCGGTTTCGTCCATGTAGTCTAGGCATTTGGCGCCTGTGGCTTCAATCAGCTTCTTCAGCATGACCGGGTTTTCAGGGTCGTCGAAGCCGATGTATTTTACGGGACGCAAAACGTGGCATCCATTATGTTCTGCCACTTTTAATGGATTGAGCGGCTTCTGAACAGCCCCTTTGATTTTTTCGAAGCCTACGTCTTCTGCCAGCACTTGAATAAGGTGTTTCACTTCTATGGTGCCCTTAAATTCTAAGCCCGTTTCCTTCAAGTAACCGTTGACCAACTCTTTGAGCTTCTTGTCTTCCTTCAGCATCTTGTTGACTTTTCGGAGGGTTCCAGCACACCCCGGGCAAAGGGTCATGATGTTTAAGCCTTGCTTCTCCGCCACGCATAGGTTTCGTGCTGCTAAGGCGAGCATGATGTCATGGCTTACGGGGTCCATGGGCAAGCCGCAACAGTTGTACTCCGGCATATCGACGAGCTCAATTCCGAGTTTTTCCGCCACTTTTCTAGTGGAAATTTCGTAAGCGGAGACCCTATACGGAATAGCGCAACCTAGGAAGAGCAGGTATTTGAGTTCTGCCATTTTAAGTCCTCCTCGTTTCAATCACTTTTGAAAAGCCAGTGGCCTCAGCCAACTTGTTTACGCTTTCCAAATCGGCTTTGGGGAGGGGGGGCAGTCCGATCTCCCCCCTCTTTTTGAGTCGTAGGTCCGGGATCTTGTAGGCGAGTCCGGTTTGTAGAATGTTGGAAGCCAGCTCCTTGTAAACGGCGGGCAGGAACCCCTCTTTAACGGCTAGATTTCGAAGCGCTCTTAGAACGCTAGCGATTTCTACGTCTTGCGGACAGTGGTCGACGCAGGTGAAGCATGCGGCGCAAAGCCATATAACATCGCTGGAGAGAACTCTCGATTTTAGTCCAAGCTGGGTCATTCGCAGAATCTGCCTCGGCCTATAGGTGTCGCTGAATCGAGCGATGGGACAGTCGGCGGTGCAAGTGCCGCATTGAAAGCACAGCATGATTTTCTCCGCGCCTGGAATCTTGCTGATTTCATACTTGAACTTGGGGTCCATTTCGGTGATTTTGAGCACTATTCGTTGTTCCGTCTCTTTTTCTTGGCTTTCTTTCTTTTCCGACATCGTTTTTAACCTCCAGCCCTTATGGGGCTCGGACCGAGTTTCTTTATTTGCTCGGTCATGTCCTTAATAACCGTTGCGAATCGGTCTCCCTCAGAAGCGGAGACCCACTCCAGTCTGAGACGTTCAGGCTCGAGGCCGAACTGTTCTAAAAGCTTTTTTAGCATGACCACTCTTCGTTGAACTTTGTAATTGCCGGCGAGGTAGTGGCAGTCGCCTGGGTGGCATCCGGCGACGAGAACCCCGTCCGCTCCACTTCTGAAGGCTTCAATGATGAAAATCGGGTCGACTCTGCCGGAGCACATCACCCTCACGATTCGAAGGGTTGGGGGATACTGAATTCGGCTAACCCCGGCTAGGTCAGCGCCGGCGTAAGAGCACCAGTTGCATAGAAAACCCACGATTCTCGGCTCAAATTCAGTCATATTTCGCTTCCTCCCTCAATGCTGCCCTAACTTGAGCAAGAATTTGATCGTCTGTGAAGTGAAGCATCGATATTGATCCCGTGGGACAGGAGGAACCGCAAACACCACAACCTTTACACAGGGCTTCTAGGACATGCGCCCTTAACTTTCCCTCCTTCTCCTTCATTTCGATGGCGCCATACTCACAAACCGACTCGCAGATTCGGCATCCACTGCAGAGGTCCTCGTCCACGTTTGCTATGGCGCCCTCCACCTCCAACGCCTTCTTAGACAGGATGGTGACGGCTCGGGCTGCAGCTGCACATGCCTGCGCAATGCTTTCCTCAATGAACTTCGGCGAGTGCGCCAATCCACACAAGAATACGCCTTCGGTGGCGAAGTCCACGGGGCGAAGCTTCATGTGTGCTTCTAGGAAGAAGCCATCTTTGGTGAGGGGGACCTTCAACATTTTTGCAATGCGTTCATTGTCGGGGTTCGCAATAGTCGCTGCGCTTAACACTAAAAGATCTGGCTCCACGGGAATCCATGTTTTTACCACGGGCTCCCAGAATAAAACCTGAGGCTCTCCGTTTTCTTGAGTGACCCTAGGCTTGTTTTCGTCGTCGTAACGTATGAATAAGACCCCTTTGGACGCGGCCTCACGATAATGGTCCTCTTTAAACGCGTAGGTTCGAATGTCCTTGTACAAAACGTAAACATCCGTTTCTGGGCTTAGCTCCTTGATTTTTAACGCGTTCTTGACCGCTTGAGCGCAGCATATTCGGGAGCAGTTGGGGCGCTCCTCATTTCTTGAGCCCACACACTGGATCATGGCAACCGTCTTTGCACCAAACTTGCCGTTAGCCAGTCGCTCCTCCAACTCATGCTGAGTAATTACTCTCTCATCCACACCGTAAAAATACTCGGTCGGCTTATACTCTTTGGCGCCTGTTGCTACAATCACGACGCCGTGTTCAATCTCCCTTTTCTCGCCATTGTGATTCAATGTTGTCTTAAAGTTTCCAACATACCCCTCAACATTAGCGATTTCCGCATTTAGGTGAACGTGTATCTTCTTATTCTCCATAACCTCTTTGATTATTGACCTCAATTTTTCCTGCGGATCCTCAGATTCAAGCAAATAGTAGATTGTGCGTAGGTGTCCTCCCAGTTCCTTCTCCCTCTCCACTAAGTGTACATCGAATCCTTGTTTTGCCAGCTCCAACGCGGCGGTTATTCCGGATAAGCCACCGCCGATAACGAGACCAGCTGGTGTAACGTTGATCGTAGGCTTGGGTAGCGGCTTCAGTAGGCGGGCTTTGGCCACGATTGACCTCACTAGGTCCTTTGCCTTTTCCGTAGCCTCCTCATGCTCGTGCATGTGTACCCACGAGCACTGGTCCCGAATGTTGGCCATCTCAAATAGGTAAATGTTCAGTCCGGCTTCTCGAACGGTTTCTCGGAAGAGGGGCTCGTGGGTTCTGGGCGTGCACGAAGCCACGATCACACGATTAAGGTTGAGCTCCTTTATCTTCTCCCGTATTCTCTTCTGCGTGTCTTGTGAACATGTGTAGAGGTTATGCTCTGCGTAGGCCACGTTGGGTAGAGTTTTGACGTACTCCACCACCTCGGGCACGTTGACTACGCCGCCGATGTTGATGCCGCAGTGGCAAACAAACACGCCGATGCGAGGCTCTTCACGAGACACTTCCACCTCTGGTGGATACTCCTTCACCGCCGTGAGCTTCCCTCTTTCAGAGGCAATAACGCTAGCCGCCTTCGCCGCAGCGCCACTCGCTTGTGCCACGCTCTCCGGAATATCCTTGGGAGCGGCAAAGGCGCCGCAAACATATATTCCCGGCCTAGAAGTTTCGATTGGCGAGAAGGTTTCGGTAGAGCAGAAGCTATACTTGTTGAGCTTGATGTCTAACGTCTTGGCGAGTTCCTCCGCGCGTTGGGGCGGTCTCATACCCACCGATAGAACTACGAGATCGAATTCTTCGTCCTTGGGCTCCTCCTCCACCACGTGTCTCACCATAAGATTTCCTGATCCCGGAACCTCCTCCACGCGAGAAACCCTGGACCGAACAAACCTGACTCCGTACTCTTCCTCGGCCCGACTGTAGTAGGCGTCAAACTCCTTGCCGTAGGCTCGCACGTCCATGAAGAAAATGGTGCACTGAACACCCGGAGTATGCTCCTTGGCTATAACTGCCTCCTTGATGCCGTACATGCAGCAGGCAGAGGAGCAATAATTGTTTCCCAGTTGAGCGTCCCGTGAACCTACACACTGGATAAACGCGATTTTTCGCGGAACCTCGCCGTCGGATGGGCGTAGGACTATTCCACCGTATGGGCCCGAGGCGCTTAAGATGCGTTCAAACTCGATGCTGGACACCACGTTTGGGTATCGGCCATAACCGTATTCGCCTTTTAGGCTGGGGTCAAACTCCTCAAAGCCGGGTGCCAATATAATTGAGCCCACGCTTAGCGCGGCTTCCTCTTCCTTGTCATCGTACATAACCGCGCCCGCTTTACACACCTCTTGGCATGTGCCGCATCCGATGCACTTCTCCCGATCAATCATGTAGGTGAGGGGCACTGCTTGCGGATATTTGACAAAGATGCTGCTTCTGTCACCTAAGCCCTGATTGAACTCGTCTATGGCTTCAACCGGGCATTTTTGAGCGCAAACACCGCAGCCCGTGCACTTCTCCCCGTTCACGTATCGGGCTCTTCTCGTCATGGTAACCTTAAAATTGCCAGCCTCGCCGTCCGCCCTCTTTATCCCTGCATTCGTGATGAGGTGG
>Ga0315314_1001433_pt1 | contig 21578 bp, 19 predicted proteins | sample TDP9_MG_FD_203631 | JGI IMG/M metagenome (GOLD analysis project Ga0315314, IMG submission 203631) | Freshwater sediment microbial communities from Lake Towuti, South Sulawesi, Indonesia - TDP9 | ecosystem: Environmental > Aquatic > Freshwater > Lake > Sediment | place: Indonesia: South Sulawesi... | reverse complement strand
AGGTAGTCGAAGACCGGGGCTTCTGCGAGCTCGCGAAGTTGCTTTTCTAGGAATTCTTCAAGGGCCTCCTGTGCCTTGTCGTCAGAGTAGTAATCGTATTCATAGCGGTCATCGTATATAGACATGCTGGGCCACTCCACCCTCTAGGTGTCGAAGAGCAAATCACGTCCTTAGATCCCCAACACGCGCTTGCACCGACAGCGTCTCAATGCCTTGCTACCCCACCGGCAGGCCTAGTTCTTCCCTCCCTGACTGCTTTCAGGACCTCAGTGTACAGAGTGCCAATCGCTGCTCCCAGCGCCGCCGCGTCCCAACCCCCGGCAGGCGACCCCAGATTCTTCGCACCCTCAACCTGGAGGATTGCAACCACGATTTCGCACGCCATCTCTTCATGGGTCCGGCGTACCTCTGCCATGCTTTCCCCCTTTCCACTAGCGACAGCTATCGCCAAGCTGAACTATGTCCCGGATCTACGAAGCCGCTGCTAGAGCGCATTGGCGGCCTTTATGAGGGGCTTGACATCCTGTGCCGCAGAACCCCTCGCCTCGCGCCACGCCTTGAGCCGGGCCATCGCTCTATCCAGATCCCGTCCCGTCACCCGGATGTATTGCTGGATCGTGGACAGGTCCTTATGGTTCATGAGGGCCTAGAAGTCTTCAGCCGGCACCGCCTCCGCGATACTAATCAACCCTGCCTCCGCACCGAACGCGTGGCGCAACCGGCCAGCCTTAAGTTCACAGCGGAGCCCCGTCGGAACCTCTGCGTGGATTCGTCGGTTCGGCACCTAAAGGCCGAAGCGGTCGAACACGAACCCGGTCATCCGTGACGACGCTGAAGTGCCCAGAGAACTCCAGGTGGCTCGATAGGACCTCGAGGATCCGGCTCTGGTCGGCCTCAGGCTCTCTTCCTGACAGTCTGAAAAGAATGATCCCACAGAACGAAGGTAAGCTGTGCCGAAAGGCGAGCTCTCCGAAATCCTTGTCGTGTGTCACCAGAATCCTTTGCTCGGCTGCAGCCCGCACGAGGATCGCTCTGTCGCTGGCCGAGCGCATCGATTCCTTCACCGAAAGGACATTATGACCGCCATCCCGCAATCCCCGGATGACCGAACCCGCAATGTTCTCGTTCGCCAAGAGTCGCACGGAACTTGCCCCTACGCCTGTAACAAGTACACCCGCTCGGATTTCAGCATCTCACTCGCATAGGCCAGGCACGCCTGCACATCCTCCAGCGTAAGGTGATCGTACTCTTTGAGAATTTGCTGTGTCGCCCATCCCCGTGCCAGGAGATCGATAACGAACTCCACGGCAATCCGTGTACCTTTGATCACGGGCTTCCCCACCAGGACATTGGGATCGACCGTAATCCGCTCTCTCCACTCCATGGCTACCCCCCACACTCGCCGTCCGCGAGCAGGAACGTCACATAGTCTCAAGATGCGCTCAGATCCCTACTCCTCCGCTCCCTGCCGTTGTGCCCAGAACGATGACCTTCAAAAAGAAAAGCCGGAGAGGGCCTGTAAGCCGGATTCTGTGACGCTCCGTTGCCGGAGCCGGTGATCATTTCTCTCGATCCCGCATTGCTGCGGGACTCTAGCGGCCAACCCGGGAGTCTCGGGCGGGACCACCCTACGACCCCGCGTTACCGCGGGGACGCTCCCCTATTTGGCCTTGCTCCGGGTGGGGTTTGCCGTGCCGGCCCTGTCACCAGGGCCGCGGTGCGCTCTTACCGCACCTTTTCACCCTTGCCCCGCCTCGCGGCCCTTTCGGACCGCTCCGCGGGGCGGTGTGTTTTCTGTGGCACTTTCCCTGGGGTCACCCCCGGTCGGTGTTACCGACCACCCTGCCCTGTGGAGTCCGGACTTTCCTCCCCGTCCGCCAGAGGCGGACGGGGCGACCACCCGGCCCTCTCCGACCACTCACAGGATACTCTAACCCGGCAGGTGATTCAAGAAATGCTAAGCGAGCGCCTGGGCGAGATCGGCGATCAGGTCGTCTGGATGCTCGAGGCCCGCTGAGACCCGGAGGAGATTTGCCGGGGTTGGGGAGTCCGGAGGCTCGATGGAGCAGCGATGCTCGATCAGGCTCTGTGGGCCACCCAGGCTCGTCGCACGGGTGAATAGCTTGAGCTTGCCAGCCACCGCGATGGCCCGCTCCTTCCCTCCGCGTACCTGGAACGAGAGCATTCCTCCAGGCCGGGCCATCTGGCGCACCGCGATATCGTTTCCGGGGTGATTTTTCAGGCCCGGGTAGTGGACCGCCCCGATACCCGGGTGTCCACTCAGAAACTCGGCCACCTTCCGCGCGTTCTCACAATGAATCGGCATCCGGCAGAACAAGGTCGAGATCCCGCGCAGGACCAGCCAGCACTCGAAGGGAGAAGGCACCGCTCCGCCGGCGATCTGGAGGTTGCGGATACGCTGGAAGAATTCATCCTCCCGCTTCGCCACGACGGCACCGCCCAGGACATCGTGTTGACCGGAAAGATACTTGGTCGTGGCATGGAGGATCAGGTCCGCTCCAAGGTCGAAGGGTCGCTGAAGGGCCGGCGTGGCCCAGGTGTTGTCGCATACTGCAATCAAGCCCGCGCGCCGCGCAATACCGCAGATCGCCGCGATGTCCGTCACCCGAAGCAGTGGGTTCGAGGGGGTTTCGATCCAGACGAGCTTCGTGCCGGGCCGAATGGCCCGTTCCACCGCGCCCGGATCGGTCATATCCACGAAAGTCGTCTCCAGCCCCCACGGCCCCAGCACGTCCCGGAGGATCTTCGTGGTCCCGTGATACGCGTCAACGGGCGCGGTCACATGGTGGCCCGGCGCCAGGGCCTGCAGGATCGCCGCCGTCGCGGCGGAACCGGATGCGAAGGCCGCAGCCGCGGCACCCCCCTCCAACGCCACGAGGCACTTCTCCAGCGAATCCCGGTTCGGGTTGGCAAACCGCGAGTAGACGTATCCGTGCGGGACGCCTCCGTCCGGCTCCCGCGCGAACGTCGTGGACAGGTGAATCGGCGTTGCCACCGCGCCCGTCGCCGGATCGATTCCACGTCCGGCATGCACCGCCAGGGTCTCAATTCTCATGCTTCGGCTTCTCCTGTACGTTCGCGGCCCCGTCACTGTTGAAGCTTGAGCAGTTTCTCCAGAACCATCTCGACCTCCCGAAATGTCATCCAGCCGTTGTCTATCAAGATGGTCCCAAGCAGCCTATGGCGCCTGTTGCCGAAATCGTCATCCACCTGCTCAGCCATGGCTTCCCGCACTTGCTCCACGCTCACAAATCCCATTTCCACTGCGAGCATTCCAAACCGAGGGCAGAACTTCTCTGAAACCACCTTGTCAGCACGAGCGCCCATCGTCTTCCCCTTCGTCACCGGATCGCCGCCTTTCCCTTCATCCGTCTCCTCCCTGAAATCCGACAGTGACAGGGAAAGAGATAGAAAGACTCGGAGCAGGCATTCCTCCTGTCCCTCTCCCTATCCCTATCCCTGTCTCTGTCCCTGTCCCTTTCTTAGTCCCGGCTCTTGGCTCTCGGCTCTCGACTACGGTTCCGGCTGCATGACCTCCACCCGGCACTTCACGCCTTTCCGGAATGCCTCGGCATCGGCTCCGGAGCCCACGATAGCCCCATAGTGCATGGGGATAGCCAGTTTGGGTTGAATCGCGTTGCATGCGTTGATCGCTTCCTGCGCAGTCATGACGTAGGTTCCGCTGACCGGCAAGAGCGCGATGTCCACCCCTTTGGCACTGGCCATCTCGGGGATGTCGTCGGTGTCGCCCGGATGGTAAATCCGAACGCTGCCTAGCCCGAGGATGAATCCCACCTTCCCGTCGGCCTTCGGATGGAACGGATTCCCCGGAGACCGGAACTTGTTCGTGTTGTATGCCGACAAGACCTCGACCTTCACCCCGTCAACGGTGAGACGGTCCCCCGGCGCGACCAGGCGGACTTCCTTTGGCTTGAGCCCTTTCACTGCCTTCTCACACGCCGCGATGGTGACAACCGTGGTCTGCGGCGTCACGATCTTCTTCAGATCGTCAACACTCAAGTGATCGAAATGCTCGTGCGTGACGAACACGAGGTCGGCCGCCTCGGGCTTCGCCCCCAGCTTGTACGGATCCACGTAAATCACCTTGTCCTTCTTGAACCTAAACCCGTCATGGCCGAGCCAGGTGATTTGAATCCCCTCGTACTCAAGCATGGCACACCTCCTTCTCAGGCCGGCAGGCTGGAACGCTAGAAGGCTCCTCACGCTCTGCATTTCAGCCTGCAAGCTTTCGAGCTGGTAAGCCTTCCAGCCTCTTCCCCGGCGTGTGGGTCATTCGACCTTGATCTTGCGCCCCTTGCCCCTCCCGGGTTCCGGCGCCTTGCCCTCGAGGGCCTCCAGCAGGCCGTCCAGCAGCGCGCGCATGGCCAGCATCGTCTCCCGCTGGGCCGCCCATGCATGCTCTCTGAACCCCCGGGGCAGCCGGCGTGTCAGGTCGCCGAGACCGCTCCCGACGTCCCCACCGACCCGCGCCATCCAGGCAAAGGGACAGGTCTGCTCCCACGGGCAACGGTCCTCACCTCGTGCCGCCATCGTTCTCACCTCCTCGCCCGTCGCGGGATGCGAATCGAATCACGAGAGCTCCCTCCTCCGTCTTGGCCCCGGTGACCCTGAGACCCACCAGGGCGCGCGGCAGGATGACCTCTCGCCGGAAGTTCCCGATGGAGACGACCACCTCCTCCCCACGCTGAAACAGTTCCACATCCTCCTTGCGGAGAAACGGCAGGCTCAGGCGAAGCTGATATTCCCTCCCGCGGCGTTGGAGCTGCTGCACCGGACCGGAGAAGAACACGTGGGTTGGGTCGCGGCCACTGAACAGGCTCCTCGCCATCTGCTCGAGCATGCTGAGCCCGACAACCTCGGTCCTGAAGAAGGGAATCTCCCAGACAGGGAGCGGCGCGAAGGCTTCCTGGATCATCTGGCGATAGCGCCGCTGGATCGTGGCCCACTGGGCGAAGTAGCCCTTGTTTGACGCTTCGGGCAGGATGCGGTTGTTGATCACGGCGTCGGTCCCGTACCCGTACAGGTTGAGGTAGGTCAGGGCGCGCTGGGCCTCCTTGATCACCATCTTCTCCGGGTTCAAGACCAGGCGGACCGATGCGCGCTGGAAATCCGAGAGCAGCATCTTCGTTTCGTCCACCCGGTGGAACAAGACCTCCAGGGCGGCATAGACCTTATCCGTGGGCAAGGGGATGGGAACCAGCGGCTGAACCACGGGGCCCACGCGTGTCACGATTCGCCGCTCCCACGGGAACAGCTTCTCCATGTACCAGCGGGCGATATCGGGGAAGCTCAGCAGGCGCATGGTCTCGCCCGTCGGAGCGCAGTCCACGATCAAGCAGTCGAACCGCCGCTCCTGAGCGTGCTGGCGGATTATGAGCAGGCTGCACACCTCTTCCATGCCGGGGAAGATCGCCATCTCCTCGGCCACGATCTCGTCAATGCCGCGCGAGGCAAGGAGGACGGTAAGATACTCCTGGATGTCACCCCAGTAGTCCCGGATCTCCTCCAGGACGTTGATCTCCTGCCCCCACAGGTTTTCCGCCACCAGGGTCGGCTCCGGACCCATGGGTTTGTCAAAGGCATCCCCCAGGCTGTGGGCCGGATCGGTGCTGATCACCAGGGACCGGTGGCCCATGCGGGCAGCCCAGAAGGCCGTCGCCGCGGCCACGGTCGTCTTTCCTACGCCGCCTTTGCCGGTGTACAGGATGATGCGCATCGCCACACGTGAGATCGAGCCCACGCTGAGGCCGGGCCGGGTTAGTCCGTTTCACCCGATCGGGCGTTGATGGTCTCCCAGATGCCGAACACCTGGTTGTAGATGCCGCGCACCCGTCTAGTGTGCGTCGCATAGTCCCGGAGGAACTGATCGCGGGCCGAGTGTGCGCTGGTCGGCCGATAGCCCATCCGTCTGGCGAGCTTCTCCATCTTGGCTGGAGCAGCAGGCAGTGTGTTCAGGCTCAAGTCCGCCACGATGCGCAGGCGATTCTCCACCCGGCGCAGGAACCGGTACGATTCTTCCAGAATCCCCGCGTCCCCCGACTCCAGCAAGCCCTCGGCTGCCAGGACGCGGAGGGCCTCAAGCGTGTTGGGCGTGCGCAGAGCGGAGCGGGCCCGGCCGTGGCGGAGCTGCAGGTACTGAACCAGGAACTCGATGTCCACGATGCCGCCGCTTCCCAGCTTGACGTGGGCGCCCCTTTTCCCTTTGGTCGCCCGCTCGACCTCCATCCGATGCCGCATCGCCTGAATACGCTCGGCCAGGTCGGACGGCTCGCCGCTTTCGTACACGAACCGGCGCGTGGCTTCGACGAAGGCCGTGCACACCCCCGGGTCCCCAGCCACGGGCCGCGCCTTGATGTATGCCTGTCGCTCCCACAGATCTGCCAGCCTTGCGAAATGCCTCTCGAATGCCGCGAGTGGCAAGGCTACCTCTCCCTTCTGCCCTCCGGGGCGCAGCCGGGCATCCACCCGATAGGCCGAGCCCTCCTGTGTGATGGAGGTGAGCACCTTGGAGACGCGGTCGGCCAGCTTGCTGAAGTACTCGGTGTGGCTGACGCGCTCTGGTCCAGTGGTCGTGCCATCTTGTTCGTACACGAAGACGAGGTCCAGGTCCGAAGCGTACCCAAGTTCCGAGCCGCCCAGCTTGCCCAAGCCCACGATGGCAAATCCCGGCGGGTCCGCCTTGCCGAATCGCTCGACAAGATCCTCCCCCGCCATCCGAAGGGCCGCCTCCAGGCACGCCTCTGCCAGATGGGTGAGGGCCCGATGGGTTTCTGTCACGTCTGCCCGATCCAGGATGTCCTGCAGCCCGATGCGCAATTCCTCCGCCTTCTTCACCCGGCGCAGGGCGTCCAACCTGGCGCTGCCGGGTGTCGCCCCAGCCAAGGCTCGCTGGAGATCCGCTGTGACCCGCTCCCTGCCGTGGCGCGCCGCCGGCTCCGGCACCAGGAGCGCATCCAGCAATTCCGGCTGACGCAGCAACGTGGCGGATAGGAACTCGCTAGTGCCGAATAGTCGAGTGAGAAGCGCCAGGAGATCCTGTGCGTCTGCGAGCATGGTGAGAAAGGTCGTCCGCGCCGCGACGATCCCGATGAACCGCTCGAAGGTAGTCAAGGCCAAGTCTGGATCCGGGACATCCCCCAGGGCTGCCACCAATCCCGGGGCGAGACGCGCCAGCGAATGCCGAGCCTGCTGGGGATAGTGGGCAAAGGGTTGCCCGTCGCGGATCGCCTGGAAATTGCGCAGGGCCCGGTCCAGATCCTCGAATCCCACTGTGGCCAGGCGACCCCGGAGTTCCTCCACCGGCAGATCGGCACTGAAGAAAAGCACCGCCGGGTTGGTGGGCTCCTCCCTCGGCTCCTCCTCCTGCGGACCAGTCCCCTGGAGGAAGGCGTCGTACAGGTTGCGGACCGCGCCTGTGTGCTCCTCGTATTCGGTGAGAAGGCTCGCCACAGGGTCGGGGTATTCCGGCGGTTGATACCCCATCCGCCGGGCCAGCACCGCCAGCTCACGGGGGGATTCGGGCAGCGTGTGCGTCTGCCGATCGTGAAGAATCTGGAGGCGATGTTCCAGCTTCCGCAGGAAGATGTAGGCCCGCGCCAGGACCTCGTAATCGGCATCGGCCAAGAGCCCATGCCCCACCAAGCGGTGCAGGGTCCGCAGCGTGTTTGCCTCGCGCACCCAGCGGTTCTTGCCCCCATGGAGGAGCTGGAACCCCTGCACCAGGAACTCGATCTCGCGGATGCCGCCATATCCCAGCTTCACGTTCCGCCGCGCGCGCCCGTCCTCGCGAACCGCGAGGTTGATCCGCTCCTTCATGGCGCGGATCTCCTGCAGGGCGCCGAAGTCCAGATACTGCCGATAGACGAAGGGCGCGACCATCCGCTGGAATTTCTCGCCCAGCGTCACATCTCCCGCCACGGGGCGCGCCTTGATGAGCGCCTGACGCTCCCAGGTCTGTCCCCAGGATTCGTAATAGATCTCGCAGCTACGAATGGAGGAGGCGATGCTGCCGGTCCGCCCTTCGGGCCGCAGGCGCAAGTCCACCCGGTACAGATGTCCCTCGGGTGTCACGTCGCCCACGCCCTTCACCAGCATCTCGCCCAGCTTCCGGAAGAACTCCTGGTTGCTGATGCGGCCCAGCTTCACCCCTTTGGTGCCCCCAGTGCCAGCAGTCTCCCCCTCGGCTTCATACACGAAAATGAGATCAATATCCGAGCTGAAGTTCAGCTCGCGCCCTCCCAACTTCCCCAAACCGACGATCACGAACGGACACTCACGGACGCGTCCCGACTCGTCCGGGATTTGTGGAACGCCGTGCCGCTCCACGAGTTCCGCATGACAGATCCGGTACGCTGCCTCCAGGATGACGTCGGCCAGATTCGAAAGCTCCTCGGTGATCCCCGCCAGGGGCTGCCGACCCACAAGATCCTGAAGGCCGATCCGGAGGGTTTCCTGGACCTTGAACCGGCGCAGGGCCCCCCACTTTCGTTCCAGGCTTGGCAGCGCGGAAACGGCCTGTTGGGCCTCTTCCTGGAGCTCCTCCTTTCCCTTCGGCCGGCGGATGACCCCCGGCTCGAGCAGCCATTCGAAGAACTGCGGATGGCGGACCAGGATGTCGCTCAAGAACTGTGAGCTGCCGAAGATCGTGAGGAGCAGATGCAGGATGCGCGGGTTATCCCGGAAGAGCCCCAGGAGGAATCGCGGATCGAGAACGGCTTTGTTGAACCGCTCCAGGTTATTCAGGGCCAGGTCGGGATCCGGCACGCGCCTGAGACCCGTGAACAGGGCGGGGAGCGCCGCATCGAGCTGGGAGCGGCCCGACGCATCCAATACCAACGCCTCCACGTTCTTTGCCGCCTGCTCCGGATACTGGCAGCCGGCGGCAGCGAGTTTCTGCGAAAGCTGCGCGGTGAAGGTCTCCATACAGAGTTCCGTACCCGCCGACAAACGGATATAGTTCCGCGGCCAGCCGTACGAGCCGTCGGCCAGGCAAGCGGATGCCGAGGTCTCGCCCTTTTACTCTAGCATTCTTGCCTCGGGATTTTCCATGATTTCACGCCAGGCCATGCATACCATGGAACCGGAGATCCTCGCAAGTTTCTCGACGAGTTGAAAGAGGGCTTGACGCACGGGAAGACCGAAAGTAGAGTGCGGGAGTGCTACTGCTCCGGAAACGTCGTCGCGCACGCCACAATCACAAGGGCAAGGGCTCTCTACGCTACCACGGAGGGAGCAGAGAGGAATAGACGAGCTGACGTTTCCAGGCTCTGGCAGTTGGGTGGCGGGGGTGGTGTCCTCTCTTCGGATTGGGAGTCATTCCCACAGCAGGTGCGACAAGGAGGGATGGCATGCGTGAGATCGTGGTGTTGATCATGGCGGGAGGAGCCTTGATTTTCAGCGCGCTGGCCTACCAGCGGGTCGAGGAACTGTCTGATATTGTGTTCCGCCTTTCCGCTCAGGCCAATCAGGAGGCTTTTCAACGAAACCGCGTAATGACTCTAGGACAGCAACTGGAGAAGTTGCTGCGCCCCTTCAAGCCTTCCGACCGGAAGGCGTCTCCCGCTGCCCAGTAGGTCTTCGAGGCTCTCCTCGTCGCTGCCACCCGAGATGAGGAGGGACGGCTCCCTGGCGTGCGGCGGCCTGCGGTGGAAGTGGAACTGGAAGGGCGAGCCGACTTTGGCCCTCACACCGTGGCAGGCGCCGGCCACAAAAGCAAAGCCCCCGGCGGGAACCTCTCGCCGGGGTCGGGCGACTTGCCTAACCCGGATTATTCGCGACCAGGTTCGCGAATAATCGCGGGAATGACCAATTGCGGATGGGATCTCGGTAACTTCGCTGGATGGCGCGCCCCGGGACCGATCGCACCGCCCGGGGCGGGCGAGGTGCGATGGGTGCCCTACCCCGCCACAGGCGGGGTCATTGGAAATTGGTCATTGGTCATTTGATCCGAAGAATCCACGGGTTCCTTCGTGAATAATGCGGCCTAAACATCATAGTACAGGACAAACTCGTAAGGATGCGGACGGAGGCGCACCGGATCCACCTCGCGTTTCCGCTTGTACTCGATCCAGATGTCAATGGCATCCTGGGTGAACACGTCCCCCCTCAACAGGAACTCGTGGTCGTTCTCCAGCGCGGTCAGGGCCGCCTCCAGCGAGCCCGGCACCGAGGGCACCCCCTTCAGCTCTTCCGGCCCCAGCTCGTAGATATCCTTGTCCAGCGGCGATCCAGGGTCGATCTTGTTCTGAATGCCATCCAGCCCGGCCATGAGCATGGCCGCAAAGGCCAGGTACCCGTTGCAGCTACAATCCGGGAAGCGGACCTCGATCCGCTTCGTCCTGGGGCTCGGCGAATACATGGGGATGCGGATACCCGCGCTGCGGTTCCGGCTGGAGTAGGCCAGGTTCACCGGCGCCTCGTACCCTGGCACGAGTCGCTTGTACGAGTTGGTCGTCGGGGCGACCAGCGCGCAGAGGGCCGCGGCGTGCTTCAGGATGCCCCCGATGTACCAGAGCGCCGTATCCGAGAGGCCGGCATAGCCGTTGCCCGCGAAGAGGGGCTGCCCGCCCTTCCACAGGCTCTGGTGCGTATGCATGCCGGAGCCGTTGTCGCCGAAGATGGGCTTGGGCATGAGGGTGGCGGTCCTTCTGTGCTTGCGCGCCACGTTCTTCACGATGTACTTGTACCACATGAGGTTGTCGGCGCTCTTCGTCAGGGTGCTGAATCGCATATCGATCTCGGCCTGGCCGGCGGTGGCCACTTCGTGGTGCTGGGCCTCCACGTGGATCCCCACCTTCTCCATCGTCAGCACCATCTCGGTCCGGATGTCCGCCATGCTGTCGGTGGGTGGGACCGGGAAGTAGCCCTCCTTGTACCGGGCCTTGTAGCCCAGGTTGGGGTTCTCATCGGCCCCCGTGTTCCATTGCCCCTCGACCGAGTTGATATAGTAATACCCGCAGTTCTCCCGTTGATCGTACCGGATGTCATCGAAGATGAAGAACTCCGCCTCAGGCCCGAAGTACGCGGTGTCGGCGATCCCGGTGGATTTCAGGTAGGCCTCGGCCTTCTGGGTGATGTTGCGCGGATCGCGCGTGTACTTCTCTTTCGTGATGGGATCCACGATGTTGCAGATCAGGCTCAGCGTTGGCGTCTCGGTGAAGGGGTCCATGACCGCCGTCGTGGGGTCCGGGATGACCAACATGTCGCTGGCATGGATCGCCTGCCATCCGCGGATGGAGCTGCCGTCAAAGCCGAACCCGTCTTCGAACGAGACTTCATCCAGTTGCGAGATGGGCACCGTGAAGTGCTGCCACATCCCGGGGAAGTCCATGAACTTGAGGTCCACCATCCGCGCGCCCTGCTCCTTGGCGAATTTCACGACTTCTTTCGGCGTCATGATCCCTCGCTCCTCCAGGATAGCGCCCGCAACCCATGGTCGCAGGCGGGCCCTGGAATACTGGCGTGCCTCACTGCAGGACCGGCGTCCACCGACGCCCGACCCCGTCCTGGTTAGATCGCTGCCTCTCCGCGCTCACCCGTGCGGATGCGAATGACCTCCTCGCAGGGCAGGATGAAGATCTTGCCGTCGCCGATCCGGCCGGTCTTGGCCGATGACTGGATCGTCTCCACAACCTTGTCACACTTGCCGTCCGGAACGACGATTTCGACTTTCACCTTGGGCAAGAAATCAATGGTGTACTCGGCGCCCCGGTACAATTCCGTGTGACCTTTCTGGCGGCCGAAGCCCTTGACTTCACTCACCGTGATTCCCTGGATGCCCACCTCCGCCAGGGCGTTCTTCACCTCGTCCAGCTTGAACGGTTTGATGATGGCTTCGATCTTCTTCATGTGTATCCTCCCGCCCTGAGCATCGTGGTTCTGGAGGGCAACTTCTGTGCCACACTCTACCCCCGTGCGAACCCATGAGTGCTTTCAATGGACTGCTTGCCCCGATTTGACTTGCAGGGCCGGTCGTGCCATTCGGCCAAGCCAGCCTGGATTCCCCGTGCCTTGTAAGTAGGCAGCCCTGTCGTCCGCTGCCGCTTTTTTCACCAGTCCTCTTTACCCCTGACCGAGAAGCTCGCGAATCTTCGCCTTCAGCTCATCCAGATCCGCCGACTTCGTCAGGTAGGCATCACTAGCCCAGGTCCCGAAATCGGACTTGTAATCCCCATAGGCCGTGCTGATGATGATGGGTAGGTCCCGATGGATCTCCCGTACCCGGCTGAGCAGCTCAATCCCGTCCATTCCCGGCATCTTGATGTCAATGGTCATGAGGTCGGGCCGGCTTTCCTGCACCATGCGAAGCGCTTCATGCCCATCCGCAGCCACGGCCACCTGATAGCCGGCCTCCTGCAACTCCTCCTGGTACAAGAGCCGGATGGCCTCCTCGTCATCGACCACCAGGATCCGTCTCATGGTGCCACCTCGCTGTGATCTCCCACCCCGGATGCGTCATGTCCGTCTCTCAACGGAGTCTCCCCTGTCTTGAGGAGAAACCGCCTCTGGTGCGGCGTTACGCATCGTCCGCTCTTCAGGCTGCCACTGCTCCCCCGGGCAAAACGGCCGCCACGGAAAACCCAACCGGAAGGTGACCCCCTCGCCCAGATGATTGTCCACATCCACGAACCCCTGGTGAGCCCGGGCGATCCTGCGGACCAGCGTGAGACCCAGCCCCGTCCCCGCCTCCTTCGTCGTGAAGAATGGATCGAACACCCGGTCCAGAATGCCCGGAGGGATCCCGCCTCCCGTGTCGCCCACGCTCACCTCCACCCACTCCCCCGCGCCCTGCCACCCGGTCGACTTGTCAATTGGCCGAGTCGTCGATGCGTCGGTCCCCTCGGGTTCGGTTCCCGCTAATTGACCCGTTGACGAATCGACAAATTGACCCCCATCAGCGCGCGCAATCCGCGTGGTGATGGTGAGGGTTCCACCGTGGGGCATAACATCCAGCGCGTTGGCCAGGAGATTCACTATGGCCTGCTTCGCCTGCACCGGATCCAGGGGGAGGATCGGAGCGCGTTCGCCCAATGCCATCCGAAGCTGGACGCGCTGCTTGCCGATCCGCTCGGCGAACAGGACCGCACAATCCTGGATCACTGCGTCCAGGTCGGTGTCCACCAGGGCTGGGCGAACGTCCCGCGACATGCCCTGGACGTCCCGGACGATCCGCTCCAGCCGATCCACTTCGCGGGAGATGATCTGCGCGTACTGCCCCTCGGGCTCACGATCCAAGAGGCGCCGGACCAACCGGCGCGCGAATCCGCCGATGGAGACCAGCGGATTCCTGATCTCGTGAACCACGTGAGCAGCCATCTCACCCAGGGCCGCCAATGTCTCGCGGTGGAGGAGTTCGTGATGGGTCCGCTGGATCTCCCGGCTGGCCTCCTCCAGGTGGGTGTACACCTGGGCGCTCTCAATCGCCAGCCCCGCCTGAGTGGCAAAGAGGGAGAGAAACTCCAACTCCTCGTCCGTGATGGGCTTCCGGTTGAACTTGTTGTCCACGGCGATGACACCCACCACCTTGCTCTTGGCCACCAGCGGGACGCATGCGAACTCCTCCACGTCCAACCGGCCCTCCCACTCCGGGGAAACTCGTGGGTTAGCGCGCGCCTCGGTGATGCGGTATGGTCGGCCCTCAAGGGCCGTGAGCGCCAGAACCCCCGCCTCGGGGCGGAGGGGAACCACGAGGCTCCGGGCGAGGCGGTCGAAGGCACCGTCCGCCCCTTCGTCCGTATCCGCCGCCCGCTCGGCAATCAACTCGCGCACAGACTTGCTCGTGGACGAGAGCGCCGTCCACACCCGGGCTGCCTCCTCGCCAGAACCCGGACCGACCCCCATGCGTCCTTCCAGAACGTTCCGCGACTCATCCACCAACAGCAGGATGGCCCGATTGAACCCCAGGCCGCCACCGAATGTCACGCCCGTGAGGATCGCGCGCAGGAGCGCATCCAGGTGCATCGTTCCCTGCATGGCTATCCCAATCTCGTTCAGGATCGAGATCTTCCGCAGTCGCACCAGGTTGTCTTGGGCCAATCGCTCGGTCTCGTGAAACAGGCGGGCATTCTCAAAGGCAATGGCGGCCTGATCGGCAAAGGCGGTGAGGAGCTGGATGTCTTCGGCGGGGAAGATTCGCCCGGGCCTATCCGCGAGGGCCAACACGCCCACCACTTCATCCCGGGCAATGAGCGGCACAGCAACTATGGCCCCACATCCCTCATCTCGAAGGCGGTCGCGGGCCCAGGGTGGAAGAGAGATGTCCAAGTCTTCGAGCACATTCGGCGTCCAAACGGGGCGCCGCGTTTGCGCCGCGCGTCCGGCGACGCCGCTTCCCGCCGGAAGGGTCTCGCCCAGCCAGCTCGAAGGCATCCCCTCGCCCGCTGCCGCCACGCAGGTCAGCGTCCCCTCCGGGCGATCGAGGCGGTAGAGGTTCCCGCGGCGGACCTGAAGGACCTCGAGCACGGTGACGACGATCCTGTCAAGCGTCGGTTGAAGGTCCAACCCAGCCATAACCGAGCGCGAGGCTTTCAGCAAAGCCTCCAGATGTGTCCCCCGGCGCTCGGAGGCCTCGTGGAGTCGGGCGTTCTCGATCGCGATAGCCGCCCGGTCGGCAAGCATCTGGAGCAGACGAAGCTCATCCGGGGTGAAGCGCTTCCCCCGCTGGGTGGTGTGAGCATGCAGGACCCCCAGCAGCCGCTCGCCAAAGAGCAGCGGTGTCGTGATGGTCGCCACGATGTCCGCGAACTCGGGTAGCACATATGCAGAGGCCTGATAGTCATCGAGGATCATGGGCTGGCGGGTGAGGGCCACGGTCTCACTGACGCCCCGGCCAGGCTCCAGCCTCATGGTGCGGACCCGCTCCGCCTCGGGACCCCGCGCCGCCCCATAGCGAAGCTGCCGATGTTCCTCATCCCACAAGAGGATCTGAGCAAATTGGCTTCCCAGAAGGCGCATCGCCCCGGCCACCACGGCCTCCAGGACCGCCGAGAGGTCAAGTCGAGAGCTCATGGCCCGGCCGATCTCCCGGAGTAGTGTCAGCTCCGCAGCCCGACGCTCAGCCGCGTTAAACAGCCGGGCGTTCTCGATCGCCACGACAACCTGGGTGCAGAGTGTCGCTAGGAGCTGGCTATCGACCTCTTCGAAGGCCACCACCTCTCCGGCCTCGCCTGTCTTGTCATACAGGCTCAATGTCCCGATCACGACGCCCTGGCGGAACAGGGGAGCGCACAGGGCCGAAGCCATTTCGCCACCAGCATACTCGGCGAAGGGTGGATGCTGGCGCAGATCCGGAATCAGCATCGCCGCCTTTTCCTGCCGGACCAGCTCTGCCAGAGGACCATCGGCGCCAGCACAGATAGCTCCGCCATCCACATCAAAGCGCGAAACCGGGCTGAGCGGCCCAGCCTCCTCCTGCATAAGGCGCAGGACGGCGGTTCGCGCCTTGAGAACCGTGGCTGCCAGACGAGTGACGGACTGCAACACCTGCGACAGGTCCAGGGTGGAACTGACCGTTCGCCCCACCTCGTGCATGACCGACAGCTCCGCGAGACGCTGCCGGGCCTCGCCGTACACCTCACACCCACGCTCCAACACGCATCCGGTGGCGAGGACGGCTTGGATTGGATGCGACATGCCAGCGGCAAGCGCTTCGAGGATTCCGGCATCTTCTTCGGCGAAGTCAATCGTTGGAGCGCGGCGGACCTCGACGGCACCCAGGCAGAGGTTCCCGACTTGGACCGGGACCATCATATAGCCCGGTCGCCGCACCAGACCCGCCTCGGGAACCAAGCCCGCGAGGTGCCGCGAGGATATCGCGCGCGCGCAAGCATCCTCGGCCGCATACGCCCAGAGGGTGAGGGCTGCCTCGGCTTTCTGTCTCAGGTGAATTGCGCAGTCTTCGGCCTGAAACAGGCTACGCAGCCTCGCAGCCAGATGCTGCAACCAGACCCAGAGGGGGATTCCGGGGTCTGCTCCCCGCCGGCATTCCTCCAGGATTCCATCGATTGCTTCGCGGGGAATCATAGGCCTGTCAACGGTGGGGCAGGGTCGCCTCCCCGCCCGTCCTGCGCCCTGGCAGACGGGCCCGCCCGACGGAAGAAGCGTTCACACCTTGGGTTCCCGCAGGAACTTCGCGGCCTCTTCCGGTGGGGTGGGGTTGATGTAGAACCCGCTTCCCCACTCGAAACCGGCCACGCGGGTGAGTTTCGGCAACATCTCAATGTGCCAATGATAATGGCGGCCGTCCGTCTCGCGCAGCGGCGAGTTGTGGATCATCAGGTTGTAGGGCGGATTTGTCAGGACCTTCTCGTTCCGCAGCACCAACTCCCGCAGAATCTTGCTCAGGCTCACGTACTCATGCTTCTGCGCATCCTCGAAGAAGGGATCATGGGTTCGAGGGAGGATCCACGTTTCGAACGGGAATCGGGCGGCAAAGGGCGCAATGACCACGAAGTCGTCGTTTTCGCTGACGATCCGGACGCCCTGGTTCACCTCCTGCCGAATGATGTCACAGAAGACACAGCGCTCCTTATAGTTGTAGTACTCCTTGGCCCCGTTCAGTTCTTCCTGTACCCGCTTGGGGATGATGGGAGTAGCGATGAGCTGGGAGTGGGGATGCTCCAGCGAGGCACCGGCTGCGTCGCCGTGATTCTTGAAGATCAGGATATAGCGAAACCGTGGATCCCTCTTCAGGTCCAAGATCCGATCCCGGAAGGCCCACAAGATATCCTCCACCCCGCGTTCCGACATGCTGGCCAGGGTATTGCCGTGTTCAGGCGTCTCGATGATCACCTCGTGGGCGCCGATCCCATTCATCTTGTCGTACATCCCGTCGCCCTGCCGGTTCAGGTCCCCTTCGATCTGGAGGGCAGGAAACTTGTTCGGCACGACGCGGACATGCCAGCCCGGGCTGTTGGGCGAGCCGCCGTTCGACCGATAGGCCAGAACCTCAGGCGGGGTCTTGTCCTCATTTCCCCCGCAGAACGGACAGAAGCCGGTCCTTTTTCGCTCCGGCTCGAGGCCGAAGTCCGATGGCCGTTTGCCGCGTTCTGTCGAGATGATGACCCACCGAGAGGTAACCGGATCCTTCCGCAGTTCAGGCATGCGCCGATCCTCCCGTACCTTCTAGCGGTAATGACGCGGTGAACCTTAGATGAGCATCCTGGGAAAGTCAAGGCGGGGGGCGGGCCCCATCCGTCCGTTTCGCACTCCACCCAGACAATGTAGGGGCGTGATCAATCGCGCCCCTGCGCAATTCATTGCGGGCGTCTCAACGCACGGTGAGGGTTCCCCGAATTCGGTTGCTGGCATTTCCCCGCTTCGTCACGACGTAAAGCTCGAGCAGACGCACACCCTCGCTGGACCAGCGAAGGGGAATCTCCACTGTCCCGGCTACCTGCCCATCGTAGCCTCGCAGATCCACGGGGATGGCCTGGAGGCTCTGGTAGAACTGGAACTGGCTGATCCCTCGCTCGAGGAGGAATCCCTCCTGAAGGTCGGCCGAACCGATTTCGAAATAAAAGCTCATCTGCGTGGCTTCCCCGACCTTGATGACATCGGGATCGAATCGCAGGTTGGCAATCCGCGGCACCCCCGGGCCCGGCGCCGTCTCAGGTCGCAGGACCGGGGGGCCACAGGCAGGGAACAGTCCCAGGAGCAAAATCAGGGCAAGGGCGCGCACGTTTCGATCCTGTCTAAGTATCATAATGATCCTCTCCGGTGGAACGCCGCCATAAGTATATCACGCGGTCGCGAATTTACCTCCTTCTCTTTCCAATCCGGCATTCTCCAGGACATCCGGAACGACGAAAAGGCCCCCATCCCGGTGAACCCGGTCCCCCTCGGTCGTGGTCGGCCCATTCGCCCCCTCGTGGAATTGCGAGAGCGCCGTTGCCAGCATGCTCATGGCCGTCTCCTACGAACCGGGCCGTCCGTTCATCCCAAACGTTTCAGTCTTACCGCGCCATCAGCTCTCGATATGCCCGGCCCAGAGCCTGTCGCTGAACAGCCGGCCGGGCAGTTCGGCGAGCGCCGTTTCCAGTTCGCGAGCGGCCTCCTGCGCCTGAGTCACGGAGACTGCCTGGAACCGCAACGCGTCCCCGGGCTGGCTTTGCGCGACCAGACCGAGGTCCGGACCGATGACCGTCGCGATCTTTGTGTACCCGCCCGTCGTCTGCCGATCCGCCAGCAGGACGATCGGCTTCCCGCTCCCCGGGACCTGAACGCCACCCAGCGGAATCCAGTCGGAGATGATATCCGCCCCGCTTCGATGGGTGATCGCCGGGCCGTCCAGCCGACATCCCATGCGGTCCACGTCCGGGGTAACCCGGTAGACAGCCGAGAGGAAGGTGTGTTGTCCCTCATCGGTAAAGGCATCGTCCTGCGGACCCATGAGCACCCGGACGGTCGCTGGATCCTCCCGATGAAAGTGCCAGCGCGGCGGGGCGGCACAGCCGACGAGCCCCGGGGTGGGACAGGAACCCGCCGCCAGCACATCCCCGGCGGCGAGACGGCGGCCCCGGTAACCGCCGAACTTGGCCGCCAGGCAGGTGGAGCGGCTCCGCAGTAGCACCGGCACGTCAATCCCGCCACCTATGGCAAGGTATCCCCGGAAGCCTCGGACGATTCCCTGAATCTCAAGCACCTGCCCTGCCCGGACTAGAAAAGACTCGTACCACGGAACGGGCCGCCCCTCCAGCCTCGCCGCGAACTCTCCACCCGTCAGGGCCACCACCGCATCCGAAAGGAAGCGAAGTGACGGCCCCAGCGCGGCGAACTCCAATGCCGCCGCATCCCGCGGGTTCCCGACCAGGATGTTCGCGACCTGGAGCGCCACGGTATCCACCCCACCGCTCGCCGTCACACCGAATTTCTGGTATCCGGCCCGCCCGCGGTCCTGGACCGTGGTGAGCAGCCCCGGGTGCAGCACCTCGATCGAGCCTTGAGCGCCGAGATTCGAGGGCCTGGCACCGCCGGCAGTGACTGACGGCATCTCTCGGGTACCCTCTGGGTGCGCGGCCCGCGGCTCGCCGCCTTCGGCGCCCGGCGCCCGGCGCCCGGCGCTCAGGTATTCTTCTTCGGTGATCGGAACGAAGCGCACGGTGTCTCCGGGTTGGATCGGCGTCGGGACCTCTTTCGAGGGATCAAAGAGGTCCAGATACGTGCGGCCGATGATCCGCCATCCGCCGGGTGTCTCCGCAGGATAGGCGCCGGTCTGGGCGCCCCCGATCCCGACGGATCCCCGGGGCACCCGCGTTCGCGGGGAGGTGAGACGCGGGGTGTGCAGCCGTTCCGGCAGGCCCCCCATATAGGCGAAGCCTGCCGTGAACCCGATCATGTAGACAGGATACTCCATCTCGCTGTGGAGGCGGACCACCTCCGCTTCGCTGAGGCGCGCGTGCTGCGCCACAAAGGGCAAGTCCGGTCCGTAGGTGCCGCCATAGACCGCGGGGATCTCCACCCGCTTGGGTGGCGGGAGGATTGCGGAATCCACCCGCGCAAGGACCTCGCCCACCCGCGAGACGAGATCGTCGAAGGACATCACCGCAGGATCGTATTGGATCCCGAGGGAGCGGTACGTCGGGACGACCTCGATGATACCCGGGATCCGCGCGGCCTCGATCCCCAGCGCGAGCGCGCGCACCTGGCTGTTGATCTCCAGGCTCACCGCGTTCCCGAACTCGACAACCAGGCCCCGTTCCCCGGCCAGCAGGTACCGCACGCTCATGAACCCACTTCCTTAGCGCACGAACTCTCCCATGGGCCTCGGCGTGATCCCGGCTGCCTCCAGCCGCTCGCGGACGCGCCGGGCGATGGAGCCCGCCCCCGGAGTGTCCCCGTGCAGGCAGATCGTATCCGCGGCGATCGGGATCTCCTTCCCCGTGATCGCTTTCACGCTCCCGCGCGCGAGGGCGAGGACTCGCTCGGCCACCCCGTCGGGGTCGGTGATCAGCGAGCCTGCAATCTTCCGCGACACCAGTGTCCCGTCCTCGTTGTAGGCGCGATCGCCGAAGGCCTCGCGCGCGACCCGCACTCCGACGTCCTGCCCGGCCCTGATCAGCTCGGAATCCGGCAGCCCCACGAGGATAAGCCCTCTTCCGGCGTCCGCCACCCCCTCGGCGATCCCGAGGCTCAGCTCGCGATCTTTGACCGCGGCATTGTAAATCGCTCCGTGCGGCTTGACGTGCTGGAGCGTGACACCTAGCGCCTCGGCGAAGGCTCGCAGCGCCCCGATTTGGTAGAGCATGTAGTCCCGCGCTTCCTGCCGGGTGATCTCCATTAGCCGTCGCCCGAACCCCAGGAGATCCGGATAACTGGGATGCGCCCCCACGCGCACCCCGAGCTCCCTGGCCCGCTGGATGGTCCGCCGCATCACCGAGGCATCGCCTCCGTGCCAGCCGCAGGCCACGTTGGCCGAGGTCACCCAGCCCAGGATCTCCTCGTCCGCGCCGATCGTGTACGCCCCGAAGGATTCGCCCATGTCGGAATTCAGATCGATCATCATGACATCCCCTCATGAGACAATACAGCCCTCCCGCCCGCCAACGTGTCGGAAGAATTCGGCTCTAAGGTGGTTCGGATTCTATATGGGTCACATATGTAGGTCAAGGTCGGGTGGGTGGGTGGGTGTCGGCACTGATTCTGTCCCCCGCGATCGGGTGCTCGACCTGGCGGGCAGCTTCCTTCTCACGGCCCATTCCGTAAAGCCAACCCGGCAGCCTTGGCGGTCCAGCGCCGCGCCCAACTGGTCACTGGCGACCCCGCTTTTCGACCCCTCGAGGTCGCTAAGCTACTGACGATCCACTGGCTCGCAAGAACCGGGGCCTGATGCGGTAGAAAGCCCCTTTCGTACAAGTCTAATAAGTCTGCTACGTCCAGTTAACTCTGTTACGTCCAGAAGCCCTGAGCTGAGAGAGCCTGATCCAAGCCCGGAATTGATGTCCGGTACTTTTCCAGCAGAGCCGACCTATCTCTGACGAAATCGGATGGACCGCACGAATTCGTGCACTGTGGTATCTACGGCGTAGCCTCGACCTCCTTTCCCCCTTGCTTGTAGCGCAACCGACACTACGCGATTCCTTCTCGTTTTCGGCCTCAGCAAGCCGCGTAAGACACCAAATCCACGGTGCCGAGCGAGGCCGTCCACCCGAGATATGGTGGCAGCGTGAGGACGCACACTGCGCAACGGGCCTCGACAGGACGCTGACCAGGCAAGGCTCCGATCCCGGAGGAGCGCCTGGATCGTCCACGGCACGGTCCCTGCAGGGAGGGGAGCCCACATCCACCTGCCGCGGCGGGCCTCAGCCCGACACTGACGGAGCCCTGTAGGGCAGCACGATGGCTCGCGACGAAGCCGCTCTTTGACAACCTGCCTGTGCCCCGCTCCCTGTCTGCGTGCAACGCACAGGCAGGCAGAGCGGGGCAGACAGGCGACTTCCCCATGCCCGACCCAGTGCTCGCATAGCCAGAGCCGATGGACCGGTCCGTCCCGCCTGGCATCTCTCTCCCTCGCCTGTCACCGCCGGCTGTAAATCCCCCAT
>Ga0315314_1001432_pt1 | contig 21595 bp, 20 predicted proteins | sample TDP9_MG_FD_203631 | JGI IMG/M metagenome (GOLD analysis project Ga0315314, IMG submission 203631) | Freshwater sediment microbial communities from Lake Towuti, South Sulawesi, Indonesia - TDP9 | ecosystem: Environmental > Aquatic > Freshwater > Lake > Sediment | place: Indonesia: South Sulawesi... | reverse complement strand
TCAATACGCAATGCTTCCGGAAAGGTCTTTCAGAGCCCTCGCCCAGCGAGGAGATACTGAAGATAGCGAAGGAGAGAGGAATACGCATTATAACCTTGGGCTCGGATTGCCATTCTGTTGCACAATTGGCTATGGATCTTGATAAGGTGGCTCAAATAGTTGCGAACGCTGGGTTTCAGCACATCTATACATTTACCCTAAGAAAGGGTGAAGAGCTGGTACTAGATCTAGCCTCAAATTGAAGCTGGATATCGCCAGCCTAAAACCTTGTTGAACTGCGAAGCATATGCGTCTCTCATGCGCTACAGAAATCTCGAAGAAAGACTTTGATACATTTGGCTTGCGTGAGTGCAATAGACATGTTCTAATCTAGGATAAATGTAATCGAAGAGTGAGTTAAGCATATGAGGCATAAAGCCGGCGTGAAAGCTTTAGGGCTTCTGTCAGGCGGCTTAGACAGTACGCTAGCCGTAAGACTGATGCTAGAGCAGGGAGTTCAAGTAGAAACTCTCAATTTTGCGACGCCTTTCTGCCTCTGCGGCAGAAAAGGATGCGACGCCACCCATGTTGCCTCAAAATTTGGAATAAAATTGAAGAGAATATTCCTCGGCAACGAGTATTTGAAGATGCTCAGGAAGCCGAAGCACGGCTATGGAAAGAATATGAACCCTTGCATCGATTGCAGGATCTTGATGCTGAAGAAGGCGAAGCAGTACGCGAAGCAGACAGGCGCCGACTTCATCTTTACAGGTGAAGTGCTAGATGAGAGACCTATGTCTCAACATAGGAGAGCTATGGAGATCATAGAAAGGGAGGCGGGCTTAGAGGGCAAGATCTTGAGGCCGCTCTCCGCGAAATGCCTACCTGAAACTGACGCTGAGAAGAAAGGTTGGATCGATAGAGAGAGGCTGCTGGAGATTAAGGGGCGGTCTAGGAAGCGTCAGATCGAGTTGGCTAGGAGTTTCAGTTTATCAGATTACCCTTATCCAGCAGGAGGATGCCTACTGACTGATAGGGAGTTCACTTCAAAGTTGAGGGATCTCTTTAAGCATAGGAGTGCCGTCCGCTTGAAGGATATCTCTCTACTGAAGGTGGGCAGACACTTCAGGCTTGGGTCCAATAAGATAATCGTCGGGAGGAATGAAAAAGAGAACAAATCGCTGCTAAGCCTAAAAGCTCCGAACGATTACTACTTCGAAGTCCCTGATTGCGGCAGTCCGATCACGATTCTTCAAGGCCGAAAGTCAAGTGAAGCTATTCGTACAGCAGCCTGCTTGACAGCTCGATATTCCGACGCAAAAGGAGAGAGCGTTCAGGTAGCTTATGGTACTGATAGATCTAGGAAGAGTGTGAGTGTTTCGCCTCTCCTGAATGAACATGTAGATAGACTCAGAATTGCTTGGAAATGAGGACCGTTCTAAGTGCTATTAATGATCTTTGACTATGCGGTTGAGGCTTCTAGCAAAGCCATAATAGTCAGGTGAGCGGGTATTAGTCTTGGGCGTTCTAAGATGAAGTTGAGACTTCTTAGAATTGACCTGAAGAGAGGAAAGATTAAGAAACAAACGGTGGACTCGGCTACAACGAAGAAATTCGTCGGCGGTCGAGGCGTCGGCGTACACATTCTATATAATGAGATTAGACCGGAGATCGATCCGTTTGGGCCGGAGAATAGGCTTATCTTCATGACCGGCCCAGCCACTGGAACAATTTTTCCCTTGAGTGGGAGGTTCCACGTCATCACCAAGTCTCCTCAGACAGGTGCGATAGGCGATTCAAACTGCGGTGGCGACTGGGGACCTGAGCTCAGGTTCGCAGGCTTTGAAGGCATAGTGCTTGAAGGTGTGTCGCGGGAGCCTGTATACTTGTGGGTTCATGACGGCAAAGCTGAGTTGAGAGATGCAAAACGCTACTGGGGTAAGGGCGTTTGGGATACAGAGGATGCCATTCGGGAGGAGTTGAGAGACTCTCAAGTGAAATTGGCAAGCATAGGTCCTGCTGGAGAGAATCTTGTCATGTCCGCAGCCATAATCAATGACAAGCATAGGGCTGCAGGTCGAACAGGCGTAGGGGCAGTGATGGGATCGAAGAATTTGAAGAGTGTCGCAGTTCGTGGCACCGGCACACCTCCCATAGCTGACCCTGATAGTCTAAGGGATGTTACGAAGAAAGCTATTGAGAAACTCAAGGCTGCGAAGATCACCGGGGACACCCTTCCAAGACTAGGAACATCAGCTTTAGTGAACGATATCAATGAGCATGGAATCTACCCAACCCGTAACTTTCAAACAGGAGTCTTCCCAACTGCTGATAGAACCAGTGGAGAAACTATTAGAGACACAATCCTAGTGCGGAATAAGCCCTGCTGGGGTTGTATGGTAAACTGCGGCAGGGTTACCCGAATAGCTACGCCTCCGTACCAAGTTGAAGGTGAAGGCCCAGAGTACGAAACAGTATGGTCTATGGGCGCGATGTGTGGAATCGATGATCTGGCAGCTATCACTAAAGCTCATAACATTTGCGATGATATGGGCATAGATCCAATATCCTACGGTGCAACAGTCGCATGCGCTATGGAGCTCTACGAGAAAAGCCTCATACCTAGAGAGAAGCTTGGCGGACTTGAACTAAAGTTTGGAAATCCTCAAGCAATTGTTGAATTGGCTTGGAAAACCGGTTATCGAAATGGATTCGGAAACGAGATAGCGTTAGGTGCTAAACGCCTAGCTGAGAAATATGGAGCTCCTGAATTGGCTATGCATGTTAAAGGCCTTGAACTTCCAGCTTACGATCCGAGAGGCGCCAAAGGACATGGCTTAGGTTATGCTACATCGAATCGTGGAGGATGCCATCTAAGAGCTTATATGATTGCGCCAGAGATCATCGAGGCCCTCACAATAGTTCCTGAAGCGCTCGATCCCTTCAAGACGGAAGGCAAAGCTAAATGGGTTAAACTCTATCAAGATGTCTTCGCTGTGTGCGATTCATTGGTTGTCTGTAAATTCTTGACCTTTGGTCTAGAGGTTGACGACTTCAAGAACTTAACGAACCCTATTACAGGCTGGAACTGGACCACGGAAGATATGCTACTGACCGGCGATCGGATATATACAGTCGAACGGATGTTCATCAACCGCGAAGGTTTCACTAGGAAAGACGACACTTTACCTCAGAGACTATTGAAGGAGCCGATGCCAGAGGGACCTGCTAAAGGACATGTCGTAGACTTGGACAAGATGCTTGATGAATACTATGATGTCCGCGGATGGAAGGATGGAAAGCCGACGAAGAAGAAGCTAAAGGAACTTGGACTCGCCTAAACCCCATCTTTTTTGATTAGAGGTCACTGAAGCTTCATGGAACTGACAAGAGTCAAGCACAAAATACAGCGCATCTAATCAGCATCATTTGATTGTACTCCAGAACTCGCACATCTCTTTTCGAATGTTTTCAGGATCTGCCTCTATCAATTTCGCTGTTCCCCTCGCATAGTCTGGTAGGAGAGTGAAGAATCTACTCTGCGCATACCTTTCATCACCCAATATGATTACCGCTCTATCCTCCGTCGATCTCAGAGCTCTTCCAAGAGATTGGCTTGTTCTACGCAAAGCCGGTACGATGTAGCCTAGGTATGTTCCTTTCGTCTTTCCGTATAGACGTTTATAGTAGTCTAGGTATACTTTTGTACGTGTGGACATTCTGTCAAAGGGTACGCCCACTAGAAATATGCCTTCGAGCTCTTTACCAGGGTAGTCGGCTCCTTCTGAGAACCTTCCAGTCATGGTCGCGCATAAGACGCCTTTACGTTTTGAGCGTGCTTGCTCCTTGAATGCCTCGAGTAGTCTTCTGCCCTCTCTCCCAGGCATTCCTTGAGATTCAACGAATGGTTTGCGCTTATGTCCTTCGATCATCTCTTCTAGACCTAAATCAAGAAGGTCTCTTTGTATGCGGTAGCTTGCTGAGAAGATGGCTAGGTTCTCGTCTAAAGCTTGAATGAATGCTTCTATACCTTTGAGGTAGGCTTCTGCCATACGGCGCGGCAAGAACTTCCCTTTCGTCGAGAGCCCTCTCGTGATAAGGGCTGTAAGGTTCTTCGCTGTGTAAAGTGATGGAATAGATCGGCTTGAGTATTGGTCGAGGCCTATCGTCTCGGCGAATGCTGAGATCGGTTCTATCGTTCCAGAGCAGAAGATGCATGCGTGAAAGTTCTTCCATTTCTCACGTAGGATCTCGCTTGAACGCATATCCCATAGTTCAAGTGCAAGATTGGCTGCAGTGCCTGCCACATCTTTGGAGGCTAGGAATGCTATACCTTCTTTGCCAACGCTTTCGACAGAGCGCCTCCAGAAGTTTGCTAGACGGTAGAGGCTTGATCTCGGTCTTCTCCCACGTCTCAACTGGTCTATTCTGATCCTGACTCCGTACTCCTCCATTTCATCAAAGACTTCGCTGAGTATGTCAAGCGTCAAGCCTCGAGAGGCTTTCTCTAGGAATGATTCAGGGTCGAATTGGCTTTCACCGTTCTCTTTTAGATCTGCGAGCATAGCCTCCATTTCATCTTGCATGGTTCGTATGAAATCCTGGATTTCAGCTGTGGGCTCTGTTTTGAATTTCTCGATCTCTCTGATAGCGCTTCTGACTGTTCCTGAGGTTATGCTGTCTGAGTTCAGGTTTGAGCACACAGTTTGAAGATTATGCGCTTCATCTACGACTAGGATGCTGTTCTCATAGTCTATTTTTGACTTTATTGCCCAGCTCATCCCTTCATCGATTATGTAGTTATAGCTTAGAGCTATGACTCGGGCTTCTCTGAGTAGGTTCGTCTGGATCTTGTATGGGCATAGTCGCTTCTTGTCGCATATCTCTAAGATTTCTGAGTAGAGCTTCGGTGAAGCTACGAGCTTCGACACGTCTTCTTCTCTGATTCTTAGGCAGTTTGCTAGATATCTGCAATCTAATTTGTGGCTTTTGCAGAAGAATGAGACTTCGCCGGGATCGAATTGTTCTTTGGCTTCTATCCTCGAGTCACGCAGTAGAAGGCACATGTCCTTCTTGCCGCGGTAGGAGAATCCCGATATGCCCTTCCTCTGTGCGAGGAACGATTGTATGGCTTTCAATTCTTCTATCGGGCGGTCTGTCTCGGTTCCTGTACGCACAGCCCACAAGACCTTCAGGTCTTGGGATATGGCGTATGGAAGTATCGCGGCTAAGATTACGGGAGTCTTCCCGTAGCCTGCGGCCGCGTTTATGCATACGTTCCTTCTAGCGTTGAGTTCTCCCCGGATGAATTGAATTAACTCTTCTTGCGTTGGCCTTGGCTTATATGGGAAGAGCTGGACCGAAGCCATGTTAATCCATCAGGCTTGATAGTATGCGCCTTTCATAGAGTTTTCGAAAAGACTCAGAGCGGCTTTTCAGCGGTCGCTATAACAGAGGTAGAATTCTAGTTGAGCCCATCAGATCAGTTTATGAAGACTGGGCTATATATCCGAGATACCTCGAGCGTGTGTTGCGTGAAGGCCTATTCTACGTCGGATCGGTCCTACAAATGGATTGTACTGCTCATCACTACGGTTGGGGCTTTCATGACCCCTCTCGACGGCAGTATTGTAGGCATCGCACTCCCATCTATCGCGTCAAGCCTTCACATAGACTTCGCAACGGTCATCTGGGTCCCAACCTCGTATCTTCTCTGCCTCTCTGTTCTCCTCTTGAGTTTCGGGAGACTTGCTGACATTAAGGGGCGAAGGAAGCCGTTCATCTTCGGATTCGCTCTATTCACGGCTGCATCTGTGCTCTGTGCCACTTCGCGGACTGGGGCAGAACTGATACTGTTTAGATCTATTCAAGGGATGAGCGCAGCTTTGATCGGGGCAACGTCGCCCGCTATTGTGACTGATGTTTTCCCAAGTACAGAGCGGGGGAAGGCCCTCGGCATAAACGCGATGGCTGTTTACGTCGGATTATCCGTAGGTCCGACCTTGGGAGGAGTTCTTGTTCAAAGTCTTGGTTGGCGTTGGATCTTCTTCATAAACCTCCCGATCGGCATCTTCGTGATCGCCATGTCTATGTTAAGGTTGAAGGAGTCTGCAACTCCAATTAGAGGTGAAAGCTTTGACCTTCTAGGCGCAGGAACATTCTCTGTAAGTTTGACGGCTCTACTTCTCGCTTTAACACTAGGTCCGAGCTTCGGGTGGACTACGTTCGGCATAATGAGTCTCTTCTTGATCGGCGGAGCCTTCTTCATCCTATTCGTAGTGATTGAGGGGAGAACGGGCAAGGATGCTATGTTGGATATCTCGCTATTTCTCAGGAATCGTCTCTTTGCAGCAGCGAATTTTACTGCGTTTCTGAACTATACTTCCTATTTCGGTGTGGGGTTCTTGATGTCGTTCTATCTGCAGAGGGTTCTAGAGTTTGGACCTGCAGAGGCCGGGCTGATTCTTCTTTCGATGCCATTGGTTATGGCTCTTCTATCGCCTGTGAGCGGATGGCTCTCCGACAGGTTCGGTTCGCGTTCGCTCAGTTCAGCCGGTATGGCTTTGATGTGCTTGGGGCTTTTCATGTTCAGCACCTTGAGCGTCGATTCTTCTCGTTTAGATGTAATCTTCAGGCTGCTTGTGCTTGGTGTCGGTATGGGGATCTTCGCTCCGCCCAATACGAGCGCTGTGATGGGCTCTGTTGAGAAGAATAGGTTGGGCGTAGCCGCTGGCACGCTTGCTACGATGAGGTTTATTGGTCAATCTATGAGTTTAGCTGTTATGGGAGCTGTTGCCGCAACTGCGATCCCTTCAAAGATCCTTTCAGACCTGTTTATTGGATTGCGTAGTGAAGCTGGAACAGTGGTGGCTGAAGCGTTTGTGGAGGGGATTCGTAGAGCGTTCTTCGTCTCAGGCTTCATATCAGCTTTGGGCATCTTCACTTCTCTCGTCCGCGGCAAAGGAAAGTGAATTCCAATTTCCGGAGTTCCGTAGAACTACTCGCACGAAAATTCAGAAATCCATAGGTTCAAAATCCATCGGGCCCGCCATTAGTAGCACACACAAAATAATACCTAGATCTTGGCACGCAAGAAATTCAAGCTGACTGGCGACGCTGACGGAGAACACTGCGACCTCGCCACACCGCCACGCCTCACGACGGACTTCGCCGTCGCCCTCGCCGACCTCGCCTACGCCCACGACAGTCGCGTACGCGTAGAGTCCACAGGCGCGCGTACATCTTAACGACGAGCGTACGTCACGTATGACGCCGGCGCAATCGTAACGACCGGACATGCTATCGCAGACCACCGTACCACACGCCGAAGCGCCTGCGGTTAAACATATTTTCACACAAGCGATCTTCCACATCTGTCGCAGAAAATCGCGCCCTGCTTTATTCTAGCACCGCAGAATTTACACGTAAGGGGAATACCTCTGGGACTCAACGTAGCCAGCAGCTTGAAACGATCCGTTTCGAATACCAATCTATCTGCTGGGATAACGATCGTTTCTTCTTTCACATCACTCCTTAAGCGTTCTTCCAGTCTAATCATTACTGCTTGTATCCGTAGAAGTCCCTTCGGAGCGCCCAAACAAAAATCAGTCACTTCTCCCAGCCTAGTTCCATCAAGCGTATAGACAGCTCTGTTCAAATACGAATTTAGCGCGTATCCGCCCACCGTCTCGTGATAGTATGTCTCAGCCACATCTTCTTTGATTCCCTCGATGAAGGTAACTTGGCCTTGCTCGACCCTTGTTTGTCCTGGGGCTGCCATCTTCTGTTTCTCCCCCCAGAATCCACTGGTAGTAAAGACAACTTTCTGGACGATTGGAAAATCTACCACAAAGAAATCCTTGAATCGCCCCTGTAACCCAACGAAAGGCGTAGCGAATCTGTCACTATACCAAACGTGTGTGGATAGACTGGCAGGATGAAAGAACGCAGGGAGCGTGGCCATGTTCAATCTGACGCGTAGGTCTTCCAGCTGCGAACTCAAATCTGCGATCTCAACTCGACGTTCCAACTCTCTCCTCAATCGCTTCACTTCATCTCTGAGTTGAAGAATGAGAGTGTCCTGAGGCTTTCTCTCAGAAATCACGATCTCATCGATCTTTTTAATGTCCTTCTCCAAAAGAACCAGATCATCACCATCTATCGCGATGATTCCTCTTCTATCTAGGTATTCTCTAGCTGTTTCGTTGAAGATTCCTATGGTCACAAACATTGCCTTGGTAGGTACACCCTCAAGTTCCTTAAGATCATGAACTTTCGCAAAGAAATCTCTTACTAGAGGGAGTGAGATCCCCTCTCCAGAGTAGTATTCTTTGCATTCAACTGCGATCGTTTGGCCATCGTCCCTTTCACCCCAAACGTCGATCTCGTGTTCATGCCTTATGTAGTGCATAGTAGCGTGGTACCCCAACCTTTCCAAGTAGGCGCTGAGTCTGCCTTCCAGCGTGGCGCCTGGTCTAATGGCATAACTAGTGCTCGTATTCCTTTCAAACTGAGGCGTTTCAGACAAAAAGCGTCACATAATGAAGTTCTTGAACAAAATCTAATAATCGTTTCGCTGAGGTGCTACTGCAAATCAGCTAGATTTGATTTGAAGTCTCCGGCTCCGGTTTTTGAAAGGCCGGATTCAAAGGAGCTTCGTGAGAGGATTCTGAGCCTTTCGGCCTCTGAAGCTCGACAGCTCGGTCTAGGCAAAAGTACGCTTCACCACTTGAAGAAGCATGCGCGCAACCGTAAGCCCTTCAAAGTCTACGATCCTGTCCTAGAAAAACTCCACAACCGACAAACCGTCAACCAATAGGCAACCCCCATATCGATGTAACGTAGTTTACCCCTTGCCTGCTAGTATATTTCGGATCTGACGCGACGATATTCCCATCAGTTTTCCCACCTCATCTTGACTCGCACCAGATTTCAATGCATTCAAAATCAAGAGATTCTTTATTGTCTTGAGCTCTCGAATAACTTGAGTGAATTGCTTTTCATCCATACCATAGTCACCCCCTTCTAGTCTATGAATCATGGCATGCCTGTGTACAGCCTTTTCCGAATGTCAGCATTTTCGCGAACCATCTGTACGCTCAGAATCGCAAGGTCTTTCATTATGATGTCAGACAAAACTTTCAGGTCTCGATAGGGCCCTCTAATTCGAATACCCACATCTTCGACTTCGGTCTTCAAGAAACTATCAACTCTGCTTCTTGGCCCGGTCCGTCTACGTTTTGGGGGTCTACCTGGGCGCAATCCCCGCTCATATTTGTAGATGAGTTGGGGCAAACCACGAACTTTCGCATAACGAAATTCTGCAACGGGCCAGTCTCTTAGCTGTTTTCCAAATATGCCGACATAGATCGAGGCTACATCTAGTTTTCTTCGAATATCGTCATGAACTACTGGCCCTCTTTGATTCTCGATCAAACATCCTCGCATCACTATCACTTTAGACCATGGCTCGCTATCGATGGTCTGTTTCAGCTCTTGGCGAAAAGATTCGAACTCTTGTTGAGCGGAACTGATGAATACTAGGATAGGTTCTTCGAGCCTGCGTGACGCGCTCAAAGTTTTTACGATCTCTTAATACGTTTCTTGCCAGTCTGCAATTTCTCGTACTTGCGCAGTGAGTGAAGATTCACATTGACATGTGTGACTGAGATCCCCAGAATTCTTGCAATCTCGATCGGCCGAAGGCCGGAGTCCGCGAGAATGCGAACTTTATCCCTAACTTTAAGCGCTTTTCCCGCAGGCCTAGCAGTTTCAAGAAGAACGTTGATGATTGAGTCGAAACGTTTCATGAAAAGTTGTGTTTCACGAAGAACGTCGATAATTTCGTCGAGGCGGTTAGCAAGAAATTTCGTATCTTTGCTGATCGTCATATGAAGCTCCATTACAATCTCAGCGACACGCGGCGGTATTAGAGTTGTGGTTAGGCACAAATCTAGTGGATTAAAATCAAACTGTGTGTACTACTAATGGCGGGCACACACACAAAAATCTAACACAGAAGCAAATCTTATTACATAACCTGAAGGCATAACTCATCGAAGTATGTTGTCAATTCCCTCAGATATTGCTTCGTATCTTGCGCCAGACGAAAGAGTGTTGGAGAAATGGCGCGGAGGAGAATGGGATGTCTTCGCAACAAACAATCGCATCATACTGCGGAAAGGAATAATAGGAAAACAGATTGTTGAAGCTTCCTATGCTCATATCAGCTCTATTGAATACAAATCTCTTTGGACCCTAAGGCAAGTATTAATTGGGCTGATTCTTATCCTCGCCGGCCCATTCCTTCCGGAAGAATTCATAATTCGAATGGGATTAGCTCCTGGACTAGTTTCATTTTTGATTCGAGCGGGCTTGTTTATAGTGGGTTTGATCTTGGTGTTGCTATCACACAGATCAGGAATAAAATTGCATGTTGTAGGCCGACCTGACCCCATTTCGCTCCCGACTAACTTGGAACCGATGATTAAATGGATTAGGCAGTACAAGCAACCGATTGGCATTTCAACAAAATGCAAGTTTTGTGGAACTGACATAAACTACGAAACCGTGTTCTGTCCAAAATGTGGCAAATCCAATATCTGAGAAGTCTTTCCGCTAGCATTGACACATATTAAATTGTTCAAACCAGAAAAGGCGAAGGACTGTCTGTCAGTTGCAGAGCTTGTCTAAAACGGGCTTGTAGACTTTGAAGGGCTTACGGTTGCGCGCATGCTTCTTCAAGTGGTGAAGCGTACTTTTGCCTAGACCGAGCTGTCGAGCTTCAGAGGCCGAAAGGCTCAGAATCCTCTCACGAAGCTCCTTTGAATCCGGCCTTTCAAAAACCGGAGCCGGAGACTTCAAATCAAATCTAGCTGATTTACCAGTTAGATATCGCGCAAACTCTTGAACCTTAAGCAGGATCCAAGTATTCCACTTCAAACTGTCATCCCCATGCATCACGCCCAAAAGAATAACTCTCGATTAAGCTGAGTGAAGCTTGTGGGATGCGACGGATTTAGCCATTATCCCCATCATCTTTTTAATCAGAATTGCGGAGGTGAAGGCCGTCGTTCGCGCTTTTGAATCAAACCTCGGAGAGTATTCAACAATATCAGCAGCGACGATCTCTAGCCCTTCAATGCCATGCAGTATCTCAAGGATCTGTCTTGTACTTAAACCACCAGGCTGCGGGTTCCCGACGCCCGGAGCGAAGGCTGGATCCAAGCAATCTAGATCGATTGAAAGATAGACTGGTTGGTTCAAGAGGATAGATTTTATTGAAGACGCTATCGCATCGCAACCTCTTCTGTACACGTCCTGCGTTGTGTAGGCAGTTAGTCCTAAGGTCCTGATTCTTTCATTCTGCTCGCTGGTAGAAGCTCTAATTCCCACGTAGCAAACATTTCCCGAACTGAGATCATTATCCTCTAGAATCCTCGAGACAGTCGTGGCATGAGAATAGCGAGACCCTTCATAACTTTCATACAGGTCTGGATGCGCATCGAAGCAAAGCAAAGAAAGAAGACGCTTACATTTCTGTGCCATCAGGCTGAAACAAGGGTAGCTAATGAAGTGGTCGCCTCCGAGGAAGAGAGTTGAATGGTTGCTGTGATCATGGAGCCTTATCGCAGAGGCTAAGCTCCTCTTGAGCTTAGAAATATCACTCGTCTCTTTGACGTTGCCATGGTCACACACCTTCCATAACGCGGCTAGATCCAGACCTTGCTCTGTGAATCGGTTATAGAGGTGCCTGCTGGTTGCTCGTCTTATAGCGTCTGGTCCAGCTGCAGCACCGCGTCGGTAGGATGATGTAGCATCCCAGGGCAAGCCGACCACGACGAGGTCTCTCTTAGCAGTAGAACGCGTCAGACCAAAGAAGCTCTCTTGCTTTTCGAGTCTGTTTCGCAATCTGCCTTCCTCCAAGGTAAGCATCTGTAATTATGCTCGAGGTGCCCAGAGCGCCATCCTTGTCTTCTTGGTCATTTCCTTGGCTAGATCCTCGATTGGGCCGTGTTTGATGCATTTGGCCATGCAATGCTTTACGCACGCTGGTTCAAGGCCTTTCATCGTACGGCTTGCGCAGAGGCTGCAATTTTCGGTAGGAAAGGGGATGAAGGAGAGATATGGTTTGCCGTTAGGCAAAATTTGGACCCTTTCGATTACCTGAATCCCAACGCTCTCTTCTGGTCTATGGTACTCTTGGGCACAGGCTACTTGACACGTGAAACACCCCGTGCAATACTCGTAGTCTATTAGGAGACCGTATTTGGTTCCCTTACTCATGATTGGCATCCTCCGCTGAAACCTTGTAGACTTTACAGAGCATGTGCTTAATTGGCGCTCCCAGACCGTCTTTTCCCTGATACCCCATGGGAATAAGCTGGTTCACGTTCGATTTCCAGACATCAAAGAGGATCGGCTCTGCTCCTTCGCTCTCAGGGAACCACCAGCCGTGCTCCGCCATCACCATCCATTCAGGCACCACCGGGGTGACTTTTGCCTTGAACCTGCATCTTCCAAGCCAATTCTCGACCCAGACCCACTCCCCATCAGTGATCCCCAAAGACCTCGCCGTCTTCGGGTTGATCTCAACAAGGGGATGCGGATGGATCTGCCTCAACCAAGGGATATTCCTATGTTCCGAATGGAAGTAGACTGGAGAACGCCTTCCAGTGGACAAGATCAGCGGGTACTCCTTCGCCAGCTCCGGTTGACTAATGGGCGTGAATGGGGGCTCCTCGTAGTGGGGCAGAGGCTCCAGCCCCCACTCTTCACGGAGAGAAGCGTATAGCTCGATCTTCCCGGATGGGGTTTGGAATCCAGGTTTTCTATCCTTGCGTAGCAGTCCCTTCTCGAATCTGTGATACGGGGCACTAGGGTGGCCTTCTACCGGTATAGCCCATCCGCCCTTCTCCTGTAGTTGACGGAAGGTCATGCCAGAAGGCTTTAAGATGTCATCGAAAAGATCGTGGATCGTGTCCCATTTGAAATCCGGGTCAAATCTCTTCGCTAACTCGAAGTTTATCTCCACGTCTGGTTTGCATTCGCCCACGGTTATCACCTTGTTTACGGTCTGAAGGGGCACCCACCAGCTCCTGACCCCGTCCTTTTCTAGGAACGTCGCTGCTGGCAGGACGATGTCGGCCAGCTGGGTGCTGGGGGTATGAAACAGATCGACGGCAACTACGAATTCAAGCTTCTTGATGGCTTCCACCCATCTCTTGGGGTTCATGCCTATGCCCCCGATTGGGTTGCATGCCTGTATCCACATGCCCTTGATGGGGTATGGGTCTCCTGAGAATATCTGTTCAAGGACTAGGTCTGTCTGGGCCCGCCAGATGAATTTTCTCAAAGGCCCGTACCGGTCCGCTCCAATCCTTTTCTTGTCAACTTCCTTGGACTTTAGCTTGATCACCCCTTCCGCCCCAGGGAGAGCATACGCAACCGCGTCGAAGGCATAGCGGGAGATCACGTTCCCGCCTGGTACGTCCAAGTTTCCGGTTAGGCACCAGAGGCAGGCTATTGCTTGGGCTGTGGGAGTGACTGCGGGAGTCATGTCGATGGGCACCCCCCAGTGTATGGACGCGGGTTTGCTCTTTGCGTACAAGATCGCTGCGTCCCTGATGTCTTTCTCCGGGACCATGGTGATTTCTGCTACTCGCCCAAGGGGATACCTGTTCACTTCCCCGCAAAATACATCCCAGACAGTTCTAGCCCGCACCAGAGTTCCGTCTTTGAGGTTGACTTCAAAATGTCCTGTCAGTGTTGGCTTCACGTTCGGTGACTTGTACGCAGCCTCATCCGAGTCCCAGATGGCCGGCTTTTCGTTTTCGGTATCCCAGACAACCAAGTTGCTCTGAGATCCGCCATTAACTAGGTCGCTCTCCCGAAGCAGTTTCCTGGTGTCACTTCGAATCAGATGATGTGCATTGGTCCATTTTTCAACGAAGCCTTCATCGTATAGTCCTTCGTTGATTATGACGTTGAGGAAGCCCATCGCCAAGGCGCCGTCTGTTCCTGGTCTTAGTCTGAGCCATTTCGTAGCCCTTGAGGCAAACCAGGATAACCGTGGGTCGATGGCGATTATTTTCGCGCCTCTTTTCATGAGGTCGATTATCCAGTGACCAAATATGTTGTCCGGGCATGTGGCGGGAATGTTGTAGCCCCAAACCACGATGCACTCAGGGGTTTTATACCTTGGACTTTCATAGCGGTCAGCCAGCCACTGACCCGCGTCGATTACGCAGTAATCGCCTTGGACGGTTTTCACGGCTGACATTCTTGGACTGTAGCAGGCTATCCCGCTCAGGCTGAACATCACGTTGGGGCTACCGTAGGCGTAGGCGAGCATGCATATCCAGGGTCCGATATCTCTGCCGGTTCCCATGGAGAAGATGAAGCTCTCCGGACCATGGTCCTGACGTATCTTTTTCATTTTTCTCTCTATGAGGTTGAAAGCCTGATCCCAGGAGATCTCCTCCCACTTTCCTTCGCCACGTTCTCCAACGCGTTTCAGTGGACGTGTGAGGCGGTTTGGGTGATACACATATTGGGTCATTGCAAGGGCTCTTGAACAAAGACGACCTTGATTCCAAGGGTGTTCTGGATCACCTTCGATTTTGACCAGCTTGCCATCCTCAACGTACGCCAGCACCCCGCAGCCGCCATGGCAGCCAGGTCCAGCAGACCAGGTTGTAGTGTGAAAAATTTTAACGTTCTTTCGGCTCATCGCTGAACTCCCCTTTTCGACACAATCCCTTGACATATAATATAATTCATGCCTAAATACGACCCGCTTCAAAACACAAAACTTTCAAGATGAATGCGTGGGCGCGCTATGCGCATCTGTGGATCCGCTATGTCGCTGATGGTGAGGCATACGCTTGGCGGTGTGCGACAAGGGACCTGCAATATTTTTGTCGAACGAACTGTATACCGAGAAAGACGAGCTGATGCTGTTTCAATAGTATAGTAGTCAGCCGTGAGCGAGCGCTTGCGGCTTTTTTCGTGGGCCTCGTTCTTAACCATGCATTTTTCGCAGCCGCGAGATGATCCTCTTTGGAAACTGGCCACCGTTAGTCGTCGCACACAATTTTAATGGGCGAACAATGAGGGAGAGTTGTATGCTTAATGCGGTAAAGACTTAAACTACAGACTATGCTTTTCTGCTTGATGCGGGTGCCCAGTAGCTCTATCGACTGAGTTCTACAGGGCTTCCAGCAACCTCAAGCCTGATTACTCCAAGCCGCAGGCGGAATCACTTGAATCTTGATCTTGGGATATCAAGTAGCTCCCCATTATCAGTGGCAATCCAATTCTCAAAGCTTGCTGAGAGAGGCTCATTGAACTGCATATGGATTGGAGAAGACCTCAACGCGCAGCAAGAGATATTCACGGTCGCGGGCATCATAATGCTGGAAACCTCCAACGTAAATGTTGGAATAGAGGTAACCAGCCCGCTGGCTCGAAATATTTCAACCATAGCGAGAGCTGCCGCCACACTAAGCCAGATAGGAAGAGGACGATTCAGACTTGGCCTCGATGCGGCTCGACCGAACGCTTTGATGAGGGATGCTACAACTCTCCTAAGAAGAATCTGGAGAGGTGAAACCGTAACGTTCACCAGCGATAATTTCCGCTTAAGCAATTACTATGCGAGATACAAACCAAGCTTTGCCACGCCCATCTACTTCGGTGTGAGAGACCAAAAACTACTTGAGCTCGCTGGAGAGACCGCTGACGGCGTTATCTTGAGTGGACCCAGGAGATACATAGAGAAGGCTGTAGCCATCGTCGATCAAGGACTGAGAAAACGAAAACGGCGCGGAAAATCTTTCCGCTTCGTCGCGCGGGTTCCAACAGTCATCGTCGACAAAAAGTCTGACCTGAAATTGGCTAGAGAAGCGGTTGCAACCGTTCTCGCCGAAACTCCTGAAGCCGTGTTAGAGATGGCGGGCATAGCGCAAGAGATGGTTAAGCCGATAAAGGCTTTGATAGCTGAGAAAGGCGTCAACGAAGCATCTCGCATAGTAGCCGAGGACCTGCTTCAAGAGGTAGCCATATACGGAAGCCCTGAAGCGGTCGCCCTTGATTTGAGGTCCCTAGAAAAGTACGGGATAGATGAAGCGATCTTCGGCTCGCCGTATGGTCGAGAACCGGCTAAAGCGATCAGGGAGATGGCGGAAGCGTGGAGAAGGCTAGTATAGATTTCGCTGTCGGCTTAAACGCGTATGAGACCTTTGAAGAGATAGTCGACAAATGCGTAGAGGCTGAGAGGCTGGGGCTAGATTACGTATGGATCGGCGATTCCCCTCCTCATCTTTACTGTCCGTCCGTAGCCGCAGCCGTAGCTTCCCGAACGAAGAAGATAAGGATAGGACTAGGTCTACTGAGCCCGCTACTTCACACTCCTGATCAAATATTGGGCAGCATATTTTCCTTGACGGAAGTTTTCGGAGACAGGTTTGAGATCTGCCTCGGCGTCGGAGATAGAAGCCAACTCTTGAGAGTAGGTGTCGATGCCAAGCTCTTACGAGCTTGGGATCATGTGCTTAAGGCGAAGCGAAAGATAGCTAGAAGCCTTCGCGCAAGCGGCGTATCAACCAAGATCTGGCTCGGGGCGCAAGGGCCCAAGATGCTAGCAGCAGCAAAATCCTTTGACGGAGTATTGATGAACTACGCCTCTCCAAGAATGATAAAGTGGGCGATAGATAAAATCAAGCCAGTTACTCAGAAGGATTTTGACTTCGGCATCTACGCCCCATCCTATGTCTACAGGAAATGGCGTCCTCAAGCCTACAGACTTCTACGTATCGCGTCAGCTGTAGTCGCATTGGGTGCGCCAGCGGCTGTTCTAGATGAATTTGGGTTGGGCAAACGGCTACAGGGGGCTATTGAAGAGCACGAAGCCGGGCTCAGGATCGAATCCGTGGTAAGGCACGTTTCTGCTGAGGTTGTGGATAACTTCTCGATCTACACCCCTTCCTCTAAATTGCGTAGTTACCTAAGAGAGCTGGGCGACCTAGGCATAAGCCACATGGTATTCGGATTCCCTCAGAATCTCTCCAAGATAACTATCAGAGATCTCGCTAGCGCGCTTAGATGAATAAACCTCGGTAAGCTTATATAGGCTGATTTGGCGTTCCCACCTATTGGGGTGCATCAGGAATCTCATTCCGTTTTGGTTATCTGACTCCCAAGCAGAGAGCCTTCTGGAGCCTGAGGAAGAACGGTGCCAGCCAAGTAGAAGTATCTAGGAAGTTCAATGTGACTCCTCAAACGGTGAATAAGGCTTTCAATGCGATAGACGCGAAGATCTCGAAGGCGCTTTCAGAAGCGGCTAATGTGAATAGATTGGAGATTAGGAGGATGGATACGAAGCGGGGCTATCTGCTGGGCTATAGCTTCGCTTTGAACAAAGAGGCTTTGGTTACATTCTCTTCGAGGAACGGTATCCAAGTCTGGTACAGAGGCGAAGGCGGTTGCGAGAGTTGCGGTTGGCAGAGAAATTGCAGAGATGTGCTTTTGGGTGAGGCAGAGGAGAGGGGGATCAAGCTCCCGGACGGAAATGAAGAAATGGAGCCCTCCCGGCTTGCGGACTACCTATTCGACAAGATTCTGGAGGTGCAAGAATGAAAGTTAGTAGATCCTTCTTCTCGGATTGGTGCAGGCAGCCTGAAAGGATCCAGATATCTCAGCTTCGAGCGAAGTTTCAGTTACCGATGTTGATGTCAGTACTTCTCATTTTGAGTTTGGCGATCAGTCTCTATTGGGCTTCGTTCCCTTCGATCCCAACCGGAACCCAAGCATCGGCCGCTCAGCCTGCAGGAGCTCAGATTCAGACTGTTCCAACGATCTTGGTCAATATAACGTCTACGGAACCTAGTTCAGAGATAAATGTGAAGACCATCCATGTGACATGTTCAACTTTGCATTTTGAGATTAATTTAACTTGTCCGAATGCGACGAAGCCGGGAGACTCTATCTCAATCTTTATGAAGGCTACAGCCACAGAGACTACGCAAATCAGAGAGCTGATCTTCAACCTAGATGCATATATGTCAGATGGGAATCTTCTCCGGATCGGTGAGTTAACACTGGTTAAGAAGAAGCTTGTTAGGAGTGGAGACTCTTGGAGTCAAACGTTCAACGTCACAGTTCCATCAAATACTCCTAGAAGTACTTTGATCGGTAGCTTCTCTGAGGTTTGGGATGAACCGATCTACTACGTTATCGCCGTCTACAACGATAGCTTTCCAGCTCCAGTCGTGATCGACTGTTGGTGGTATTGGTACCCCGAGCCCTCTTACGGCTACTATGACTATGAGACTTTCTTGACTATGTCGGAACCTGTAGCTTTAAGCTATGTCTTGGCTATGACGCCGGAATATATTAGGCTGAAGTCTGAGGAGGAGGCTTTGGCTGCGAAGTATAGCGACTTGGAATTGATGTACAATGGTTTAGCTTCAAAGTACAACAGCCTATCTAAGGAGTACAATGGTACAAATAGGGAGTTGAACGAGTTGAAGGCAACTCATGAAGCGACGGTTCTAGAGCTAGCGGCTACGAGAAACTACATGTATGTTTTCGCGGCCTCAACCTTAGCACTTGCAGCTTTGACAATCTTCCTGATTTCACTCAGGAGAAGACCATCAGGGAAGCCACAGACCTCGAAGAGTACTCTAACTGAAGAAACCGGCTAGAACGAGATCGTCCAAATTAAGAGAGTCTATCTTCTTCATCTGGTCTGTAACAAATTTTCGTATTAGCGTGATGATTCGCTCAGATATTTCCGGCTTCGTCAAGAGGTAAACCAACCTATTTTGGTAGCTAGGCGATTTTTAGGTTTTTCTCAGTCGCAATAATCATCTCTCGATATAGCACCAAAGACAAGTCTGAAGGTTCGAGAGCGGTCCTTCATGCAAGATCTATTGGAGCTTCTAGATGATTAAAAAAATGACAACTTGCTCTTCTTCGTCGAACTCATTTTCCACTAGCGAAGCCTCCGTTTCCTGTGGAAATAAAAGTATAAATATGGTCGAAGCAGAAGGCATAGGATGCTGCCCAACCGAAATAGAGGCAGATTTGTCGGTCAGGCTTGCGAACCAGGGTTTGCCTTGGCTCGTCATGTGGGCCGATGAACGCTCGGCAAGTGTGGCGTGAAGCTAGCGGGAGACCGCAGAAGCTCCACAAAGGTTGAGCGAGGGAAAACCAGCGCGGAGGAAAGAGGGAAAGATCACGCTTCCCCCGTGAAGGGAAAGCCACATCTACTTCGAAAGTTGGGCAGTCACTTTCTTATCGCATCCCAGCACGCTAGCACAGATTCTCTATAGGTCTCAGGATCGAACTCTCTGACGTATCCGCTATCCACATCGATCAAGAAGACTGAGTGAACCCTTGCGGACGCGATCTCTTCTAGGGCTATAGGCGGGTTCCTGTAGTAACGGTCGCACAGCCTCTTCGCCTCCTCGATCTCTTCGAGGTCTCTCGATCTAGGAGGCTTCAAGAATAAGGCGGGGATCGGCAGAACCTGATATAGCGGAGAGCCGAGGCTGAACTTGTCGGAGAACGCGCTGTATCTAGCGATCTTGCTAGCAACCCTGGCTGAATAGTAGTTAGTGGGATCCAGAGCGTGCTCAGGAGGAACAAACCCAGTCTCAATCTCAACCACAGCCCTCCCGTCTCCTTTGACGCCGAATAAGTCGCATACAAGCGTTTCGTCTACGGGATGCTCAACATCAACCTCATAACCTTTCAAGATCAAATGCTTAGCACAGATAACCTCCATAGCAGAATGATTAATCTTGACCAGATTTTGCTCATGCATCTCAACCAGCTTCATCCTAATAGCGTCCAGCTTGCGGAAGGCAGGATCGTTCCTGTCAGGGACAAGCCTTGAAAGAAGACTGTCAAGATCAATTCCGAACTTCTCGTCGTCCATTGGATCTTACACATAGAGAAGAATGTCCAGAAGACGCATATAATTGATACATGCACTCAAGAAAACTGAGCTCTGCAGATGGATTGTTGCATCAAAAGTATCATAGTCTAAGTTCATTACTCAAGCTCAGACTCTTTAAGCATCCGAATGAAAGTTCGAAGGGCCAACTTAACGCATAACTGACCTTTGGAACACCCACCTTTTTGTCGCCATCAAAAATTCGCTTTTTTGTATCTGGAAGCCGGAGCGAAAGCGTACAGCCTTTGAACTTGGCGAGTCTACAGGTTCTGATAGTGAAGAAGTGGGCTATTTAGTAAATGTTTATATGGGTATAATGGGGAAAGGTGTGTGGGTGAATAAATGTGGGAAAGACAAAGTTGGACGAGAGGGGAAGAATCCTAATTCCTTCAACTGACCGAGAGAAACTCGGTCTCAAACCTGGAACAGAGTTCGAGGTTTATGAGGAGAAAGGTTTACTCCTGCTCAAGCCTCTGATTCCAGAACCGGTCAGGGTGAGATCTGGGAAGCGAGATTGGAGCGAAAGCGCTTTCCTAGATGCAGGAGAGGCGACCTTTGGAGAGTAGAGAGAGAAGAATACTCGATGTCAATGTGCTGGCGATCTTCTTGGTTTTGGACCATCCCGCTAACAGTTACGTCTCCAAAGTCGTAGAAGAAGGATTGAGAGGCGTCTACATTCCGTTAATAATGGATGTTCTTCCGGTAAGAGCGCTTTGGATAATGACCAAGAAATGGAAATGCGATGAATCAGAAAGTATAGCCGCGATTCGACATTTCTTGAAGGCGTATGATCTGCCAGAATATTTTGCGCTGACTAGAGAAACTCTGTCAAAGAGCTTCGAGCTAGCAGAGCAACTGAGACATGATGTCTATGACTGCGTCTATCTCGCCGCCGCTGTTCAAGAGAAAGCGTCAGCTATAGTTACGACAGATAGCGACTTCGAAAAACTTTGCAAAAACTTAAACCTTGAATATCTAAACCCAGTTCCATCTGAAGTATTTAGGCATCTCAAAGAATGGAGTCGGTCAAAGCAGTCGCGTTCTGGCGCTGTATTACCGATACGTCCGTAGTCTTTGTTGATAGGTCGTCCGCCTAATGGTTTACAAGAGCATTCTCTCTTAGTCCAAAATGAGCCCGTCGTTCAGAATCTCGCTGTATGGATCCAGATCCAAATAATTGTTCAGTCTAGGCGATGGATAGAGCGTTCTCTATCTCTTGCTCAGCATTGTCCGCTTTAATGAAGATCGGCACATTCTCCATCCCAGTCGCTATATAGCTCGAGAGAAGCCATTCACCTGGCGCAAACTCCAGAGTCTTCTCTAGAATGCCTTGGTCTATGGTGAATGTGCTACTGACAAGGTTCCTGTCGTAGGGTCTGGGCAATGGGCCGACGAAGTATGTATGCAACTGTTGAAGCGCATTTGTGTTCAAGTAAGCGATTCTTTGTGTAGCGATGCACCCTCCGAGCCCATACTTTCTGCCTTGACGTAGAAAAGTCTCGACGCGTTCTGTGCATTCTTTTTCTATACCGCGTGCTTTATCGTATGCTGGAATGAACTCTTGAGCCTCATCGAAGACGAATAGAATAGAGGGATCAACCTTGAACTCCTTCTTTCGTCTAGCGAGAACATAGCCGCTCAGATCTATAGCAAGTC
>Ga0315314_1001430_pt1 | contig 21616 bp, 25 predicted proteins | sample TDP9_MG_FD_203631 | JGI IMG/M metagenome (GOLD analysis project Ga0315314, IMG submission 203631) | Freshwater sediment microbial communities from Lake Towuti, South Sulawesi, Indonesia - TDP9 | ecosystem: Environmental > Aquatic > Freshwater > Lake > Sediment | place: Indonesia: South Sulawesi... | reverse complement strand
CCATGTTGGAGGTCGTGGAACATATTTGCCATAGCGACGTGGGCTAAGCCGGTTGTAGCCCCTCTTTCCTTGCTATCAAAATGTTTTTCCCAAGCAACCGCTAGGACTACATCGTAGAGACTAGATGCGACGCTGTAGTAACCTCCATGGGCGACCGATCCGCCTGTTGTTCCTCCAGTGGTGATTCTTAGGAACGGCTTTGGGGCTCCGAATAATTCTCCAGCCCACAGCTCCGCATCGTATATTCCCCCAAATCCCTGCATGTTCCCTACAACAATAGCATCTATTTCATCCGGAGTTACGTTTGCGTCTTCCATGGCTTTCCAGGCCGCTTCCGTAATCATCTCAGCTGTGTTAACGTTTCTGAGCCTTCCATGCTTAGTTTGTCCACAACCTATTATCGCCACGTTTCTCCTCATCATCCTCCCCCGCCCAGTATGAAAACTATGTTAGATTGAGCGCATAACCCTGTTTGGCCGTGGGCCAAGGCCTGCCTAACGCCTTGAATTTGATATTTACCTGCCTCTCCCCTTATTTGCTTTGCAGCCTCCACTATCCTCACCAATCCCGTAGCATAGACGGGGTCGGCTCCTAACGCTCCCCCACTTGGATTTACTGGCATCTGACCTTTTCTTTCGGTTACCCCTGTTTCTATGAGGATTTTCCCTTTACCTTCTCTGCATAGACCTAAGGCTTCGTATATCATGAGTTCTTCGTGGGAAAATCTCTCTGTAACTTCCGCCACGTCAAGTTCTGTGGACGGATCCTTCAACCCAGCCATTTCATAAGCCTTTTTCGCTGCTCTTTCCAAGGACTCCAGCTTGAGGAGGTTTCTGTCTCTAAGGTACGAATCTTGACAACTCCCAACACCTTTAATCCAAACCGGAGCATCAGTTATTTCCTTAGCTTTTTCTTCGGAAGCCAGCACCAGTGCACAAGCTCCGTCGCTGATTGGTGAGATGTTAAATTCCCTTATTGGATCGTAGTAAAGTTTTGAGCCCAGCACCTCTTTTACAGTTAGGTCAGGGATTTTCCGGTGGGCATAGGGATTACTGGCCGCGTTCACCAAATTTTTCACGGAGACCATAGCAATCTGCTCATCCGACACACCATATTTGTTCTTATACATTCTCGCCTGAATAGCCGCAGCAGCAATATCGTTTAGAAGTCCAATCTGTCTGTCAAACGTTGGATCCAAAGTATAAAAGGAGATCTGGTGGGGACTGAAGACCGATCCTTGGGTAACTCCGACCACCAAAGCCGTGTCATGGCTTCCGGAGAGGATCCTCATCATCGCGTAGAGAACCCCAAAAGCCCCGTCCATCTCAACCTTCGATTCATCCTTCATGTAAGCTCCCTCAGCCATGACTAAGAAGAGGTTTGAGATAGTTCTCCCGTCCTGGTAATCGCTCGATACGTTAATCACGGTGTCGATTGCTTCCCTAGTGATGCCGGCTTTATCTAGAGCGCCCCTTGCAGCCTCAAAAACCATTCCCTCTCTTGTGATAGGCGGATCTTCTTCATGACGGGTCTGGGCGTAACCGACAATTGCAATTTTTCTCTTCATAAAACTACCTCGCAGGTTTGAAATACACTAAGTCAGCTATTTCTCCTTTCGTCTCTTCCCTCCACGTTGCTTCGACTTTAATGCCTTCCTTCACCTTCTTTGGATCAACTTCTCCGAGCGGCATGAAGATCGTGGAATCAGAACCTTGGAGTTTTATAGCCCCTATTACCTTCGGCTTGTCCAAGTCTAAAAAATTTCCTCTACCGTCCAGTTGAACATAGGCCGTAGTGTAACCAACCAAAGTTCCTTTTCCTGACAGCTCCACCAGATTCTTCTCTTCAATTTTTGTGTAGCATTTTCCGCATCTGAATCTTGGCGGTACATAAGTATATCCGCATTTAGGACACTTCGCTGCTAGTATTTTTCTGTCGGCAAATGATTTTATGAACCTCTCCATCATTTTGCCTACAGACCATCGAAAACCAGCAACAATAGGTAGCCCTGATACTCGAATTACCTCTCTTTTTTCCACAATTCTTCCTCCGGAAGAGAAGAATTAGTTCGCTCCTATTGGATATAAAACTTGCTTCATGGTTTTCTTTGGAATCAATCATGGGTCTTGAAACATTTTGGCTACGTCTTCAGGAAGTTCTGCTGGTCTGAAGTTTTCGGTACTTATGCACGTCCACTTGCAGTCGGCTCTCGCCAACAGTTTCTTATCCGCCTTCCTGTAGAGTTCATGTTCCAGAAGGACTTCGCTTCCTTTGATGTCCTTTATTGTTGTGTGAAGTTCGAGGAGGTCGTCAAATCTAGCTGGCGACATAAACCGGCATGAGATTTCCTTTACCACGAAGGTCATTTTCCTTATCTGTCCACCTATCACTGGCTCACCGTTTGATGTGAATGAAATACCGCACGCCGACCTTAGATACTCTACCCTTCCAATGCTAAACCATTCGAAATACTTGGGGTGAAAGGCAAAGCCTTGCATATCCACTTCGCCCATTCGTACCCTTATATCCACCGTGCCCGTCTTCATTTCCAACTCCACCAGATAGTTTTAACTGCAGCCCACTGGGAACAATAGACTTTATTTTTTGTGGTTTTATATCTTACTTAAAATTTGAATTAAAGGAAGATGTGGCGATGGTTGAAAGGGTGCTCTTTGTTTGTTCGGGTAATATCCACAGGAGTCCAACAGCGGCAAACATGTTTAAGGACCGTAAAGGTTTTGAAGTTAAATCTGCGGGGACATCGATTGGGACACCTAATCCCGTAACCGCTGAACTGGTGGAATGGGCTGACAAAATTTTTGTTATGGAAGAGGAACATAGAAAACTCATTGTTCAGCGATTCCCGGAAGCTGCATCCAAGATAACTGTTTTAGACATTGAAGATAACTACTACAGGGACGACCCTAGGCTTAGGGCTGTTCTGAAGGAGAAGCTAGAGTCCTATTTCAACTCCCAGTAGCAGTGCAGCTTCTCCTTCGAGGAAAGATCGCCTTATTTTGTCTCAAACATCGACTTCATTTGAGGGGCTGGAAACAGTTTTTCTTTAACCCATGGAGGATACCAAGTGTAGAATTTTTGAGGCTTCGCTTTCTTCAAACCTGTGTAGAGTGCCTTTGCAAGTCTGATGACTCCATGCAACCTGAAAAGCTTGACAAGTCCCTTCTGTTCAAGTGACACAAGCACTTTGTCTAGTTCCTCGCCCTTTAGGCCCGTGTCCTCTTCCAAGTCTTCACGGGTCATGTAGAGTCCCGGATTAACCTTATAATCCAAAGCAAGGGCTTCAAGCACTCTTCCTTCAGGGTCCTTTGCCGTCAACTTCGGTTTCAATTCACCAGTCCAGTCTGACACAGGTACTCCCAGCTCTGGGTGTAAGCGGCGGCGGGGCAACTTTAGGTCCTCCAACATTAAGCCCACCTGATATCTTGTCGCTTGCCTCACTAGAAGTCGTCTCATGACGTCGCTGGTTCCGGCGCCTATCACATTCATGAGCATGTTTCTCATGATTGATTCAACCGGATACATTTTTGTCAGTCCGTCTCCTCCCATGCACTCCATGGCGTCAAGGGCAGCTTTGCTGTTCGCCTCTGCTGCAAAGATTTTGAGAAGGGTTGCCTCAATTATCGGTTCCTCCCCAAAGTCAGCGAGGTATGCTGAGTAGTAGGTCATGAGTCGAGCTAACTTTAGGTTGGTTATCATGTCAGCGATTCTGTACTGGTTGCTTTCAAAGTCGATGGTGCGTTTACCGAATTGTATGCGCCTCTCCGTAACATAGACAGCATACTTCAGCGATGCCCGCATTAAGCCCAGCATGAGCGCACATAACATGAGCCTCTCAAAGTTAAGCCCGCCCACCATAACTCCAAGGAAGGCATCGTTCTCTTCTCCAATCCTGTTGGCCACAGGGACTCGCACATCGTCGAAATTTAGATATCCATTCAGCTGAGGGGGATCCAACGTGCATAACATGTTAACATTTTCTATCGTGAACCCATGTGTGCCTTTTTCGACGATGAGGCCGGTCATGTGCCGATAACTAGCTATGTCTTCCGGCTTGTTGCTGGTCTTTACATATACCATATAAATGTCGGCGTAGCCTAGGTTGGACACGAACCTTTTCTTGCCATTGATGACATATTCGTCACCTTCTCGTACAGCAAAGGTTTCTACTCCTGCGGCGTCTGAACCCACAAAAGGTTCTGTCAACGCTATGGCTCCACTGATTTCTCCTCTTGCTATTTTGGGTAGCCACCTTTCCTTCTGCTCCTTTGTCCCGTGGCGAATTATTTGGTGGGTTCCTCCAAAGGCGGTTGCGACGAAGCCTCCATGAACTGGACCCAGTACCTCAGCAATTATGCAACTGCCTGTGACGCCTAGGCCCATTCCCCCGTACTCCTTAGGAATCATGGCTCCAAAATATCCCTTCTTAACCATTCTTTTCTTGAACTCTTGGGGTAGGGGGTCCCAGGGTAGCGAGCCGTCAAGTATGCCTAGTTTAGCTCTCCAGTCTGCCTCTTCAACCAAAGGTGTAACTTCTCGGCTGAATTCTTCAACTTCCCTTGCGAGTTGCCTCTGTTCCTTCGTCCACCATGGAAACTCTTCCACGATCACATCACCTTTACATTCTATTTTCAGTTGCAGAGATAACGTTTCGAAAGGAACCCTTTTAAGCTTGTCATTCAGGGAAACTTCAAAAGCAGGCCCTTCTGGGTTGGGAAAATCTTGTTAAGTTTACAGAACCTCGAGTTTCCGTTTAAAATTTATATCAGTATGAGAATGAGGTCTACTACAACACCCACAAGATGTAGTTGGTCGTGTTCCCTTGCCTAAGCATGCAAACGAAACCTCCAGTCTGAAAACCTTCTTTGAACCAAAGAGCGCTGCAATTATCGGGGCCTCTAGAACTCCAGGTAAACTCGGATACAACATTCTAAGGAATCTAATGGACCTCGGATTCAAAGGCGAACTCTATCCCGTGAACCCTGAAGCAACCGAAATTCTGGGGTTAAAGGCATATCCCAGGGTCGATTTAATCCCTAAAGATTTGGATGTGGCGGTTATAGCTACTCCTGCCTCAACTGTGCTTGAAATTATGGAAAGTTGTGCCAGAAAACGCGTGAAAGGAGTGGTTATAATCTCTTCGGGTTTCTCTGAGGAGGGAAACACGGCGTTGGAGGAAAAAATGCTTAGGATTGCGAAGGAGGCTGGAATACGCATTGTCGGACCCAACACCACGGGCATCTTAAACACCGCCAACGGCTTCACGTCTTCCTTCGTGCCCGGAATCGGCCGAGCCAAGAGGGGACACGTTGCTGTCGTCGCCCAAACAGGAGTTTTTCTCGGTTTTCTACTAGCTTACATTGTAAGTTCTCAGCAGTTCGGCCTAAGCAAAGTTGTGGGTCTCGGCAACAAATGTGACGTAGATGACGTGGAGGTCCTGAACTATTTAGAACAAGACCCGGAGACCAAGGTTATATGCATGTACATCGAAGGAGTCAAGGATGGCAAAAGCTTCTTAACGACTGCCCGAAGGGTTTCGAAAAGAAAGCCAATTTTGGTTTTGAAGTCAGGGGTCACGGAGGAGGGATCAAAAGTCGCCATGTCCCACACTGGATCCTTGGCTGGAAGAAGCGAACTATTCGACGTAGCATGCAAACAAGCTGGAATAATTCAGGTGGAAAGCTTCGAACAGCTGATAGATTTTGCGAAGGCCTTTGCCCTGCAACCTGTGCCAAAAGGAAATAACTTGGGAGTGATGAGTGTTACTGGCGCCGGCTGCGTCATCGCTGCAGATTCGGCTATAAAAAATGGTTTCCGAATTCCTGATCTATCCAGCGAAACCATCGAAGCCCTCACGAAGATTTCGCCTTCTTGGCATGAAAGGATAGGGAATCCGGTAGACCTTGGGCCGGCTATAGAGGTAGGAATGTATTCGCCATTAGATGCGCAAAGGTTTTTTAATATAGCCTTTAGTGCAGTTTTTCAGGATGAAAACTTGGACGGTCTCATAGTTTTCTTCTTTGGTCTTCAGAGGGGCTTCCTGTTGTTTGATAGCGCTATCTCTGACCTACTTCCCATCGCAAAGGGGGCGCCAAAGCCCTTATTCTTCTCAATTATGGGAGACAAACAAGCGACAGATGAAATAGTAAAAGTATTAGAAAGTAAGGGATTTCCAGTGTATCCGGACGTAACAAGGGCTGTCAAAGCAATGTCTGCCATGTGCCAATATTACGAACTCAATCGTGCCTCCACGGTTTAGGCGCCTAGTGGGTCTACGATAAACTGGCTGGTAATGGGTTAACTCGCCTATCGCTGTTGCAAATTTAGAACTTGACTTTATCTATACCCTTAAGACCGAGCATTTGCCTTGCTTCATCCGGTGTGGCTATTTCTCGTTCGAGGCTTTCAGCGATTTTACGGATTTTCTCAACTAACTCCGCGTTGCTCTTTGCTAATACTTTGCGGCTTACGTATATGTTGTCTTCTATTCCAACCCTCACGTGGCCGCCCATCGTTATTGCTACAGCCCCTAGGTGAAATTCTGCTGGGTAACCGATGCCGATGACAGACCATGTGAAATTGTCAGGGCCTAACCATCTCTGCGTTTCTGTCTGCAGGTGTATGAGTTCGTAAGGGGTGGAGAACGTGCCGCCAAGAACGCCAAGGACATACTGTATATGAACTGGTATATCTAGTTGGCCCGTTCGAATAAGGAAGCCAGTGTTATAGAGACCATTTGTGCCATAGATTTCAACCTCTGGCTTGACGTTGTGCTCCTTCATGGCCTTGGCGAAAATCTCTAGGTCCATAAAGGTGTTTTTGAAAACGAAATCCTTACTCATTTCCACCATTGGTTTCTCCCATGGGTACTTCCATTCTTTAATTCTTTCAAGTAGGGGGAACACGCTGAAGTTCATGCTTTCAATGTCGAAGGAACACATTTCTGGTTCAAACTTTGGAACAACGGCTATTCTCTCTTCTGCTGTCATTCCCATGCCGCCTCCAGTGGTAGTGCAGATCACCACGTCGCATTTTTCCTTGATTTTCGTAAGGGTTTCTCTCCAAATGTCTAGATCCGCCGTGGGAATGGCAGTTTCGGGGTCCCTTACGTGGACGTGGACTATCGCTGCTCCGGCTTTGTATGCTTTGTAGGCTTCGTCGGCTATCTGATCAGGAGTTATGGGTAGATAAGGTGTCTGCGATGGAGCCGTCGCCGAACCAGTCAAGGCGCAAGTAATTATCAGTTTAGGCATTCTAAACACTCTTATCACCGCAATTCCATATTGTTAAGTCATGTTGTTTCATTATAAAGTTTTTAGTCTTTCTGATACTCTCCGGAATGGGCCTTCTGGGAAAGGGAAGTTTAAACCGTGACCTCTAAATCCGATTTACGCTATTACTTTCGTTGACAACCTTTCTATGATCTCTTCAGCTTCTCTCATTATCCTCTCAATAAGCTCCTTTGCACTAAGAATCTCGTTTATCCGTATGGCCACCTGCCCAGACCAGATGGCGCCATTAACAACGTTGCCCTGCGGACCCTTTGCCAAGAACGTGCCTCGACCCTCATACTCCAATAACTCCTGTGGAGATGCGCCCTTAGCTGCCAGCTCCTGAAGTTTCAGCGAGTACTCGTTCTTCAAATGTCTAAGCGGGCCGAAGAACCCTTGGGTCACTATGGTGCTGGCTACCTTTGGGAATTTCTCTTTTGCCTCAATGATGGCCTCCTTTACTTTTTGGTTAAATTCGCATTCCTTGGTAACGATGAATCGAGTTCCCATGTAGATGCCTTGGGCACCCAATGCCAAAGCTGCAACAAGGCCTGCGCCATCGCAGATTCCACCTCCAGCCACCACGGGTATCTTCACAGCCTCCGCCACCGCTGGAACCAAAACAATTGTGTGGATAGGCTCATAGGCCACGTGTCCTCCTGCCTCGTACCCTGTGACGACCAGCCCATCCAGACCCGCCTTCTCTGCCTTCTTTGCATGATAAACGGTTGGCACGTTGTGGAAGTGTAGCATTCCTGCCTCCTTTATCTTTTTGAGGTAGGGTAGGGTGGGGTCGCCCGCCGAGGTTATAACCAGTTTGAGTTTCTTTGCGAGTTGAGGGTCTTTCTCCCTCTCTTTAATTATCATGTCCACAAGGTGTGGCGCATCTGGTTGCTCCGGTGCCACACGAATGTTCAGCCCGAAGGGTTTATTCGTGTTCTTATTCACCTTTTTAATGGCTGCAAGCATTCTTCGCTTCACATCTTCTATAAATTCCTGTGCTTTCTCAGGCGTTATTAGGTCGAAGATTAGGCCTATTTCTGAAGGGGCTGGATGGCTAACAATACCGAGTGCTCCTGCATTAGAAACAGCTGAAGCCAGATCTGACGTATCGAATGGTCCCATGGCCGCCTGAATTATAGGATACTTGATCCCTAACAAATCGCAAATTTCCGTTTTAATCATTTTTACTCCTATCCTAAACTCAGAAGCCTTACCTTCCAATCTACATTATAAAAGGCTTTTGATTTTTAAGCCAGTAAAAATGAAGAAGCCCAAGTTGAGTCTAAGCCTAAACAGGTCAACGCCAGCTAGTCAGCCATTCCGCCTTCCGTCAGAAGTTACTTCGGTTGATGCCATCGCGCGAAGCGACCCAAACGGTTGGTTGAACGGTTAACCGACTTTTGTCGGCCTGTTCAAGCGTGCTCCTCAACTTGGGCGCATATGTGTCTGGTATATATCTGCATAAAAATTTTTTGACTAAACTTTTTAGTTAGTTTATCAATAAAATTTGATGTATGTCTGGATCATTAATAAAGGGAAAGGAAGCATGAAGAAGTTCAACAGAGACTTAGGTATTTTGCTGAAAAGGTTGAGTAAGGGTGCCGATAGGGAGACGAAGAGGAATCTGGATGAGCTGAAGGATAGGTTGATTCGCCTTAATGAAGAGAATGTTGTGAAAATTAACCACTCGGTTATGGAGCTTGTTTGCGCCAAACATCTGATTTTGAAGGGCTACGATGTAGATGTGGAGCATCCATTAGAGGGGGGACTAACCTGCGATTTGTACGGGGTGAAAGGCTACGGAACCATCATCGTGGAGGTGGAGACTGGCTTTGTTCCGCCAGAGCACGCCCTAGATCCCGCAACCTACTGCAAGGCGAGGATGGCGAGCAAAATAACTCGATATGGCAACCACTCAGAGAAGTTTGCGCTAGGTGTGCCGCCCTATTACATTCTTCAGATTCCGCCAGCCCTCGTCAAACCTCCCAGAGATAGGAAATTTGAAGAGTTGAGGGAGATCAAGAGTCGTTGCGACTTGTATTACAAGAACCCGCCGGTGAGTCTTGATGAAGTCATGAACGCCCGCTTGCACACAATCTACGTCGTAGACGTGGATGAGGTGGCTGTTCGGGAAATCGATCCCGGTGCTTATGTTGAGAATAAAGTTCGGTTTGGTTATACATGATATGAGCTGGGACTTTTTAAGCCTCCGGCAGAAGCTCGGCTTGCTTAAGTTTCTTATGTGCTATTTTTTATAGTGTTAAGGTGGTGGCTGGAAATGGTAGTGGTTTCACCAGATCTTGTGTATTCCCATTTGAAAGAACTTCAGGTTACGAAAATGTTTCGTTTGCTGGAAAGCGATGCAGAGGTTCAGGGTTGCCTTCGCATGGCGAACGTCATGGCTGTGGATCGTTTGATGTATAACGACCATGGGCCTGTTCACTCTAGGATCGCTTCCGGCAGTGCCTTAGAAATCTTTGAAATCCTAACTGAGAAGGTTACGCCCACAACCGTGAAGAATAATGTTTGCTCTCTCGAAGACGCGAAGGTTGTTGTGCTTTGCGGAGCCTACCTTCACGACGTAGGAAACGTTGTTCACCGGGTTGACCATCACATCCATGGTTGCACGATTGCGAATCCCATTCTTGATAGGCTCCTCAGGAAAGTCTACTCCAAGGACCTATCTCTCTCAGTGAGGCTGAAGTCAGAAATACTTCACGCCATTTTCTCCCACGATGAGGAAGTCGAATGCCTAAGCGTGGAGGCAGGGGCGGCGAAAGTGGCGGACGGAACCGACATGGCTGAAGGGAGAGCTAGAATTCCCTACAAGACCGGAAAGGTGGACATCCATTCCCTTTCAGCCCTCTCCATAACAAAGGTTGAAATTGAGAGGGGAGACCAGAAACCAGCTCAAATCCTAGTAAGCATGACTAATCCAGCGGGTGTCTTCCAAATCGAACAAGTGCTGGAGAGGAAGATAAAGACCTCTGGCATACAGGAACTCATAGAGGTTGTCGCCTTAGAGAGGGGAGTGAAAATAGAGAGAACCGTTCCGCCCAAATGATTAGTTTAAATTGACTGCCGATGCGGTGCAGATGGCTCTTCTGTAGATCGACTATATCTAGGCCCCCCTTTATATACATTCCAACATAAAAATTACTAGGACGGTGCATGGCACACAATTATACGCCGCCCCTCTAACATTCCTTTAAGGGTTTGTATGGCTAGGCTTGCGCAAGGGGAACCAGGAGGGCTTGTGAACTTCGTCGTGTACGCCGTGCGCACTGTAGAGCCGTTAAATATATGAGTTTTCTTCTCTAGGTATTACCTTGGAGAGGTTTGAGACTCAAAGCATTAAGACGTTGTCCGACCCGTCGTACAGCTGAGAGTTTTCAAGCCTCTCCAATTCTGGTTTTGTCTCCCGGGAAATTCACTTGCGCGCACATAAAAAGGGAAGTTTGCGGGAGCAAAGGGACGTTAGAAGTCCTTTATCCGGGCTCTTGATTAGGAATTCCTAAGGCTGGTTTTTCCAAGTAGTGAAAAAGCACGCGTGACGGTAAAATAGTTTCAAGTTTAGCTTGTTGCAAATGGGTTTTAAGCAGTTGCCATTTTCCAGATGGCGTCTCTCATTGTTTTTCCATGTTTCGCTCCGTAATAGATTCCAGCTATTTTGGCTCCAACCGGAATCGCCACTCGCATAAACAGCTTAAATAGCAGAGGGTTGGAAATTCTATGTTCCAGGAAGGAATCTCGCCAAATTCTAATGTTATATTCCCAGCATCGAGTAAGAAATTCCCAGCGCTTTTTCGAAAGAGAATCAAGCTCTGCTCCACGCTTATTCATCAGCATACAGTTTTCCAAGGGAACGAAAAGCACGGGAACATAGAAAGCGTAATAATCTTTCAAATCATCCATCAATTCAAGCGTTTCTATTACGTCCTCTTCCCTTTCATCTGGAAGCCCAATTATTAGCGTGGCAAGCGGATACCAATCGTTATCATTCATTATTCCAAAGGCCTCGCTAACAATCTCTTTCCATTCCTCTGGCTTAAAAGGAAGCATTTTTCCAGCCATGTACTTCCGCATAAGCCTAACACTACCAGTCTCTACCCCCACTTCAGAAGTCACAAAAGGCTTCTTCCCATGACGGTACCAATGATAATCTATCAGAATTTCAGCAACTTCTTTAATCATGTCAGGATAACAAACAACCGGGGCCAAAGATGTGTGCGTCGGCTGTATGGCTTTAACTCCCGGACACGACGCTACGCTCTTAACCAGTTTCAAAACTGCTTCTTTATTGGGAATAAAACATTTATCTTTTGCACCATAAAGAAAGAGGTCTTCAGTAACCAAAGTAATTCCAGAACTGCCTTCTCTCACTGTTATTTCCACCTCTTTCAATATCCTTTCAAGTGGAACATCACGTTTTTTCTGCATGGTGAGAGAACAGAACTGACAGTTTCGGCCGCAACCTCTAGAAATTTCTACACACCCATGAATAGCCGCATGCCTAATCATAGACCCTTTCTCATTTTCTGGAATCGTTTCAACGCAAACAAGCGAAGGAAGCGGATCATCATTCACTGCTTTCCTAAAAATCTCTGCCACTACTTGTTCTCCCCCTCCAATAACTACACAGTTTATTCCGTAACTCTCTGCCACTTTTTTACGTTTCAGCTGCCACGCTCCAAAACCGCCAACAATTAATTTAGGCCTATACTTCCGAATACTTCGATGAGTTACCAGCTTTTTGAATTCGATGGCATTAATAGGCTCCCCTCCGCCTAAAAGTGAGGAATAGGTTTTACTGACGTATCCCATCCCCATTGGATCCATAGAAGATATTCCTACCACCTTCGTGTTGGACCCTACGAAGGCATCGAGGTCATATGGATGAACAACTGCTACTTCTGATTCGCCAAAACCATTCTCCAAAAGAAGAGCTTCTACTTTTCTCAAACCACAAGGAGCGTATTTGGCTCTTCCTTCACTGTTTCGTTCCACCGGCGGATAGAGCGTCTTTCTCAAAAACCATAAAGGTATGGGACCTTTAGCGAATCCCCCAACGAACGCGACAAAGGGATTATTGTAAAAATCACACATTTCCGTAGCTGAAGCTGTTAACACCACCTTGACACCTAATTTTTTCGACATCTTCTCTTCATCTGAATAGGCAAGGACTTGTAACATTAAACTTATTAAGAATTACTGCAGCGTGCACACATTAATAGTATATGGAATAAGTCAGAATACGCATTTTCGTTAGTGGTACTGCGCGCCATGTACCCGTTTAAGCAGAACTGCGTAGTGCAAACAGAATAATGGGAATGTGTGGAAATACACATCATCTATTTTTTATAACTAACTTCGAGTGTTTGATAGTTTTGAGAAGACAGACCTTATTTGTCCCATATCGGGAGATATCTTACTCGACAAGCTAGTGCAAGACAGCATCATAGACATATTTGACCTGGTTAAGTTCGTCAACCTTGGAAAAAAGTAATGGTGTCTGTTGGCTGTTGGAAGAGCAGTAGGCTACGTCACCGCTCTTTCCGCATTTTCTTTTCCAAAGCGTCTACTCTTCTCTTTAGGCTTTCAACCTCGTCTTCTAGGGCGTTAATTCTTGCTGCGCTCATTTTGCCGAGCATCCTCGGCATAACCTTTATGTCCATTTTTGCCTTGAACCCGGATTCGGAGATTTTCCCCTCTGAAAAGTCTAGCCATAGCCTGAAGGCTTTTTTCTCTTCTTCGGTTAGTGACTCAGCGAACTTCTTGGTCCATCTTTCTCTGACGCTCATTGTTGCGGTTCCTCCAGAATATATGAGAGAAGTCTTCTTAGCTGTGGCCATACGATGGCTTCTTCTGCGGATTCGATGAATCTTTTTAGGCTTTGTTTTGTTAATCCAGCTTCTTCATATTCTTTGGCTTGTAAGACCATTTCCAGCTTTTCGAGCTGTCTCACGGCTTTTGCCTCCCGGGTCTTTCCCTCTTGGTATTCGTTCCAGTCGGTCATGTATTTTTCCCTCTGCTCTTTCGGTAGGAGGCTTAGGATTTGGTTCATGGCGTTGTCTTCCTTCTCTTTGGTTTTAATGGTCTTTCTTGATGGCGTTAGGTCTCCTATGATCGCTTCGGGAAGGTCGTGGATTAGTGCCATCCTTAACAACTTCAACTCGTCTAGGCCTTCCAGATCAGAATACACCATGCAGAGGATAGATGCCCTGAAAATGTGATCCGCAACAGACTCGGGTTTTTGTATGCCCACCTCGACCCAGCCCGATCTTGGAGTTCTTTTCAATTTACCAGTCGCCTCAAAGAATTTGACGAGGTTTTGGAGATTGAAGTTTGTCATTCTTTCCAACGCGAAATCACCCTATGCTCAACTAAAGTGGCGATGCCAAGTTAATTTTTGCGAAAGTAGGTTGCTGGTTTCCTTGCCGTGAAAAGAAAGAATATAGTTATCTCCAGGAAGAATAGCTGAATACATTAGTTGATATGGAGACTAAATTGCAAGAGAATAAAAAACTGAAAAACATTTCAGAACAGAGGAAATTTACTATTTATGATGCCTGGGAACGATTCGGCATCACCAAGCACTGGGGTGGTATCACCGCCACGCGACAACTGATTGAGTTGTGCAATATCACTCCAGAACAACACATACTGGATATTGGATGCGGGACGGGCTATACAGCCTGTCTTCTGGCAAAAAATTATCAGGTTGATGTTGTCGCAGCAGACATCAGATCGAAGGTGTTAGAAGAGGCGAAGAAAAGAATTGCGAAGGAAGGCGTTGGCGACAGGGTGAAAACGATTGAAACAAATGCACATGAGCTTCCTTTTCCATCAAATACCTTTGATGCCGTAATTGCCGAATCAGTGCTTGCTTTTTGTTATAAGAAGAAAGTATCCTCTGAAGTATATCGGGTTTTAAAGCCATGTGGTGTTTTCGGGAATAATGAAGGAACGTATTTGAAGCCTCCTCCAGCCCAACTGCCTTCTTTTCTATCGAAATCATATGGTATGGATGTTAAACTGTTACAAGAGGATGAATGGCGAGCAGTCTATAGGGAAGCTGGATTTGAAGTTATATCTTCAATCGTTTATCCATTTAATTACATAGAGCAGTTCCTCGGCGAACTTCTGGTGGATGGGATTCGAAGACGCCTCTCGGCTTGGTTGAAAGCATTTTTTGATCCAACTGTAAGAAGAACGATTTTTAAAATGGATAGAGATACGCGTCAGGGATTGCGCCAATTTTTATCATATATTGGTTACGGCTTATACGTGAGTAGAAAAGTTTGATGAGTTTGCCTGAAAAGAAAGAAAATGGTTTGTTTTAGGCTATCTTGTAGATTGTGTCGTTTTCTCTGACGCGGCCGTCCACTCTCAACCCGATGCTTTGACCAGCCTCGGCTCGTGTAACCTTCTCGTGTTCTATCTCCATGGACTCCACCGTTTGTTCAAGGTTTGTGGTGGGTCCTTTGATGAGGATACGGTCGCCAACCGAGATTGAAGCCTTTAGCTCTATGACAGCCACGCTAATCTTTGTGAAAAAATGCGTCACCTTTCCAACTTCTTGAAGCTCTTCACCCAATGTTTTCACCTTAACCCCGGACAGCTATAATTAAAGCGGGTTGCTGCTAGATATAATTTGTTAAGGTTTTGGTTAACGGACTACGGCCTCTCGCATTGCTCATCGCCCTTAACAAATTTTTTATTAAGTATTGACCTTACTAAATGGAGGTGTTGTTATGAGATTGAAGAGTAAGGATTTTGAAGACAATGGTAACATTCCTTCCGAGTTCACGTGCGATGGAAGGGACATTTCTCCCCAGCTTTCATGGGAGGATGCGCCCGCTGGGACAAAGAGTTTTGCTCTGAGCGTTACAGATCCAGATGCGCCGGGAGGAACGTGGGTTCATTGGCTTGTCTACGATGTTCCTAAGGATGTACGAAGCATTGATCGGGGGAGTCTGCCCAAGGGAGCTAAGCAGGTTGAAAACGACTGGGGCAGAAGAGAATATGGAGGACCATGCCCTCCTTCAGGGACGCACAGATATATCTTCACCGTCTACGCCCTCGACACCGAACGCTTAGAAGGCGTTAGCAAGCGTAACTTCTTTAATGAAGTTGAGAAGCATACCCTTGAAAAAGCTGTTTTGAAAGGGTTGTACAAAAGGAAATGAAGTAGTTTAAAACTCTCCTGATACTCTGTTACGCGATTCTGTCGCCTAAACCAACTTCTTTGTCTGGTTTCAACAGAATTACTTCTCCCTTCCTCGTTACTGCTCCTAGAACCAAAACCTCTGAAAGGAAATTTGCTATCTGTTTGGGTGAAAAATTTACCACAGCCACCACTTGTCGCCCCACAAGTTCTTCTTTTGAGTATGTTTTGGTTATCTGGGCGCTGGACTTTTTGATGCCCAACTCTCCAAAGTCTATCATTAACTTGTATGCGGGTTTGCGTGCCTCAGGAAAGTCATCTGCCTTTATGATTTTTCCAACTCTAATATCCACTTTTAGAAAATCGTCAAAACTAATTTTCTTTCCCATGGCTTATCCTTTCCTCGCGTTGGCACTAATATCCTAGCTTCAGGTTTTATGAATCTTGCTTAGAGTCTTCTCATATCAAAATGCCTTTTGCTAGGAAGGGTGCGTGAAGAAAGTTTAGAAAACCTTGAAATAAACGAGAAACGGAGTTGTGATTAGCAGGCGAACTTGAATGAAAAGCGTTGAAAGCTCTGAACTGGCTAAACTCATTTTGAGAACAGTAGAGATTTACAACAAGTATAGAAGCCCAGAAGCGACGGCGAAACTTCTTAAGATTGAAGAAGACGGCTTCACCATAAAGTTTGAGGGACCATTCTGTCAAAGCTGCGGTGTTCAAGACTATTTCGAAGACTTTACCTACGAATTGAAAAGCCTTAACGACAAAGTTGAAGTAGAAATACGAGAAATCGAACAGACCAACCCACAAAGTTTTAAGGTGCGATATGTGGTTAAGGGCGGTTTTCCAAGCGGCAAACCCGATAAGGAAAAGCTTTTTCAAGAATTTCTCCGAGAAAAAGGATTATCGGCTGAGGACTATATGATGTCTAACCCTTGCACAAAAGACATGATAAGGTTCCACTTCCGAACGTGGTTGTTTGAAAGGAAACCGAAAAGAACTGGGAAAGTTCTGTAAAGCCCTTGTTCCTTTTTAATTAAATCTTAACAATGTTTTGAGTGGTCAATGAAGGAAGTTGACGCAGTGATCGAAAACAGGTCAAAGAAGATCCTCCACATACTTAAAGACAACTTCTCCATCCCACGATGGGCGAGTTCAACCAAGGACCCTTTTCAAACTCTGATCATAACAGTGCTTTCTCAAGCCACGGCTGACAAAAACACGGTCAGAGCATTCGAAAACCTCTCAGAAAAATTTTCTATAACTCCGGAAGCCTTGGCTAAGGCCAGCATGAAGGAGATCGAAAAAGCCATAAGGGTTGGAGGCCTCTATAGGAACAAGTCAAGAGTCATTAAGGCTATTTCTCGCGTGATCCTGGAAAAGTTCAACGGCTCCCTAGACTTTATTCACTCGTTGCCACTTGAAGAGGCGCGGAAAATTCTTCTAAGTATTCCAGGGATTGGACCCAAGACTGCCGATGTTGTTCTCCTCTTCTGCGCTGGAAAGGCAACGATCCCCATAGACACCCACGTGAACCGCGTTTCGAAAAGACTGGAACTGGCTCCGCCAAAGGCCAATTATGAAGGAGTTCGGCAGACTCTTGAAGCTCTCTACTCGCCTGACGATTATCTTCCTGTTCATTTGTTGCTTATTTCACTTGGCAGAAAGTATTGTAAGGCAAGAAAACCTTTGTGCAAGCCTTGCCCAGTTAACATGTTATGCCCATCCAAACGCATAGAGGATTAAGCGCGCGTCAAGAAAGTAATTCTATGGGATGTAGTTCGCATAAACCGTGCTTAAACCGATCTCCCTTCCGTTTTCATCCAGTTTTATCTGACCAAAACGAATGGTTGAAACATCCTCACTTATCGGAGTGTAAATCTTCATAACCCTTCTTTTGTAGTCAACCCCGCATAAAATGCCAATTCCCAGAAACTTACCTTGCCCATCGTGTAACCCGGCGAGCAAGCCCTCTTCTTCACCCTCCTTTATCACCTTCACTTTTTTCCCGAGGCTCTCTTTGATCCTTTCTATTTGATCCTCATTGACTGATTGATTTTTCCTTAGGACGATGAACACTGTGGCAGGAGTTTCTTCAGAGTAGAAGGGGGTTGTTCCCAGCAAATTTCTTATCTCTTTCATCTGCTCACTGGTTAGAGGTTTGCCTGTTCCTATAGGAGCGCCCTCAACTTTAATCCAGTTTAGGGCAAATGACTGCACTTTGGCTTGTTTCAAATACTTCTTGTAGCTCAGCTCTCGTAAAATTTTTCTTTTCTCTCGATTTCTTCTGTGTACCACCTGTGGGGAGTCTATCGCAAGAATTTTCGTCTCCTTTAACGCTGTTAGTATGGGTGTCAACTCGTCCCCTCGCCGTATTCCCACAACCACATTGGGAGAAACTCCTTCCGTTAACCGAATCTTATATTTCGCGGCGTCTTCACCTTCGACCCATCCGTCGGTGTTTATGACTAAAAAATCTACACCTGTTTCTAATACTCTATTTTTTAACTCGGTTAGTCCCTCTATGACTTTATCTACCGCTCCGCTTGGACTTGTCAGCCCGACGAAATATGCGTTTTCTGCCTTAATTTCGAAGAGGTCTCTTACAGGCGCGGTAATGCGATTGAACCCTATGGTTGAAGGTGGTCCTACGTCAGACTGCCCCAAATCGGCATCGATAATGCCTGTCTTAAAAATTTTTCTCAGCGCCTCATTTGCCAAATACGTACAAAAGCTAGTTTTGCCCGAGTCCACCCCGCCCATGACCATAACCGTCACAGGCTTTCTTAAGGATAGGGTTTCCCTCGAGGCTTTTTCCCAAGAAGGAGGAACAGTGTCTCCATCGATTTCTTCAACGGAAGCCCCCTCACCCAGCATCAGGTCGAATGTAGCCTTTTTACTTACTCCAAAGGGTATGCGTTTCCCCTCTCTTATCACGATTTTCTCTTCGATTTTAAGCGCCGCGCCCAAAATACTGACTTTCCCTGAAAGAAGACTCACTGAGGCAGGGCCGTCAACTAGCAAAGTTTTCCCATCTTCTACAATGCGCTTCATAGCATCTTCTTCCTGGGGAAAACTTGACCCTTCCTTCCCGCGATTTCTATGGCAGACATCGCGTTTCTCAGTTCTCTCCGATGGGCGGTTTCATTCGCGAAACGGCTCGTTCCAGCTTCGCTCACTATTTCTATAGCGACATCCCGTGGTAAAGCTTCATCTAATGAATGCAGTAGCTCTTTGGCATAGGCAGGAGCACCATTACCTACTTTCACCAGGCTAACAGTAGTTGGAACCCTGCCCAAACTTTCTAGAATGGCGCCTATTGTTTCGTCCAAACTTGAACAGTTAGTTGTTTTCAGAACGTTGTCGTCGCCCAGAACTGCTACCCCGTAAGTTTTGCCCGGGTCCACTCCAATAACAACTTTTTCGTAACTTGGCTTTCCCTGAGTAATTCGAATTGCTTCATTAACAACCATCTCAGGGTCTGATTCGTAATCGAAAATGAGAACGTTAGGGTGTGTTACGTAATGACGTTCTTCGTTCGTGGTTATAACAACTTTAGCGTCTAAGGGAATAGGATCCCAAGGCTTAAGGCTCCAGAAGAGCAGCCCTTTTCTTTTAAGTTCGTTTACCAGTTTATAGTAAGCTCTTCCTGACACCGTTGCAAGCGCAATTTTAGCTTTCATAGGGCTGCCCTTTTACGATTTATACAAGAAGAGGTGACGAGTTGAAGATAAAAAGGTGAGTGTGTGAACGACTTCACCTTCATGCGTCCCCTTGTTCTTAAGCCCTATCGCTTTCTCAGCCTCTTAAATACGTTATGAATTATAACCCTAGAATTAGCCTCCAAGTAAATTACGCTCCGTAAAAAGAAGAATCTAGTGTACTGAGGCAATGCTTATAATTCTTGGGTTTATATTCGCTTTCTGTGAAGCCTTTGCAGGGAATGATTACGACGGGTTGTGGTCCGCTTGACGAGTTGTTAGAGGGAGGGCTTCCCGCAGACGGTATCTCCCTAATTTATGGAGAGGCGGAAACGGGTAAAAGCTCCCTAGCTGTCCAATGCACCGTCAATTGCGCAAGGATGGGCTACAAGTCCCTTTTCATAGATTCAGACGGAACTTTTTCTCCAAAGCGGTTGTCACAAATAGCCTACTACGACTACGAAAAGATATCTCCCCTCATAATCTTAATGAGACCAACAACCTTTCAAGAACAAGTCGCGGCAATAGATCATCTTGACGAGTACGTAACCAAAAAATTTGGACTGATAGTCGTAGATACTATTACGTCATTGTATCGCGTCGAACTAGGAAGCCGAAAAGAAACGTTTGCACTGAACCGAGATCTGAACAGGCAGGTTGCATTCTTGGCCCAAATTGCCAAAACGCATAAAGTGGCAGTCCTTATTACCAGCCAGGTTAGAAGCGTTTTTCTTGAAGAACAGGTTACAATGGAACCAGTGGCCACCCGGGTTCTGAAGTTCTGGTCAGACATTGTACTTGATTTGAAACAAACAGGCCAGACGCGTGTTATAAAAGTTCTTCTTGAAAAACACCCACAACGCGAGCGTTCTGCGAGTTGCTATGTTAGGATAGAAAGAACAGGGATTCGCGATTACAGACGCTAGGTTTTATTTCCTTCACAATCAAAATTAATGGATGAAAGAAAATGTCGATAACAATAGTTGACGTAGGCTACGCTGTATGGTTTGTATTCCCTGCCTACTGCGCTAATGCTATACCTGTGATTTTCGGAGGGGGGTATCCCCTTGACGCTGGCAGAACTTTTTTCGACGGAAAACCAATACTCGGATCACACAAAACCTTTCGAGGCTTTTTCTCCGGTCTTGTTATAGGAACGTTGGTTGGGTTCCTTCAAACAGTTTTCTTTCAACAAGTTCTTTCTCAATACGATGCTCGGTTCCGATACGATGTATTACTTGGATTCATGCTCTCGCTGGGAGCCTTGGTTGGCGATTCCATAGAATCCTTCTTTAAACGACGGCTAGACCTTCCTCCGGGATCCTCGCTTCCCATAGCAGACCAGCTTGATTTTGTTGCTGGAGCGCTTCTCTTTTCGCTTCCAGTTTCGCCGCCTTCCTTGCCCACCATAATAATAATTATCATCATAACGCCTCCCATACACTTCTTAACGAATTTCTTGGCGAATCGTTTAGGCATAAAAAGGGAAAGTAGAAGCAACTAATGAAATTGTAGGATTAATATCCCCACCTAGCCAGAAGAGAACGTTCAATGAAAATATAGGCTGTAATAATCAGAACACAACCCACTAAAAGCAAAATATACGCCTGACGAGGACTATAAGCATACTTTGTACTTTGATAGGTTAAAAAGAAACCCACAACACCGATAGCATAGCCAACCATGACGACTATACTCTCCATAAGAAATTGCTCATTTAGAGCATAGGGATAAAAAACAATAATTCTTCCACCCGAAGCAACGATTGCCACGAGCGGCTTTTCGAGGATATCATAAACTCCGCCTCCAAGCAGGAAAACGGATGTAGCGACCACTATGACGGCGATAACAAATATTGAAGGCTTAGCGGTGATTATTTTCCAGTAAGCTTTTTGCATGAAAAAGGCGAGGGATGAAATTCTCCTTCTGAGCCATCTTATCATAGCTTTATCTATCCTCGTTTTTCAGTAATTGCCCCGCTACTTCCTTTGCCCAAGGGCCCGTATATGGATTTTTCATTATTTCATTTAAGTATTCCTTCCAAGAAATATCCATTGCCCTCCTCCAGTCGTCATACTTCTGAACAATATTTGTATATGCTTTCTCATGTAGTTCACAATATTTTTCCAACACTTCCCTGTTGCAAATTCTGCATTTCATATCGTTTCCTTCTCTCCTCCTTTAATGGACAATCGGGATTGAAACACAACCTCCAAGGTCTTCTACCCTTAATCTGCACCTTTACAAGCGGCCACCCGCAGGATCCGCAATTCTTCCCCATGGGTTTGGCTGTTCCCCGTTGGGGAAGGGGAAACGATGTTTTGCAAAGGCCGTTGAAGTAGTTTGTGCAGCCGATGAAGCGCTTCCTAGTCTTTCGGGAATACAGAATCATCATTTTGCCAGTTCCGCAGTTTGGACAGTTTCCTATGATTCGTTCCTGCATTCGCGCTCTT
>Ga0315314_1001429_pt1 | contig 21629 bp, 22 predicted proteins | sample TDP9_MG_FD_203631 | JGI IMG/M metagenome (GOLD analysis project Ga0315314, IMG submission 203631) | Freshwater sediment microbial communities from Lake Towuti, South Sulawesi, Indonesia - TDP9 | ecosystem: Environmental > Aquatic > Freshwater > Lake > Sediment | place: Indonesia: South Sulawesi... | reverse complement strand
TAGCTGAACAAGCATATCTGCAAATCCCATGACACCCAATCCAATCTTCCTATTCGCCTTGGTCATCTCTTCAATCTCTTTGAGAGGATACTTGTTGACATCAATTACATTGTCAAGGAAGTGAACTGCGATGTGAACGATTCGTCTCAGCTTTTCATAGTCTATCTTGCCGTCTCTCACAGTCCGGGAGAGATTGATCGAGCCTAGATTACACGATTCGTAGGCGAGGAGAGGCTGTTCCCCGCATGGATTTGTACTCTCTATCTCTCCCAGCTTAGGCGTAGGGTTGTCGCGATTCAATCTATCTAAGAAGATAATTCCGGGCTCACCGTTCTTCCAAGCTTGCTTCACTATGAGGTCAAAGATCTCTCTAGCGTGAACTTTGCTGACAATAGTTTGAGTACGCGGATTAACTAGTGGATACTCAAGATTGTTCTCAACAGCTTGCATGAAATCCTCCGTCAATCCAACGGAAATATTGAAGTTGGTCAGTTCAGTATTGTCCTCTTTTGCAAGAATGAACTCGCGAATATCAGGATGATCGGCTCGGAGGATAGCCATATTCGCGCCACGCCGCCTCCCCCCTTGCTTTATGACCTCAGTTGCAGAATCGAAAACCTTCATGAAGGAGATAGGGCCGGAGGCGATTCCTCCAGTTGACTTAACGACATCATTCTTCGGTCGCAACCTTGAAAATGAAAAACCGGTTCCGCCACCGGACTTGTGTATTAGTGCGGTATTCTTCACAGCCTCAAAGATGCTTTGCATCGAGTCTTCAACGGGGAGAACGAAGCAAGCGGACAATTGACCTAGCTCTGTGCCAGCATTCATCATCGTCGGAGAATTTGGAAGGAACTCGAAGTTCGTCATGATCTTATAGAATTCTTCCTCCGTCATCTTGATATCAACATCAGCATCGTACGTCAAATCGGCGAGCGCGATGGCTTGAGAAACTCTGCGAAACATGGCGGTGGGTGTCTCGATGATTTTCCCGCTCTCGTCTCTTCTGAGGTATCGTCTCTCCAGGACGGCTATAGCGTTTGGAGAGAGCCGTGCATCAAACTCAGTGTCCATCAAAACAGTCTTGGCTTCGCGAATCTCCTTGCGTTTCTGGCGGTAGAGAATGTATGCCTTAGCGGTTCTTGCGTGTCCGTTTTCTATGAGAGCTTTCTCGACAGCGTCCTGAACTTCTTCAACGCTTGGAATAGCGTGGCTGTCAAACCGCTCCTCCAAAGTTGCTACAACTTTACTAGACAATTCCTCGGCTAGCTTTCTATCCTTGCCGCCAACAGCTACAGCTGCTTTGAAAATAGCATTCGTGATTTTTTCTTGATCGAAGTCGACGATCCTTCCGTCTCGTTTTCGAATCTTTGTAATGACTTTTAATGTTGGTGTCATCGATTTTCCTCCTTGCCAAGTCGTGAAGCATCGTCTGAGCTACTGACGACGAAGTCCTCTGTGAATGAATTCAAGTGAGAGTCAAGCTCCTGATGGAGTGAAAGTAGACTACGACCTGAGATGCGTATTAAGATTTTTAGACAGTTTCATATAAAATGTTGTACTGAGGCGTTTCCAAACTTATTTGCGCAAGGCAAATTTGAAAGAGGAAATTCCACTTGCAGTAACTTTGATTGAGTGCAGTTGAAATTGGTATTGCACTTGACGATCGACGAAGTCTTTTCGACCAGTTTGAGATGAACATCAGTCTCACCGTAGAATCCTACATATCGCTACAGAGTAATGATAAAAAGCTTCTGGTGAGGTAGATCGCGTGCGATCCGAGTTAACTGAATGTGATTTACTTTGCTTGTCTCATTCCGAGTAGGAAGAGTTGCAAGTTCTGAAAGAAAATGGGATGTCAGCCTTGGAAGTGTGCAGTCGAGATCTACCCGAAAGCGCCTGTCACTTTTTTGAGGGCTCTCTAAATATCAAGATTTCTATGAAGACCGGAAAACCAATTGCATCCCCTCGGTTGGACTCTCTGACGTTACAGCCATCCTACGTACATACATCGCGCACTACAAACGGATTCCGATGCGTTTCAAGAGAATGATGGTCTCGCTAGAGTGTCTCGTTGACAAATTCATGTCATTTATTTGAAGCCATCAGACGGTAACATGACCTATTCTTCTACAAGGGCGGCCAATCGAGTGGTTTGGCGCGCTCAGACGGCTTGCCGGGAGAAGCTTCCTTCCGAGCGGGCGTGCGGTTGCGGTTTTTAACAAAATCTTCGAGTGTAGGTTGGAATTGTATGAATATAAATATGGCTTAGAAGAGTTTGTATGGACAGTTTAAGAAAAAAAAAATTTTGTCGGAACCGACTTTCTTCGCGAGGTTCAAGTCATGGGGATAATCGCTATAGACGCAACAAGTTTTGGCTCGATAACGATCTCAGGCAAGAAGTACGATCACGATGTCTATGTCTTCTGGGATGGAACTGTTGAGCGAAGAGTTGGAGATCACACAGTTCCAACAAGACAAATGGAATACATCGTCGAGAAGAGACCAGAAATCATAATAATTGGAACTGGGCAGTTCGGAATAGTCCACGTACCATCTGAATCTGAGAAGTTGGCGAAGGAGCAGAACATAGAGGTCGTGAAGGCCCGGACACCGCAGGCGATCGGGATTTTCAACGAAGCGATGAAACAAGGCAAGCGAGTTTCAGCAATAATTCATGTAACATGTTGAGGGGAAAGTCAACAGTAGCGTTGATAATTCTCCTACTAACGCATACCATAGGCGATTTAACGTCCACTCAACCTCGCTTGTAGTCATAGGGTTACGTTTAGAACCTATATCACTCGCGGGGAAACGCAAGGTTTAACATTCAATGTGATTTACGGACTCAGAGAAGGGCGGAGAAAGTGGAGGAGAGGGTTGTCACAAACACAAGCCAGATCGCTGACAGCATCTATTTAGTCGACGTTTACGGCTACGGACTGAGAGGAATGATCTCACTCTACATTCTAAAAGGTGAGAAGACAGTCGTGCTGGATTCAGGGACAGCCAACTCTACAGACGGGCTTACGACCGCCATGAGTTCTCTAGGCATCGACTTCAACTCAGTTCGGTACATAATGGTAAGCCATCGGCATCATGATCACGCAGGGGGAGCAGCCATATTACTTAAGCATTTCCCAAACGCTAAGGTTGGAGTGCACCAATTCGCGAAGAAGCATGTGATAGATCCTTCAAAGGTCAATGAAGGGGCAAGGGAGGCATTCGGAAGATTCGCGGTGCCTATGGAATCTATCAAAGACGAGGGAAAGATCCTGATCCTCGAGGAGAGTAAGACCTTCAAGGTTGGCGACAATCACGAGCTTGAAATAGTATACACACCAGGACATACATCGGATCATTTTGCGTTTTACGAAAAGAAGACGGGTCTACTGTTTTGTGGCGACGCTGTCGGAACTTTCGGACCCATTTCCAAAACGATTACGCCAACGAGTTTTCCTCCAAGCTTTAAGTATGATAACTATACTGCTTCGATCGGGAAACTGTTGACATATGATGTCAATATCTTGGCCTTCCCTCACTTCGGCGCAGTCATTGGAAGTGGAGCAGAAGCAATCCTGAGAAAAGGTCTAGAGGTTGCTGAGGATTGGAAACGGTTTGTAGATAAACTCCTAGAGAAGAACCTGGACGAGTATTCAATTGCTGAGGCACTCAAAGATTCTTGTGTCGGAGAATTGGAGATATTCCCTGCAAGTATCAGAGGAATGATCGGTTCAGCATTGGCCCAAGGCTTCTTAATGGGAATCTAGCTGAGAAAGAGGCAGATTATCCAGAAATTCCTTGCCACAATTAGCGTATACAACGGAATAATTGATGCTATTCCTAGAAGTAGACCTAGCTTGATGACTCTAAGAATCAACTCGTATCTATTCTTGCCGAGAGGATGATATACAGCCATGAAAGGGATGACAAGGATGATAAGCTTCATGAATACAGCTGCAGCAGTTCCAGCTCCGCTTACGCTGTGGAGGAGAGGAGCGAAGATCCTATTCGTCTCATATGCAAATGGAATAGTCTTCAATCCATAGATTGTACTTGCAATATCGAGGAGATTCAAAATGAGGAGCGTGATGAAAGCTGCCCAGAGCGCTAACTGCAAGCTTCGAGGATTTACACTCATTATCAACTTCTTCTCACGATCATAGCGGACTTGACCCGCTCTACGAATGTAGGTGCCTATGTCCAGTATAGATCCCACGTTCGTCACCAGCCGAAACGCGCATTAGTAACTCCGAAGAGCCCTATGGAAATCTCCTTTTCCCTTTATGAATTTTGTGAAAACGCGCGTCAGTACAGTTGAAAGAGCTTTAAACTTGGAAACATAGACTCAGGGAGCGGTGGTTCTGATGAGGAAAGTCAAAGTGATGCCGACCGACTATGTAAAAGAAACATACGCGATGCTTGACCGTGGAGGTCTTCTTCTGTCGACATCTGGGAAGAATGAAAAACTCAACGTTATGACGATCGGCTGGGGTCTGGTGGGGATACTTTGGTATAAACCTACGTTCGCGGTGGCCGTAAGACCGACAAGATACACGTACAGGCTGCTGGAAGAGTCTAATGAATTCACAGTTAACGTTCCAAGTAGAGGCATGGAGAAGATTATCGAATATTGTGGAAACGTATCAGGTAGAGACCACGACAAATTCAGAGAGATGAACCTCACGCCGCTACCAGGGAGGCGGGCGAAATCTCCAATGATCTCTGAATGCGTCGTACATTATGAATGCAATGTTATCTACAAGACGAAAATTAAGATAGGCCATCTGCCAAAAGAAATCGTATCAAAGTACTATCCCTCAAAAGACTACCATACTCTGTACATTGGAGAAATACTTTCAGTACTTGCTGATAAGGACGCAAAAGAGAAACTTAGTCCACTTAGTCAATGATCATCTGAAAGAGCGGTCTAGCAGAAGTGCTGTTCAATCTCTCTTGCTAGCATAGTAGGATCCAACCGCTCATACCCAAGTGATTGAGCGATCTCTATTGCATCATACTTCTGACCCTTAGACCACAAATCTTTCAGAAAACGTCCCGCATCTAGCGAATTGAACCATTCCTCGCCATTTTGACGGCTGCTAGCCTGAAAGGGATCTCTTCGGACTCAACTCGAACGGTCTCCTGCGTCTCCATTGTCCCAAATTCGTCTGTGAATTCCTTTACAGCCATTTCAAGGTAGTTGTTTGCCAGAAACTGCTGAAGGTACCTGAGTCTTCTCTCTTTTTCTCCAGAGGCTCTTTGCCTCTCCGCTCTGATGTCTAGGATCAAATCCTCTCTGAATAGACATCTATACTTCTCATAGATCGAGGAGAGATTCATTTCATCCTTAAGCCCACTCCAGTTCAGGTAAAATTCGCTCTCTTTCTCCCAATGGAAATGTTCCATTTCCTTTAAGATTAAACTTAAATCAACCATGAGGTCAACACCCAGCGTAATCCACAAACTTCATGCGAGGATTCAAGCTTTTCTTTAAGAAGCATTATACCCATACGGGAGAAGATTCAAGGGCTCTGGAATGAAGAAGATAGCCTTCTTGCTGCTCATCTATCTAGGTCTTCACTTATTAACGATCGGTTTTCCTAGGACCTATGTTTTCGACGAGTACTGGTATGTTCCGTCAGCGAAGAGGATAATTCAAGACGGCTTCAATCTGAGACCTGAACATCCCCCATTGGCTCAAGTTCTCATAGCGACAGGAATAACTCTATTCGGAGATAACCCACTGGGATGGCGTATCTTCAGTGTAATCTTCGGAGCCCTATCGATTCTGGCCCTGTATCTTCTTGTGAAGCAGATCTCTAAAAATGAATGGGCGGCGTTCATGTCAGCCGCCCTACTCTCTTTTGAGAAAATGTTCTTCACCTTCAGTTCACTCGCCTTGCTAGATATCTTCTTCATCTTCTTCATGATCTTGAGTTTCCACTTCTTCTTCAGGAAGGCTTTGGCTCGATCCGCGTTGGTAGCAGGGCTTGGGGCGGTATGCAAACTCAATGCTGTTCTTACAGCTCCAGTCCTGATTCTTTATCAGGTTTTCAATCGATTTTCTCCATCAGCTAAAGCTTGGGTAAAATCCATCCGATGGACGAAGATAGTGATTTGGGTAAGTGTTTTCTCAGCCTCGTTCTTCATCTTCTTATACCTTTTAGATCGGGTCTACACCGGACCAGATCTGAAGATGTTGTCGAATCCTGTTAACCACCTGAAATACATGTTGGAAATCCACAGTTCCAAGTACTGGCCTAAGAGCGATGAACAAGGGCCGTGGACTTGGATTTACTCGCCTAGAAACTACTATTACGGAAATCTGTCCGTCGCGAGAGTTCCATTCTTAGAAGTCTTTAACCCATTTGTTACAGGTTTGTCGCTAGTCTCAGTTCCCTATGTGATATACAATCTCTGGAGGACGAAGGATCGGCTCTCTTTGTTCGCTCTCATCTGGTTCTCGGTAACATATTTCGTCTGGTTTCCATCCTACTTCATCTTCTCTCGTCCACTATTCTCATTCTATATACTGGCTGCGATCCCGTCGATATGCATCTTTAATGCAATCTTCTTCCAGAATGACCGAAGAGTTGCGAGAAGTATAGTGATCATGGCAGCTGCATACTTCTTGTTCTTCCAATACCCGATCAGAATTCTGTTCTGACTCTGAGGATAACGTAGGCAAGCTTTTCGGGAACGGGGTACACTCAAAGGTAATTCATGTCTCATGCATAATCGTGAAAGGGATTCACGACAAACTTGGTCTTGAAGATGACGCAGTTCGTTTTCTAGGAATATGGGATACCACACTAGAGAATAGCGCAGCGATTACGCCTCACCTTCACGAGAATGTTGAGGAAGTTTACTATGTGATTGAAGGTACGGGAAAGATGACGATAGGCGACGAAGAGAAGAATGTAGCAGACGGCTATGTGATATATTCCTCTAAGAAAAGTCCACATAATTATTCAGTCTGGCGTGAAGTCTCTTCTATTCATAACCGTGAGCATCGATCTGAGCGAAGCAACTAGACATCGAGCTGGTCCAATGTACGTTGGGTAGTTCCAAAATATTCTTTTCCTTCGAACTGCTTGAGAATAATCTAGCGTATAATTACTCAGGTAATCATATTCGTAGTTACAGAGGGCTGAGAGATGAAGGTGGATGCAGTCTGTCCAGTGGAGAATTTCAGGAGGTTCATGATTTTAAGCACCTGTCAATCCTTCATCCCCGAAGAGCTGATGGAAGATGATAAAGTTTTTCCAGAGAGGCCTGCTGAGCAGGGAACCATGTATGTTGAGGCTGAGGATAAGGAGACTGTACAGAAGGTAAGGGATATACAATTCACGCGTGTCTCTAATGTGCTCGGGATAATATATAACTCCAAGAGCGGTCGAACCAAACTGAAATGGAGGCAAGTGAAGGGCAGTCTTGGGAAACTAACGGGTGAAGCCAGTACGAACACTCTAGTGAACTTGTATGCAACAAGAGCGCTTGACGAATCTTATGTCCGTAGGGGAACAATTAGGAAAGTCGAGACGAAGCCAAGTGTTATCGAAGTTTGATGCGACAATCTACATGCATCTGATTGGGAGAGCCTAAGGAACGCATGGCCAATATTCTAAAGATATCACATAGGGGTGTCAGCGCCTACGAGCCTGAAAATACTCTGAGAGCGATCAAGCGAGCATTAGAATACACTGTGGACATGGTTGAGGTTGATGTTAGAGAGACTAGGGATAGGCAAATTGTGGTTATTCATGATGAAACGCTTGAAAGAACTACAAATGGGAGAGGCTATGTTCATCAAATGAGTTTCAGTGAGCTTAGAAAGCTTGACGCTGGCGAAGGAGAAAGAATACCTACACTGCAAGAAGTTGTTGATCTGGTTAAGGGGAGAGTTGGACTCGTAGTAGAATTGAAAGACTCTAGAACAACAGAAAACGTTGCTGAGGTTCTTGCTGAAAATAATTTCGTGGATCAAACTCTGGTAACATCGTTCATACATTCAGCGGTGAAAAGGATTAAGGAACTGAACCCTCAACTTAAGACAGGGATAATCTTTAGATCCGCGCCTATTAAACCATCACAACTTGCACTGGATGCGAATGGTAATGCATTATTTCCGTACTACAAGTATGTGACAGCCGAGATGATCGAGGATGCCCATAGTAACCATCTGACAGTCAATGTATGGACAGTGGATACTCGAGAAGAAATCGAATATTATGTAAGGATGGGTGTCGACGGAGTCGTGACTAACAAACCTGATCTTTTGACAGATCTCTGAATGTACATTCGGTACAAGGAAAGAGAGGTCGCTCTCGCTTTGGAATACGATCCAACGGAAAGGCATCGAGCACTTGAGAAGCTTGTTACAAAGGACCTCGATAACAAGCAATTGAAGAAATACTACAGATTCAGGGCGGACAGATGGTACGGTGGCATAGCTACTGCCGATGCGGTGGGTTGCGAGCTGCTCTGCAGATTCTGCTGGGTCTCAGACAAGGTCCTATATAGGCCTTCAGATGTCGGAACCTTCTACTCTCCAAACGATGTCGTCGATCGGCTACTAAGTATAGCTGAAACAAAGAGTTTTAATCAACTCCGCGTTAGCGGAGGGGAGCCGACAATAGGGAGGAGGCACCTTCTTCAACTGCTCGATGAACTGGCGTTGAGTAGAGGCTACAAATTCATCCTTGAAACCAACGGCGTCTTGATCGGCAGTGATTCATCTTATGCCGAAGATCTGTCTCGATATCGATTCCTTCACGTTCGAGTATCACTCAAAGGATGCAATGAAGGTGAATTTGCGAAGTTAACAGGCGCTAAACCGGAAAGCTTCAATCTTCAGCTCGAAGCTTTGAAGAACATGATAGGAGCAGGAGTCAAATGCCATCCAGCGGTGATGACATCTTTTTCTACAGAGGAGAGTTATCGCAATTTGATCGAGAGGCTCAGACGGATCAATGTTATTTTACCTCAAGAGGTTGAGATTGAGGAGTTAATCCTTTACGGGCATGTGGCTGAAAGATTGAAACGGTATGGTTTGCAGTATCACAACTCTCATCTACCTGATAAAGTTCCTCGACAGCTAATCTAGAGATGACATTGATGTCAACCCGGCGCCTAAAATGGTTTGCATACGGAGGTTATCCATGAAGGCCTTAATTGATGTTGAAAACTTCAATCTTGATCTCACTTTCGAGCCTTCGTTTGTCTCAACGCTCTACCGGAAGACCAGTCTGAACAACTGGGTTAAGGTAGCAGGGCATCTCGGTAACCAGCTCGAGTTCAAGCAGCTTAAGCCTAACAGTTTAGAAGTGAATTGCAGCGCGGGGCTAACTCAAAAGGCTCTTCAGAGAAGAGCGACTATTGAGACGGGGCTCTGGAGAGGCCCTTACGAGGAGAGGATAGGAAGCCTCCCGAAGAGCGTTCAACCTCAGATTCAAGCCTTAGCGGAGGCTTATCTAGGCGTTAGGCTGCCTATAGTTCCTCTAGATTTTCCTTACATGCTTACTTCCGTAGCTCTGTCGAAGAGAACCGGCTACAGTAAATTCGTTTTACAATGGTGTCAAAGGATCTGGTCTAGATACAATGGCCGTATCGATCTAGTCGCTCAAGCGAAGAAAAGGGATCTTCAATCTATCGGAAGGAGTTACCAAGTTCTTCAACTTCAGAAGACTCTGCGAAGCTTTAGTGAGTTGCCTAGTCATCCTGAACGGCTACCTAGGAGGGTTCTGGAGTTGATCGGTGAACCGTATGTTCCAGCTGAAGAGTTTCTTCTTTGGCTTACACCGGAGTTGGCTAGGATGACTTTGATTCGAGGGTGCTGGGGTATTGGACCGAAGGTAGCTGACTCAATAGTATTGTCGACGTTCAAAGCCTCCCACTTCATCCCTTGTGATACGCACTTGAGAACAGTAGCAGAAAGGCTGGAGTTGGCGGACATGGAGGGAGCCAAGATGCCTTCAAAGGTCTTATGCTCGAAGTATGTCTGTGACCAGAAGACTTCTATCCAGTTCAATGTTCCATTATGCAGTTGGTCAGCGAACGGCACATGCTTGAGGAACCGTTTGATGTACCTTCTCAAAACCGGCGGTTGGGTTCAGACTTTGGCATATCTTCATGGAGAACGATTCTGTAAAGCTCACTCGCCAAAATGCAAAATCTGCCAGATAAAGAGTGTTTGTCCCAATCCGCCAAAGTGAACGATAGTGCGGTTCTCAGAGATTCATATAAAGAAAATTTCTGATAGCATGAATTACTGCGCCTATGGCAATCGAGGGCAATCTCTGCCGGTAATACCATTAGAAACAAGCTCACACAAACAAGTCTTAGAGTTCTGAATCAAGTCTTGACAGGTTCATTGATAGAAAGCTCTATCTGAAATCATTCAGCTGTCTAGGCTTACCTGCGCGGTGATTGGAGAGTGAAACAGGATGGAGCCTTTGGAGCTCGCGTTCTGGACATCGAACACCCTTATGCTGCTTGGGCTGATAATAATCGAGTTGAGGTGGATGAGGCTTACCAGCAAGGAGGAATAGTGAAGCTAGCTTAAGATCTCTTTCATGCTTCGCGCATTGTCCAGCATGTTATGGTTGTTGTTGAAGAATATGTAGACTTTCTTAGGATCGGCGTCCCTTATTCTGGATGCTATCTCCTTCAATTCTTCATAGGTGTAGCGGTGGCTGTACCAAGAGGTTCTACCGTGCATCCTCAAATAGACTAAACCGTTCAGGTTAAGAATCCTGTTCGGAAAGTCAGGACTATCTGTCGAGACTAACGTTATGTCCTAGCTTTCGGCCCAATCATACCAATCATCATCGAACCATTTGAGGTTCCGGTACTCTAGAGCGAATCTCCGTCCAAGTTTCACTTGGGTGATGAATGCTTCGAGTCTATCGATGAAAGAAGGCGTTGGAGTAGAACTGGGTGGAAGTTGAAAGAGAAAGAAGTCAATCTTCTCGTCCATCGCCTCAAAGAGCTCTTTGAACCGCGACCAATACTTAACCGCTCTCTCACCGAATCGGGACGCATGAGTCACCATACGATTGACTTCGATCGCCCAGCGGAGACCATGAGGGCTCTTACGATTCCATGATGAGACCATGTTAGGAAATGGAAAGCGGTAGAAGCTAGCGTTGAGTTCAGCGGAATTCAGATTGGAATTCTTCATGTACCAATCGAAGCCGTCGGGGTTCCAATCGTAACTCCAACCTGAAGTTCCAATGTAAAGTTGCATAGTGTTCAATTCAGAACTGTGTGAGGAGCAGGTTAAGAATATTCAGTAAGGAAGCCTTTATGGATTGAGATAAGGGAACTTATATTGGAAGTGAAATCTTGGCTACACCTCTCTGCCCCTCTGGAAGACAAGGCGTCGACTGGGCTAATCTCCGTAAATGGAGAGTCGAAAGACTGAGACATGAAATGAAAGAATACGATTTGGACACACTCGTTATGGTCCGTAACGAGAATGTCAGATACACGACCGACTGCAGATACCTAGCCAGCATGTTCTTCGTGACAAGATTCGCAACAGTACTTACTAGAAAAGATGAACCGGTTCTGATGGTTGGGCACGCTGACTTAGCCAACGCTAAGAGAAGCATGCCTTGGATCAAAGATATTAGAGCTGTACCCTTCGCTGGAACAGAATGGGCGAAAGCCATTGAAGAAGTTCTAAACGACTACAAGGCGAGCGACGGGAAGATAGGGCTAGATACACCTCACTCAGTTCATGGGTATGAGCAATTGAAGAAGGAGTGCTATAAAGCAAAATTTGTCGATGCAACTGAACCAATACTCTCAGCGAAAGCCGTCAAAAGTGAAGATGAAGTGAAAATCATGAGAGAGGCAGCCGCTATCGCGGATACAGGGATCCAAGCTGCCCTTGAGGCAGCGAAGTCTGGAGTAAGAGAATTCCAAGCTGGCGCTGCTGGTGTACATGCGATGATGATGAACGGCGCGGAATGGTATACATTCGCGCCTCTCTGCGTTTCCGGAGAAAATGCAGCCCTACTTCAAAGATACTCATCGGAACGTATGATTAGACAAGGAGACCTCTTCTTAGTCGATCTGGGATGCATCTATTACGGATACTGCGCAGAATACACGAGGACAAAGATCATCGGCAAGCCGAATGAGAAGCAGAAGGAAATCTATCGAACAGTCTATGAATCCCATATGAAAGCCATAGAAATTATCAAACCCGGTGTAAATCCCAACGATGTCGACAGGAAAGCTCGAAGGATAATTGAGGAAGCCGGCTACGGCAAGTATCAACATGAACATGAGACAGGACATGGAATAGGAACGAGCCTTTATGAACTGCCGACAATAGGAACTCACCCAGCAGCGGTAATTCTTAAAGAGAAACTTTTCGAGAAGAACATGGTTGTCTGCGTTGAACCAGGGATATTCCATCCAGAGATCGGCGGGGTTCGCCTAGAAGACATTATACTAGTCACGGATACAGGATACGAGTTCCTTTCAAAAGTCGAGTACGATGACAAGCTACTAGCGTATCGGTGAGGCCGCTTCAGTGAGATAGAACAGGTAGGATCCTACATAAAGAAGCGATTGGAAAAGAAAGCCTAGGCTGCCAAGCCTCAATTGATGCTTGAGTGGCATGCCTTATTCCCTATTTTCTTTCAATGTAACGTGAGATCAAGATGGTGCTTTCAAAGAGAGCTATGAAAGGAACGAGAAGAATCATGTCAGTTATCGGTGTCGGGTCAGCGGTCAAGACAATAGCTAAAATGAAAAACCCCACATAAACGCCCTTTCTGTTTGAGGAAAGATAATCTGGCTTCAATACACTGAGCAGAACTAGCAAAACGAAGAATACGGGGAAGGTGAAGAACAGTCCGACAACGCCTATTAGTACTATGACTTGAGTGAAGAAGTCTGCAATTGGTATAAACATAGCCGCGCCAGAACTATAGACAAACCACAGCATTACTCTGAGAGTTATCGGAACTATGATCTTGTATGAGAAGAACGCTCCAGCTATGAAGAGGCCTACGAAGGATCCTATGAATCGCCCCATGTATCTTCGTTCAGTCTCCAGCAAAGCCGGATTGATGAACCTGTATAACTCGTAGGCTATTATCGGCATAGAAACGATCACTCCCATAAGAGCTGACATCATCAAATAAATCCCAGCTGTGTCCATTACGCTTCCAGCAATAAGCACAACATCCTTCGGAAGCAAATCTCTCTCTATCTGCCGCAATACCACGGAAATTATGGGGGTATACGTAATGGCGAGAGGATCAAGAAGAGTCGCAGGGTTCACAGGAAAGAAGCCGACGATCGCTCCTGCGATGAACACGCTGACCAGAATTGTTCGCAGTCGGCTTAGGAGCTCTTCTGTATGCTCCCAGAAAGTCATCTCCCCTTTTTTCGACTTGCTACTTCCAGACTTCATTTCGCTCTCATCGCTGTCACTTACTTAAGAGCGCATACGAGTTGGTTGCCCGTTTGCGTTGGTCGCTTGGACGCAGATTATTTCTGAGCTCTTCTGCATTTCGGGCAGAAAACTTCGTCTTCCTCAATTTCAGCTCCACAGAACTTGCAATTGAGCTGCTGCATAGACGGCTGTGTTGGCTTGGCTAATGTTTTTGGCGGTGCTTGAACATACCGTGCTTCTGTTCGTTGAGGAGTAGCAACTCCGCTAATGGCGATGATCAGGCCGAGAATTGCAGCAATACCTCCACCAAACTGTAGAAAAACAGCGAACAAATCTGTCGATTGTCCAAGAAAAAGAGCGGCGAGAACACTGTTCGCTACTTCACTCAGATAGCTTCCGGGTAGTTCAATCATGGAGATGCCGAACTGGTAAATGATGAAGCCTAGTATGAGTAGAACTGACCCTACCGCAACCCTCGCTCTCGTAGCTATTCCTCCGAGTTACTTGCAGATCCTACGTCTCAGATTTCTTCTCAGTAGCTTTCACTATCTCATTCGAGATCTGCTCTGCCGTCTTCCCTTCAGTTGATATACCCAGCTTCTTAGCGGTCTCAACTAGGAGTTGCTCATCACTTTTAGCGGTGGCGGACACTAAATCAGTTCTCTCAGGAGTTGCTGTTGTTTTCTGTATTTGAGTTGAAGATCCTTCTGTTGCCATTCTATACTGTCTTAATGCATCGCCTACGGATTTGGCAAGTTCAGGCAGTTTCTTCGGTCCAAACAGGATCAGAACGATCACAAGTATGAGAGCGATCTCCCAAGGTCCGATAAACGGCATAGACTTCAACCTCCGATAGATGATAGAGTTTTCGGCATTGATAAATACTACTGAATTAGATAGTACTACTCAAGAGAGGAGCAAGTTGGCGAGACGCGGACCATTCCCAAAGACGGAGGAACAACACTACCAAGTACTCAGCCTCCTTCCTGATGACAAAGGCGTAGGCTTTAATGAACTATGGCGGAAACTCAAGTCTGAAAATATTGGGGTAAGCTTCTCAACACTCACAAGGGCTCTAAGATCTCTCCGCTCTGAGAAATATGTAGAGATGGAAGTAAGTAGGCGCGGGTATAAAATTCCAAACCATCTCTACAAGAAGACCAGCGTAGGCGTTGAGTATGAGGAACTCCTTAGAGATAAACTAGGACTATTGAAGGCCTCCACGAAACGCATAATTAAAGCCCATAGAGGTAAAATTAGATACGACGAGATAATCTTCGGAGAGATCCCGTACACATGTGAAGTTGAACTTTCCAGCGAGAACCTTACACTGGAGAAGGAGAAACAAATATCCGTATTCGTCGGATCTGTCGGTGAAACAGTGGTCTCAAGCATAGCAGAGATACTAGGCAAAGCATACTCAGGGTTCATCTCCATCTTAGGTGAGGGGCGAACGAAAGAAGCTGTCGATTACCTCAAGAAAATGCTTTCATTCAACCTTCGACTGACCGTAGCATTCGATGGACACAGAGTAGCATTCGACGAGAGCTGGGATTCCCTTCTTCAGGACGAAGAAGAACTCTTGAATGCGATTCGCGCAGTCAAAGCACCATCCTACAGCGAGCTACTTGGATGCTGGATACTTAGCCTACTGAGCCCGCTTATGCCCGTTGAGAAATTCCCCTATGATTTAGCAAGCATTGAAGGTTGGACGAAACTGATCACTGACAATGGAAACAAGTGGAGAGCAAGCAAAGGGATGCCCCTCCTAATGGAACAGGAGGTTCAACTCTTCTTGAAGGAACAGATGCAGAGAGGAGCCATATCCATCAGGCCTATTCGCAGAGAGTTTGGTTTACTTGAATTTCATGAGAAGATGCCGGAACCACAACCTGAAGAGTTCTACTCTTTTCTACTCGGACTGTTCTCAGCGATGAAATCTCTTCTAGAAAATGAAACACGCGAAGTAGTGTAGGCTGTCAGAAAGCCTTCGGCGCCACGACGGATGTCTGTCAAGATCCTCGAGTCAGGATGACCTCTATCGTTGAGATAGGTTTCAGAGTTCCATCCCTCATCTTGAGTTCATCTGTCCCAATCTTAACGCTCTTCACCTCAACGTCTTTCATGAATCTCCTCCGAAGTATCTCAACCGTATCTACTGCCAAAGAAATCGATCTTCCTCTCGCTTTGACTATAACTTCGTCATGTATTGTGAAAGCTGTGATAATCGAGGTTATGTAGGTCATAGGGGGCTTCTTACCTACGAAGACAACGTTTTCGAGTTTGTCAGCCATAGTAGGTCACATTTGATGATACTACAAATCGGCTAGGTCTCCTATATTATCTCTAGCGCCTTCAATCATCAGATCACAGTCTACTCTAACAGTCTTTCTTCTCAACGAATCCTGATGAGACCGCGCAAGTAAATCAGCTAACTTGTCTAGGGTGAGCGTTTCTATACGAGACAGCCTCTGCGTCAGAAAAACCCCAGTCACTTCAAGATTAGAATAGACTTTTCCAATTTCAGAACATGGGACCTCGTGGGCATACTTCGGAAATAATAGAATTCTTCACTCGCTGCCTGCGAATTCTGCCTATCGCGCTGTAGTTCTCTACCCGATCAAGGCGTCCTGCATGGAGATATTGTTGTCGAGTTGGGTTTGACCAATTTTGGTCTCATTTGATTAATTTCGATTGTTTTTGACCGCAAGAGATAAAAAGTCTTCATCAAGCAAACATATGCCGCAACGAGGATTCAATCAAATGACGGAAACCGCGAATGTAGAGAAAGGCGGGAGGAAGCAGACATCCAGTTTCTGCGTAGAGGTCTGTCGAGGACGCCTTGGATCATGTCTTGAATGCGTGGTTGACCATGTAGCATTCGAGAACTGGCTGAGGCGAAACTGCCAAGAGAACAGAATCTGCGTTAATACTCGAACGGAGGTGAGTTGTGATAATGAGTAGGACCGTAGGAAGCAGTAAGTCATTACAGCTAATCGCCATTGGCTTGATTATGTTATTCGTAGGTGTTACTATCGGATACTACTACAGTCAATCCCAGATCCCGCCGCCACCGGTAAGCCTTTTCGAGAAGATCAAAGAGAGAGGATACATCGTCGTAGGAACAAGCGCAGACTATCCGCCATTCGAGTTCGTCGACCCAAACACGAAGAAGATCGCCGGACTTGATGTAGACATAGTGGAGGCTGTTGCGAAAGAGCTTGGCGTCAGCGTGAAATGGGAAGATATGCCATTCGACGCTCTCATAGCCGCAGCCCAGACTGGCAAGATAGACATGATCGCTGCGGCGATGGGACTGAAGGCGGAGCGAATTCCGAAACTAGACTACAGCATCGCGTACCTACAAGGCGATAATGTGCTCGTGGTGAAAGGCGACTCACCAGTAGAACCCTTCGCTGCCCTAGCCGAAGCAGGAAAACTGAATCTAAAGATCGGGGTCCAATCAGGAACAATACAAGAGGGCATCATCAATGACCTCGTCAAGGAAGGAAAGGTCAAGAAGGAAAACGTAGTCTCATACGTCAGAGTTGATCTTATGATAAGCGATCTTGTTGCAGGACGAATCGATGCCGCATTGATAGATAAGCCAGTCGCAGACAGCTTCGCGACACGCTACCCGATCAGGATCGTATACACGGAGTGGGCTCCCCCGAAGTGTCTCTGGATTCCCAAGGGTGAAAAGGAACTTCTAGAAGCAATAGACACAGCGCTCCTAAACCTTCACAAGACCGGAGTTGTAAAGCAGCTTATCAGTAAGTGGTTTGCTTAGTTCAGAGTATACACCATGACTGGAAGTTCCCTCTTTTGCCATCTCTTCTTGATGTGCTATCGTCGCAGTTTGGCTTCATAATCGAAGGGTTGCCAGTAACTATCAGTCTTACAGCCTGCGGATTAGGTTTGGGTTTTCTCACAGGTCTACCTTTAGCAATTCTCAGAGTTTATGGTGGAAAAAGCAGAAGACAATTTGTCGCCGCATACGAAAGAGTGATGCGTAGCGTTCCTCCTCTTGTCCTCATATTCTTGTTCTATTTTGGAATCCAAACAACAGTCTTCGAGATACCTGGATTCTTAGCGGTGACGCTTGCGCTTGGACTCTGCAGTTCCGGTTATCAATCCCAGATCTTTCGAGGTGCCCTAGAATCGATTGGTAGCGGTCAAATGGACGCTGCCAGATCGTTAGGGATGAGCAAGCTACAGGCGATCAGACGGGTCATCGCGCCGCAGGCCTTGAGATTTGCTCTACCCAGTTGGGCAAATGAGCTCGCAACCATGGTCAAAGATACGTCTCTCGCTTTCGTCGTGGGAGTTGCTGAGCTTATGAGAAGAGCTGACTATGTTCGAGCTGCCACATTTGATCCCGTCATTCCATTCCTAGTGGTAGCGGGCATCTACTTTCTCATAGTTTTCCCAATAACGCGGATAGCAGGAACTTGGGGACGGGAGAAAAAGCGATTGGTGGCAGGCGTTTGACAAAGGTCGTAATAGTCAGGGACGTGTGGAAATCCTATGGAAAGGTCGAAGTGGTAAAAGGCGTCTCCTTCGATGTCGAGGAAGGAACGACGACTGTGATCTTCGGTCCGAGTGGAGCCGGGAAAAGCACGCTTCTAAGATGCATTAACATGCTTCATCATCCAGATCGTGGAACGGTCTTCCTCCGGGACATCGACCTCACGAAGGCTGGCAATAAGATCAACTACTACCGGTCAAAGTTCGGAATGGTTTTCCAACATTTCAACCTGTTCAATCATATGACTGTTCTTGACAATGTGATGATAGGGCCAAGAGTTGTGAAGAAGATTCCAAGAGATCAAGCCAAACAAATTGCACTAGAAGCGCTTGAGAAAGTTCGAATGAAAGACTGGTCCAACCATTATCCTAGCCAACTTTCTGGAGGCCAGAAACAGAGAGTAGGCATTGCTAGAGCGCTAGCGATGGATCCTGAGGTTATCCTCCTTGACGAGCCGACATCCGCTCTTGACCCCGAGCTGATAGGAGAGGTCTTGCAGACAATGCTTGATCTGGCCAAGGAGAAGAAGACGATGATCTGCGTTACTCACGAAATGGGCTTCGCGAGAGCAGTGGCCTCTGAGATGATCTTCATGGATGAAGGCACAGTGGTGGAGAAAGGGTCTCCAGAGCATTTCTTCAGGAATCCAGCGAATGAGAGGACGAAGAGGTTCCTCAGCCGACTGAGTGAGCTTTATGGCAACCACGAAAGCAGGAACGCAGTTGCTGACGAGAAATGATAGACTACTTGGGTATTCTGTTAGAGGGCTTGCTCGTTACATTTGAGCTGAGCTTCACAGCGCTCGGGATTGGAGTGATCTTGGGGCTTGCTGCAGCTCTCGCAAGAACCTATGGTCATAGACCGGTGTCGTACTTGGCAAACGCCTACATCGAGCTTATCCGAGGAACGCCATTAACCGTTCAACTCTTCATCATCTATTTTGGTCTTCCCTCGCTGGGTCTTCTTTTCTCGCCGACGTTCTCAGCCATAGTGGCCTTGGGAATTAACAGCGGAGCATATCAAGCGGAGTATTTTCGAGGCGCGATAGAGTCTATTGGCGGCGGACAGATGGAAGCTGCACTTTCAGTTGGAATGAGTAGAACTCAAGCCATAGTCAGGGTAATACTGCCTCAGGCACTTCGGTTGGCATTACCGAGCTGGTCGAATGAGGCAGCTTACCTACCGAAGTACAGTTCCGTTGCATTCTTGGTCACTGTACCAGAGCTTCTGGCTAAAGCGAAGGTCGTGATAGCTCAAAACCTGAAACCGCTCGAGGTCTATTTTGTAGTCGGGCTCATCTACCTTGTCACAATCGCCTCTCTCTCCAAGATCTTGGACACTGTGTACGAGAAATACAAATTCACGGTTGAATAGCGAAGCTGTACAGATGATACTTTGAGGGGGAATCTTCAGGAGAGGAGATGCACGAAGCTATCGATCCCATATGGCAAAGATGAGGTTGATTTTGAGGTTCCTCAACCGAACCTCATGGGAGTGTTCCGCCCCAAAACTATTCCCGGTGCCGACGATGAGTCAAAGGCCATTCGAGATGCTTTGCTGAACCCTATCAACTCCGAGCCACTACCCGAGATCGCGAAAGGAAAGAACCGTATCGTGATAATCTCCACGGATGTGACGCGCCTCACAAAGGATCATGTGATCGTTCCCTCGATTCTAAACGTTCTCGCTCAGGCTGGAGTCGGAGAAGAAAGAATTAAGGTGATTATAGGTCTCGGGCAGCACAGAGAGATGACCGAAGCGGAGGTTGAGCAGAAGCTAGGGAGAGATGTTCTCGATCGAGTCGCTGTAGTGCAGCACAACCCCGACAGGAACCTTGTTGACTTGGGAGCTACCCGAAGGGGCAACCGAGTCTGGGTCAACAGAGAAGTCGCGAGAGCCGATCTCAAGTTCAGCACTGGCAATATTGTTCCCCATAGGTATGCGGGCTTCGGAGGAGGAGCCAAGAGCATCCTTCCAGGTGTCTGTGGTAGAGAAACCATCTACCGGAACCATCTCTACGTTGTGGAAGGAAAGTCTAGGCCTGGCGTCTTGGATGATAACCCAATAAGGATTGAGATGGATGAGGCTGCGGCAATGATAGGCCTCAACTTCATCGTCAATACTGTGATGAATTCAGAGGAACGCATCGTGAAGGTCTTCGCGGGGCATTTCCTGAGAGCGCATAGAGAAGGCGCGAGATTCGCGAAGGATCTGCTAGGCGTTCACATGCCCTCTAGAGCCGAAGTCGTCGTTTCAAGTGGCTCGCCGATGGACATCAATTTCTATCAGACTTCCAAAGCTCTTGAAATGGGCGACCAAGCCGTAGCAGATGGCGGAGTCTATATTCTAGCTTCTCCTTGCTACGAAGGGGTGGGCGAGAAGGATCTCTACAGGTTTCTGACCCTCAAATCGCCTGAGGAGATTCTTAGGGAGCTCAGGCGACCAAAACCTTCCACAAACCTAGTATCAGGAGTAGCGGCATACTTGATGGCTAAGATGAGGGAAAGGGTCGAGATCGTTTTGGTTTCAGACGGATTGAAGCGAGAGCAAGTCGAAGCTATGGGCTTCAAGAAGGCTGACTCTGTTCAAGCTGCTGTGAACAAATCGCTTGAGAAGAAAGGGAAAGACTCCCGAGTCGTAGTCTTCCCTCAAGGGCCGATAACTCTTCCTTGCCTCTAGATGATTATCAGATTTTCATATAAGAAGAGCTTGCGGTAGGATTGCTCTGTCATTTTTTTACCTTATGTCGAAAATTATGTGATATCTGCGGGCTAAATCTTATATTGCCATAGTGCTTTGTTGTGTCTTGGATAACTTTGAGCGCTTTAGTGCTTGACACATCTGTCGTAGACTATGAAATCGCAGAACTTCGAAAGCGAATGAGGCATTCAAAGCTGGATAAGGTCCCATCCTGTACTTTCATTCCTTGGTTCAAGAACGGCGATATATTCGAAGCGATGTATCTTCTTCATCATTTGCCAGAAGAACATAGAATTCTATGTCAGAACATCGAGAACTCATTTATCTTTAAGGCGTTCAAGGAAGCTTACAACACGCTGTAAGCTATCTATTTCTTTGAACGAACTTGTGCATGTCTTAGGGCTACTCCTAATGCGATAACAGAAGCTATCGAAATTAGCGCACACAGAACATAGGGGTAGCGAGGGTTGAATTGGTCTGCAATTATACCGCCGACAGTAGCCGCCGTCATTAGGCCAATTCCGCATGACGTTTCGAAGATTCCCATGGCGACTCCTCTCTGTCGCGTATGAACATTGTCTGAAATGAGTGCAACAGCAACGGGAAAAACTGCTCCTATAGATATGCCCATTATCATCATTGAAATGCTTAGAAGTTCGATGCCAACAGAGATTGCGGCAAGAAATGATGCGATCGCGCAGCCGATCAGAGCTGGGATCAAAATAGATCTTCTTCCAACTCTGTCGGATATTCGCCCGGCACTCATCGAGGAAACTATTCTTCCAATCCAGAATAGCGTGAATAGCACTCCAATCCAAAAGACCTCTACACCTAAACCTTTTGCATAAACGGAGAAGAGAGTTAGAAGCGTTCCTAGTACAAATGTGTAAGATGCAGCGATGACATTGGAGAGCAGGAAAGGACGAGATCTCCACAAGTTCACCTTAAGCTCGATGGATTGAGGAGTTACACATTGATCTC
>Ga0315314_1001428_pt1 | contig 21647 bp, 22 predicted proteins | sample TDP9_MG_FD_203631 | JGI IMG/M metagenome (GOLD analysis project Ga0315314, IMG submission 203631) | Freshwater sediment microbial communities from Lake Towuti, South Sulawesi, Indonesia - TDP9 | ecosystem: Environmental > Aquatic > Freshwater > Lake > Sediment | place: Indonesia: South Sulawesi... | reverse complement strand
GCGAAGGGAGCTTTATTAGCGGACTGGCATGATTCCGAAGGCTCCCTTTCCTCATTGATCGGAAACAAGATCGTTGCCTTTCGGCAGGAGGTCGAAAAGCAAAGAAAGAGGCACCGCATAGATCGAATGCCTTTTGATCTCGGTGCCTATTCTTGTTTGCGCGGAGACGATAAACTAAGAGGCCCTACTGAACGCGCCGGCCCGCAGCTGATTTGCAAAGAAAAGACAAGCGAAGCTGGAAAGGAGGGAGGCTCATCTCTATGCATTAGACTCCTGGCTGGAAGTAGGGGTATGGAAGCGGGGAAACCATAAGCAATAAGAAAAGTCCTGTCCCAGGTTTTCAGGCTGCGGAAAGCCCTCGGGAAAAGTCTGTGCCCGGAGGGCTCTTTTGTTTGGTGGGCCCGGGAGGCCATTCCAATGCGCTTATTAGCCCCATGGCCCAACCTGGCGAGCGATCGGGGCTGGTGGACATCACATTTCTCCGCCAAACCCGGGAGCAGACATGAGACGGAGAATCCTGAAAGTGCTCTAACTTCGCCTCCAGGGGGTTTTCGTACCTCTTTGGAGGCATTTGTTTCTAATGAGAAAAAAATTCCGGAGATGTCATGGGTTGGGCTTTAGTGGGGCTCTCAAGCTTCTTTAGGGGCGTCTGTCCCTTTGGGCTTTCACAGGGAGAAGAGCAATGAAAAAAAGGGAGATTCAAAAAGGATTTAGCAGGAGAGACTTCCTGAAGGGTGCGGCGTTGGGAGCAGGGGGAGCGGCGCTGTGCCGCATCGCTCCGAAAACATCCGATGCAGGGGAGGTTCCTCGAAGATGGGATGAGGAGGCCGATGTGGTGGTCGTGGGATATGGAGCGGCGGGGTCAGCGGCAGCCATTGTGGCACATGACGCGGGATCGAAGGTCCTCATGTTGGAGAAGCACGAGGCGGGTGGGGGCTCTACATGCATGTCAGGAGGCTTCTTTGTGAGCCCCAGTGACGCAGATGGAGCAGTGGATTATCTACTGGCATGTGCTCAGGCAGGTGATGGCAGCTCCTTTGACCTCGATAGAGCCACGCTTTACCCTTGGGCCGAGGAGGCCGTCAAGAACGCAGACTGGATCAAGAGTATTGGTGGAGAGGTGGGTGTCTTCATTCCGAGTGGCTGGTATCGCGAGTTCAAGGGATCTGAGTCCTATAAATCCTGGGGACCGACCAAGACTCCGTTTGGACCAGGCCTTTGGCAGATTCTCTCCGGTGCCGTGGCGGCGAGGGGAATCGCCGTTGCGTATAAGACTTACGTTAAAGAGCTATTGCTGAATCAGAAAGGAGAGGTCGCGGGCGTAATGGGAGAGAGTGGGGGTAGGGAAATCGCGATCAGGGCCAGGAAGGCAACCATCCTGACCTGCGGCAGCTTTGACCACAATGAGACGATGAAGAAGAACTACCTGAAGGTCTATCCCCAGTACTCGGTAGGGCACCTGGGCAATACGGGGGATGCGATCACCCTCGCCGCCAAGGTGGGGGCTGCCCTTTGGCATATGAATGCGGCGTCAGGCACTCTCTGCCATAAATTCCCGGAAATACCCGCGGCCTTCGTCTCGGCAATCCTCTATTTCGCGAAGAATCGATCTGTCATCCTGGTCAACAAGTACGGGGATCGATTCGTGAATGAAGCCTTGCCCTATGACGCGGTGTCCAAGGCCCTCGAGTGGTTTGATCCGATGAAGCGGGATTTCCCCAATATTCCTTCTTGGTGCCTCTTCGATGAGAAGGCCAGGCTTCAGGGATCGGCCGGGTTTTCGTTTCAATTGGGGACTGTAGCCTACAAGTGGAGCCGCGACAACAAGGAGGAGATCGACAAGGGCTGGATCATCCAGACAGATACGCTCAAGGATCTGTCTTATAGAACTGGGATGGAGCTGCAGAGGCTGGAGAACGCCGTCCGAATCTACAATGACAATGCCAAGGGAGGAAACGATCCGGTTTTGGGGCGAGAGAAGCCGATTCCCCTCGAAGGCCCTCCCTTCTTTGCCTTGAAGGGTTATCCCGGGCTCTTTGGCACCTGTGGTGGTCCCAGGATCAATGAAAAGGCTCAGGTCATGGATGTCCGAGCCCGGATCGTTCCCCGGCTCTATGCGGCAGGCGCTGCATCCATCTTCGCCGTGGCTTTCCTCTATCCCTTAAGTGGGACCATGATCGGAGATGCCTTTACTATGGGCCGCATTGCAGGCCGCAATGCAGCAGGGGAGAGCCCATGGAATTGACGAGTCGATGAATGGCAAAAGGTCGAGAGGCCAAAGGCAAGTCGGTAGGAAGCAGCCGGCAGTAGGTCCGTTCAAGGATTTGGCCCTAAGCCCTCCCTCTGGATCGGTATCCGTGCGCACCCTGCTGGGGCATGGAGCTTGAAGAAGGGTTGAGGCCGAGGGAGTCAATCCTTGGTGGGGGGCTTGCAGACCTTGCAGGGCCGATACCATTTCTCCTGGGCCTCCTTGACCGATTCGAAGTAGATCAGGTTCTCAGGCTTGATCTTGAGCGCCCAGGGGCAGTCAGGGTAATGGTAGATGTGGGATTTGGAAGATCCCACATACTTGCCCTCCGCAGCCAGACCGATCGCCATGGCCAAGAAGCAGATCGTTATCCACAAAGCAAGAAGTCCCTTGATGCGTCTCATGGTGCCACCTCCTTTCCTGGGAATGAATCCGTCGCCCAATAATGTCAAACTGTCAACATACTGTCAACGCGTCGCGTTGACAGTATGAATATTAACAAAATCAATAGGTTAACCCATACTGTCCTACTGTCAACACCTCTCAGCGACATTTTCCGCGGGATTAAAGGGGAGGGACCGGCTACTAAGCGGGGAGAGTTTGACCTGGCCTCGGAGGCCCATGCTGAGGGTTGGCGTCCGGTGCATCTTAGCTTCCCGGCCCATTATTGCCCACATCCGGGGAATGATGTGGCGACGAGGAGGGTGAAAATGCCTCCGCCCACGATTGAAAGGAGGGCACCAATAACTATCCAGACCCATTGCTTAAGCCTTTTTCTAAGAACTATTGCTTCTAAGGCCACTCGGTCTATGTCCCGGAACACCTCATCCTCTGTTTCGATCCTTATGGTTTGAATGGGTTTACCCTTGTCAATGAAGTCTAATATGGGGAGGGGCCTTCGAGTGTCAACCCCGAAGTCCAGACCGTGAGGATGGGGCTTAACGAGGTATATTTTGTCCAACCGCCTATCGTTTACATAGATGGTTGCACTCTTGTTATACCAGGGGGTATGCAGCATTCCGTGAGCACGAATTGTGTCTATTCTTAAGTTGATATCGATTAGCCGTTTGCGTACTTCCTTTGGAAGCTCAAGCCCCCATACTCCATAGCCACCCTCGATGATCACTGTGGTTGGGCCGAATGGCTCTGGTCTTTGGTTTGCCGGGTAGTCTGTTGCCAATGCGAGTCCGCCGTGAGCTTTGCTTGTATGCTCTCTTAGCTCTATTCCCGGCTTGCTAATGGTTCCTACTATCTCTCTTGCTTCTTCGAAGAAAATATTCTCCATATTCGGTTTCCTCCTTTCCGGGCGGCGGATCGTTTAGAGCAAGGGAGTCAAATTGTATTTGCACTTCGGGACATGCTCGGAAGGGATGCGGTGGCTCGGCTTGCGTCGGAGGATGGACGTGCTGAGTCCAAAACCTTGGCGTGGGTCTTTAATGGTCCAGCCCGGCCGGCGGAGGATGATCAGCTGGTCTAATGGGATCTATTTCTCTTGGAGATGTTGGTAATAGAATGCCTCCCGCTCCCCTGACTTCTTGCGGCATAGGTGTTCCCGGTAGGTGGAGAGGTGCTCCAGGGCCTTCAGCTATTTGGCCCAGGTCCCTCGTCGTGCCTCCTCACGATTCGGCTGATGAGGCTAAAACTTTTCCGCCCGGACGAGCATGCGGGTCCGGCTCGTGATGTCCGTTATGTCCGCAGGTCCAAAAGTGGGGGTTGTATTTTCCGCTTATTTCGCGGTATGCCTCCCTCCCCTCCTGATGTAGGAGGGGAGGATATAACTCTGGTGCCCGGGGTGAGGCTCCCCCCCTCCCGGGAAGGGGATGCGTGCTCAGGACCGATCGCTGGGCTCGGGTGGAACGAAAAGAATCTGGAGTTCCTCGGGGCGCAGGGAAGGGTAATCCTTCAGGGCCTCTTCGACCAGTTTCCTGACGTAATCCCGCCTCGATTCGGTATCCTGGTCGCTTCCGGGAATAACGTTCACTTGTACATAGCCTATCCGGTAGGGGTGGCCGAGTAGGTCCTGGATCACGGCCCAAGCCTGATACCGGGTGGGATCCTCCGGCTCGTAGGCTTGGCCGGGGAGTAGTTGGTTGGACCTTGGCTTGTTCTTAGGATCGAAGCTGATACAGAATAGCTCTTTGCTGTAGGACATGGCCTCTTCCCTCCTGGTCTTCAGTGGTGTGCTGGGGCTCAATGCCTGGCCGGGGGCCTGCACACCTGGCAGGGCCGGTAGCCCTTCTCCTGAGTTTTATCGCTCGTGATGTTTCGTGGGGCTGTAGAGACAGCCCGGACCGAGGGAACTTGACCCACACCACCTACACTTGCTGCCGCTTCCGTGTCGATGATGTTTTGATGGGCTGTAGAGACAGCCCGGACCGTAGGAAGCGGACCCGCAGAACTCACAGTGTGATTCATCTGCAGAATGCTCGTGGTGTTTGTGTGGGCTATAGAGACAGCCCGGACCGACGGAACTTGACCCGCAATATCTGCATTGGCTCATCTCGCTCTCCTTTCAACAAGCGTGACTTTCTCATATCCCGCCAGGACGGTTTCGGCGGCCCCGACTGGCTTCCGCTCGACTAGAGGACGGGCAGTCCATGGGGTGATGCCGGATGCTCCGTTGTAATCCGTGCTTCCTCTTCCTGGAGCTTCAGTAGGGACAGCAACTATTGATTTGCATCCAGATACCGCATGTACTTGGCGACATGCTCCTGGAAAGCGGCCTCCCACTCCTCTCGCGTTGAGACCCTGATTATGCGAGTCCATTTCCCCTCTGGGGCGAGGACTTTTAGACGGAAGAACTTCTTCGCGGGAGCCATGCGCATGAACATTTTGCCTCTGTACCAAAAGGAAGCCCACAGCTTGTGAATGGGCTTGATTTCTATCTGTTTGGCTGTGAGTTCGTCCAAGACGGCTTTGAAGAGATCTTTGAGCTTGTCCGACTGGAAATACTCCATCTTCTTTTGGATCGAGGGGATTTCGGGCGGTACTGGCGCTTCCCCGTAGTCGATCGCATTGCAGATCAGACTCTGTTCGCCTTTCTCGTTCTCAAATACCTGGTATTCGATCAAATCCAGATCTGCATCTATGTACTTTGCGATTCGACGTACAGTGTCCGCGAAGCTGGGCGCTACCAACATGAGCCGCGGTGTTGCCTTCGGATCGATCTTCGCTTTCCCGCTGTAGGCATCTGCAATCCATGAAATGTTTTCTCGGCACCAGTCGTAATAGCGCAGCCCTTGGTCAAGGTGAGTCTCAGCGGCTTCATTCTTCAACTCAATGACGACCAGCGTGCCTTCATCATCCACCGCCAGAATATCAAGAGGGCCGGAGCTGGTAGGAAGTTGGTGGGCGATGATCTTCAGCCCTTCCTCAATTACCCCTGGATTCGCGATGAGAAGCGGTTCCAGTTCTTCCTTCTCCCGAACACTGACAGCTTTCAGCTTGATCATCTTTGTCTCCTTTCCTTGGGGGTAATGTGGCCTTGAGCTTCCTTCCTCATGTCCTTCCTTCTTGCCGTGTGATTCACCGATCCTTGGCCGCGGAGGAAGGCCCTCAAATCCTCCTCCAGGATCCGCCAGCGAGCCCTGCGACAGCGGCCTTCAATCTTCCTACCAGGGATCTTCCCCTCTTTCAGGTACTGGTAGATGGTGCGAATGGGGGGCTGCAGAACCTCGGCCACTTGCTCCGGTGTCAGTGTGATCACCGCCACTATAAGGATCTTTTCTCTGAAATCCTCTATAGCACCGGGGATGGGTGAGATCAACCATTATTTTCAGGTGCAATGATCCCCTTTGCATTCATATGCAGACGGGGTTAGCGAGAGGCCTGGCCCCTCTTGTTTGGGCAGGAGGAAGACTTCCGGGAGATCGAAATGGGGAAACTGAAAGATCACGAGGCTTGAAAAGCTGGGAGGATCGCCAATCCTTAACTTTCTCATAACCATTTTAGGGGCTCAGTATTGGTGAACTGAAGGAAGTGATTAAAAACCAGTGGATATTTCGCAGGAGAGTTGCTATAAATACTCACGCAACTGGAACCAGCTCCATCGTGGCCTGGCCATGCCCATTAGCGGCCAATCTGGAGAACATTAGCGAACAATGAAGGAGCGGGATGTCATTGAAATGATCGAGGCCGATGGATGGTACCTGGTAGCAACAAAGGGAGACCACCGTCAATACAAGCATTCTACCAAGCGAGGCAGGGTGACAATTGCTGGCCGTCTTGGTGACGACTTGGCCCCTGGTACACTGAATAGCATTTTCAAGCAAGCGCAACTGAAACGAAAAGAGGGGGAGTAAGAGATGTATCGGTTCTTAGTGGTGATTGAAAAGGCAGATGGAAACTACTCCGCATACGCGCCAGACTTACCCGGCTGTGTGGCAACAGGGATTACGATAGAGGAAGTTGAACGCAATATGCATGAAGCCATCGAAATGCATGTGCGGGGCCTTATCGAAGACAACCTGCCGGTGCCCGAATCACACGCCCTGTCTGAGTATATGGCCGTCTCTGTTACATGATTTGAAAGTACGCAGCGAGCGCATTCCCCCCAGCAGTCGAGGCTCGCCTTTCACAATTTGAGGTGAGTAGCACACGGGAGCGCAAATAGAGCCAAAAGAACAGGGCTTGGATGAAAATCCAAGCCCTTGATTTTTGGCGGGGCCGACGAGACTCGAACTCGCGACCTCCGGCGTGACAGGCCGGCGTTCTAGCCAACTGAACTACGGCCCCGAAAGTCAATGGTGGTCGAAACAGGATTCGAATCTGTGACCTCTCTATCACTCACTATTTCAGTTCTTGCCAAAAGTCCGGACCCGATTTTTCTCTTGACAAAGTCGATCAATAAGATTAAAAGCACATTAGTATGCTTTATACCAGGAGGAGAGATCATGGTCTTCGGCAGAAAGATTGCAATGGCTTTGACGGGTGCATCCCGGACGCAGGTCGAACATTGGGCGAAGAGCGGGATCGTGCGACCCTCCGTTAGGGCGGGGGCAGGGAAAGGTACGCGCAATGAATATTCTTTCCAAGATCTGGTCCAGCTCAAGGTGGCCAAAAGGCTGCGAGACGAAGGAACCAGCCTCCAGAAGATCAGAAAGTCCCTGGCTTACCTGAGAAAGAACTTCCCCGAAATCCAGGCTCCCCTGGCTAATCTGCGTTTTCTGACCAATGGCGTCGACCTTTTTGTTCTGACCCAAGATCCCAAAGTCATCCTAGATACGCTGAAAGGTCAGTTGGTTATTTCCTTGGCTCTGGGGGAACTCATCGAGGACTTAAGTGGAGAGGTGAAGAAATTGGCGGTGGCCAAGAGGGAAAAAGTGATGGCGAAAGGGAAGGCCTTCACCGTGGTGCTTACTCCCGACCTCGAAGAGGGAGGCTATACGGTAAGTTGCAAGGAAATCCCCGCAGCGATCTCTCAGGGTGACACGGAGCAGGAAGCGATCGATAACATCATCGATGCTTTAGAATTATGCCTGAGCACTGAGCAGGAATTGACGAATAAAAGGGCCCGGGCAGTATGAATGTTACGGGCAACCACCTTGAACGGGTCGCCCGGAAATTAGGATACAGGACCAAACCAGGTAGGAAGCATATCGTGGTCTATACGGAAGAAAGGTTGATAACCACCTTGCCCCGGGGAAGAATCAAGCGGGGGACATTGGCCGCCATACTTAAGCAAATGGGGATCACCAAGAGGCAACTGGAGAAGATGCTTTAATCGCGGGGTTCTTGGAGGCCATTGGGCGGGAGGCAGCCGGCGGTAAGCAGGTGGGGTACTTTAGCCCCCTTCTTTGAATGCGGGCTCTAAACGCGCAAGCGAAAAGGGCTTGGATGAAAATCCAAGCCCTTGATTTTTGGCGGGGCCGACGAGACTCGAACTCGCGACCTCCGGCGTGACAGGCCGGCGTTCTAGCCAACTGAACTACGGCCCCGCAAAGTAAATGGTGGGCGAAACAGGATTCGAACCTGTGACCTCTTCCTTGTAAGAGAAGCGCTCTCCCACCTGAGCTATTCGCCCGAATCCTTCTGATCCTGGCCTCTCGGAGGCGAGGGTATTATACGGAAATCCCTTCTCCTGTCAAGCCCAAAACGCAGCCACTGCGGACTTCCCTGGGATCGCTTCTTGTGAGGCAGTTTCGCAGGCGATTTACCTTGACCAATCAGGTCTGGATGCTGTAAATTTAGACCGATTATTCCGCGCCCTAAATTCTCTTGAAAAGGAGAACGATGCATGAAGAATGGCAAGCCCATTATCGGAATTACAATGGGTGATGTGACCGGGATCGGTCCCGAGATCGCTGCCAGGGCCTTGGCCAATCCGGAGACCTACCAGATCTGCAATCCCTTGGTGATCGGAGACGCCCAGGCCATGAAACAGGCCATCGAGGGAATCGCCAAGGTTAATCTCAAGCTGAACCCCATCAAATCTGTATCCCAGGCCAAGTTTGAATTTGGAACCGCCGATGTCCTGGATCTGGAGAATATTGACATGAAGGGGTTCACCCACGGGAAGGTAAATGCCATGGCGGGTAAGGCCTCCGTGGAGTATATCCAGAAGGCAGTAGCGCTGGCGATGGTCAAGGAGATCGATGCCGTGGTGACCGGCCCCATCCACAAAGAGGCCATCAATGCCGGTGGCTATCACTATGCGGGGCACACCGAGATCCTGGCCGATCTGACAAAGACCAAGGACTATTCCATGCTCCTGGTGGATCGAGACTTTCGGGTGGCCCATGTGAGCACCCACTGCTCCATGCGCGAGGCCTGCGACCGCGTTCGCAAGACGAGAGTACTGGCGGTGATCAAGCTGCTCAACGATACCCTCAAGCGGATAGGGGTCAAGGATCCCCGCCTGGCAGTGGCCGGATTGAATCCCCACTCGGGGGAGGGTGGCATGTTCGGCCGCGAGGAGATCGAGGAGATCACCCCGGCGATCGCCGAGGCCAAGGGCAAGGGCGTGAATGTGGAAGGTCCGGTCCCTCCGGATACGGTATTCGCCAAGTTGAAGGGCAGGCAATATGACGGCGTGGTGGCCATGTATCACGATCAGGGCCACATCCCCACCAAGGTCTTGGGATTCGACCTGGATGTGAAGACCATGACTTATACTGCGGTGGCCGGGGTCAATGTCACCATGGGCCTCCCCATCATCAGAACCTCGGTGGATCATGGAACGGCATACGGGAAGGCGGGAAAAGGCAGGGCCAACCCGCAGAGTCTGATGGATGCCATCCGGTTGGCAACTGTTCTGGCCAAGAACCCTCAGGGATGAACCTGAGGAGGATCATTCTGCAAGATCCCCATGAATTCCGTAGGTATCATTGCTAATCCGGCGGCGGGTAAAGATATCCGCCGCCTTGTCGCTTTCGGCTCCACCATCGATAACCATGAGAAGGTGAGCATCGTGCGCCGCATCCTCCTGGGGCTGGATGCCATGGGCGTGGACCGGGCCCTGATGATGCCAGACACCTTCTCCATCGGGCTCCGGGCCTTTGAGGGCCTGGAGAGCCGGCTTCGCCTGAAACCTTCCATCCTGGAGATGCCCATGGAAGGGACGGCGGAGGACTCGGAGCTGGCGGCCTGCCTTATGGCGAGGGAGGGGGTCGCCTGCATCATCACCCTGGGAGGAGATGGGACCAATCGAGCGGTGGCCAAGGGGTGCGACCGCATCCCCCTCATCCCCATCTCCACCGGGACCAACAATGTCTTTCCCACCTTCATGGAGGGCACCACAGCGGGAATGGCAGCAGGGATTGCCGCCTCCAATGGGGTTCCCGTGAAGGAGTACACCATCCCCACCTCCAGACTCTTGGTGAAAAGGCAGGGCGAGCCGGTGGATATGGCCCTGATCGATGTGGTGGTCACCGATGATCTCTTCGTGGGGGCCAAGGCGGTCTGGGAGGTCTCCCACATCAAGGAGATCTTTTCCTCGCGGGGAAGGCCAAGCAGTGTGGGACTCTCCTCGATCGTCGGTTGTTTCCGGCCATTGGAACCAGGCCAGCCGGAGGGCCTGCATCTTCTCCTGGGCCATGAGGGGAGGGGACAGAGGGTCCTGGCCCCCATTGCCCCAGGCCTCATCAAATCGGTATTCGTGCAGCAGACTCGTCCCCTCAAGATGGGGGAGCCGGCGGCCATCTCCCATTATCCCTCTACCCTGGCCCTGGATGGGGAGCGGGAAATCTACGCGGAGGCGGGAGATCGCCTGGAGGTAGAACTGTCGCCCGATGGGCCACTGGTCTTGGATCATGAGCGGATCCTGGATGACGCGGCCAAAGAGGGCCTCTTTCGGATCGACTGATGGGAAGAAACGAGAGGAGCTTATGGGTCGTTGAGCTGGGGCTCCGCCCCTATGGCGAGATCTGGTCCCTGCAGGAGGATCTGAACACCCTGAGGTGGAAGGGCTTGGTTCCGGACCTTTTACTGCTCCTCGAACACGAGCCAGTCATCACCCTGGGCAAGTCGGGCCGCGCGGAACACATCCGGGTCTCTGCTGAGGAGTTAGTCCGCAGGGGAATTGCCCTTCATCGGGTGGATCGAGGCGGCGATGTCACCTTCCACGGCCCCGGACAGATGGTCGCCTATCCCATCCTCGATCTGACTCATCATGGCAGGGATGTCCACCTCTACTGCCGGAGGCTGGAGGAGGTGGGCCTGAAGGTCCTCTCCGATTATGGAGTGAGCGGGCAAAGGATGCCAGGGCTGACCGGAGTCTGGGTAGCTGAGGAGAAGGTGATGGCCATCGGCGTGGGGGTGAAGAGGTGGGTGAGCCTCCACGGGGTGGCCTTCAATGTGAATGGGGATCTGAATTTCTTTCGCCTCATTCATCCCTGCGGGATCAAGGATCGGGGGATCACCTCCTTGAGCTGTTTGCTGAAGAGGAAGATTCCTCTCTCAGAGGTGAAGGAGAGGTGGCTCTACCATTTCGCCCGCCTCTTCGAGGTAGAGGTCCAGAGGATGAGCGAAGCCAAGTTATTCGAGGAGATGCGCCGTGGGAGGCAAGAGGCCGTCCTGGCTGGTGCAAAAGGCACCACGGCCTGAAGATCTCTCGCAGATGGCCGCCCTGCTTCATCAGCACGGCCTAAATACGGTCTGTGAGGAGGCCCGATGTCCGAATCAAGGGGAGTGCTTTGCCCGGCGCACCGCCACCTTCATGATTCTGGGGAAGATCTGCACCCGGGACTGCCGTTTCTGTTCCGTTGCTGCTGGAGAGCCTGCCCCCCTCGATCCAGAGGAGCCGCTCCGCGTCGCCGCCCTCGCCAAAGAGCTGAAGCTGCGCCATGTGGTGGTTACCTCTGTCACCCGGGATGACCTGCAGGACGGGGGCGCCCAGCACTTCGCTGCTACCATTGAGGCGATCCGCTGTGAACTTCCTGAGGCCATCATGGAAGTCCTCATCCCCGATCTTGGTGGCAAGGAGGATGCCCTGCAGATCATCATGGCGGCCAGGCCTCATGTCCTGGGCCATAATCTGGAGACGGTCCCCCGCCTTTATCCCTTCATTCGACCACAGGCCAATTATGAGCGATCACTGAGACTCTTGGCCCGGGCAAAGGAGAGAGGAGACGGCGTATTCACCAAGTCCGGCCTGATGCTGGGCCTCGGGGAATCGATCGAGGAGGTGGAACGGGTGCTCCAGGATCTGAGCAAGGCATCCTGCGATCTCTTGGCCCTGGGTCAATATCTTCAGCCAACACCCAGACAGGTCCCGGTGCGGACTTTCATTCCGCCTGACCTCTTCTCTCGGCTGAAAGAGAAGGCGGAGAAGTTGGGGTTTGCCCATGTGGCCTCTGCTCCCTTGGTCCGAAGCTCCTATCACAGCGAGGAGGCGTATCAGCGTATCCGGGAATCTGCGCTCCCCCGCAGGCCATAGATTGGGCTCTCTTTCTCCAGCATTTATCCTTGACAGGCCCAGAGCGGAGTAATAAGAAATGACCGAGAAACAAGAAGAAGGCGGTCTGAGGAGGGAGGTGGTAGAGAGGGCTCTTTCCTGAGTCTTTTTCCCCAGGTGGGCGGCTGTCTTTTGAGGAAGGAGGGTGTATGAGCAAGGCCTTAGTTTATGATTATACCAAGTGCACAGCTTGTCGAGCCTGCGAGCTCGCCTGTTCCATACGCTATCACGGGGAGTTCAATCCGGCCAAGTCCCGCATCCATACCATGATTTTTCCCGAGGAGGCCGTTTACATCCCCTTGACCTGCACCCAGTGCGACGATGCCTGGTGCGCCAAGGCCTGCCCTGCGGGCGCAATCAGCCACAACAGCGATCTGGGGGTCTGGTGGGTGGATATCCAGAAGTGCGTGGGTTGCCATATGTGCGAATTGGCCTGCCCCTTTGGGGATATCGCGGTCAACCCGGCGACGGGGAAGGCAGAGAAGTGTGATCTCTGTGGAGGAGAGCCGGAATGTGTCCTCTTCTGCGTCCCCAAGGCGATTCAGTACAAGGAGCCGGAGGGCGCACCGTTGGATAAGAAAAGAGCAGTCTCCGCGAAGCTGAAGGGATCGCATAAGGAGGTGAGACTCTAATGGCCGGCTGGACGGGAAAGATATTGCGGATAAATCTCACCAAGCACTCCTGGGCGGTGGAGGATCTCAACCCGGACCTGGCAAGAGAGTTCATCGGGGGACGGGGCCTTGGCACCAAGATCCTTTACGATGAGATCGACCCCAAGGTAGATGCTCTGAGCCCCAAGAACAAGCTGATCCTGGCCACAGGCCCCTTGACCGGAACCTTCGCCTCGGCGGCGGGCCGATACATGGCCATTACTAAATCCCCGCTGACGGGGGCGATTGCCTGCTCCAATTCCGGGGGATACTTCGGCCCGGAGTTGAAGTTCGCTGGATATGATCTGATCCTCTTTGAGGGAAAGGCAGAGAAACCGGTCTATCTCTGGGTTTACAACGATCGGGTGGAAATCCGACCGGCCGATCATTTGTGGGGCAAGACCACCCATGAGACGGAAGATCTGATTCGGGCGGAGACGGACCCGGAGGTCAAGATCGCCAGCATCGGGCCAGCGGGGGAGAAGCTGGTCCGCTTTGCCTGTATCGTTAATGACAAGGGGAGGGCCGCTGGCCGCTCCGGCGTGGGAGCGGTCATGGGCTTCAAGAACCTGAAGGCGGTGGCAGTGAGGGGAACTCTGGGCCTGAAGGTCGCCCGGGGCGAGGAGTTTCGCAAGGCCTCGCTGATGGCCTTGGAGAAGATCAAGGCATCTCCGGTCACCTCGGTGGGTTTGCCCACCTATGGGACGGCGCTGTTAGTGAATATCATCAATGCGGCGGGACTCTTTCCCACCAGGAACTTTCAGACCGGGGTCTTCCCTACCGCCGATAAGACCGGAGGAGAATCGATTCGGGCCAATATCGAGATTCGCAACAAGGCCTGCTTCGCCTGCCCCATCGCCTGCGCCCCGGTGACCGAGATCAAGAATCCGAAATTCAAGGGATCTGGCGAGGGACCCGAATACGAGACCACCTGGTCTTTGGGGGCCTGCTGCGGCATAGACAATCTGGATGCCATCACCAAGTCGCATTACATTTGCAACGAGTTAGGAATGGATCCCATCACTCTGGGCGTGACGATTGCCGCTGCCATGGAGATGTATGAAAAGGGTTATCTCTCCTTCAAGGAGACGGGATTAGCCCTGAACTTCGGCAATGCCGAGGCCCTGGTGGAGATCACGGAGAAGACGGGAAGGCGAGAAGGATTCGGGGATGCCGTGGCAGAGGGCTCCCTGCGGCTGACGGAGAAATATGGCCACCCCGAACTCTTCATGGGAGTCAAGGGGCAGGAATTCCCCGCCTACGATGGGCGAGGGGCCCAGGGGATGGGTCTGCAGTATGCCACCTCCAACCGGGGGGCCTGCCATGTGCGGGGTTACATGATCTCCCCGGAGATCCTGGGGACTCCAGTGAAGCTGGATCCCTTTGCCACCAAAGAGAAGGCCTCCTGGGACATCGGTTTCCAGAATTTGACCGCCGTGGTGGATAGCACGGGGATCTGTCTCTTCAACACCTTCGCCATCGGCGCCGATGAAATCCATGCCTTCCTGGTGCCCGCCACGGGCATTGAGTATACCAAGGAGGAGATGCTGAAGGCGGGGGAGCGCATCTGGAACCTGGAGCGCATGTTCAATCTGAAGGCTGGCCTTACGGGAATGGATGATACACTGCCCAAGCGCATCCTGGAGGAACCTCTGCCGGAGGGGGGATCCAAAGGCCAGGTGGTGAGACTCTCCGAGATGCTCCCTGAATATTACCAGCTTCGAGGGTGGGACGAGCATGGAGTTCCCACCAAGGAGAAGTTGAAGGAGCTGGGCCTGCCCTGATTGGAAGGGAAAGAACCGGGTACTGGAGCCTAATTCCGGGCGGGGAGGGGTGGTTGGATGCTGGATTTCCACACCTCCCCGCCTTCGATGTAGATACCCCCGGGCAAGCCCGGTCCACTTTCTCTCACCGGTCCGGCCGGCTCCTGAGCGACCTCGGCTGTTGATGAGCGAGGAGAGCTCGGAGAGGGCAGGCCGAGTTGTCTGAGCCCTCCCATCGTCTTTTGAGGAAGAGGATGGGGAACAAGGAGATGGAATCCAAACGGCTGGTGATCATCGGCAATAGTGCGGCTGGACTGGCGGCAGCCACTGCGATTCGCAGGCAGGATCTGTCGAGTCTGATCACCATCCTCTCGGACGAAGACTGTCCTGCCTATTCCCGCGTCCTTACCACCTATTACCTGGCGGGCGAAATCGAAAGAAGTCAGCTTCAATACTGCGACCTCGGTTTCTATGGTCGACATGCAATCCAACCTTTCCTGGGCCATCGAGCGACAGGAGTTGATGTCTCCAGACAGAGGGTGCTTCTCGACCGAGGCTCGCCCATTCCTTACGACAGCTTACTAATTGCTACCGGGGCTTCTCCCACTTTGCCCCCCATTCCGGGCATTCATCTGCAAGGGGTTTTCGGCCTGCGGACGGCGGCGGACGCAGAGGCAATTGCTGCCTGGTGCAAGGAGGCTCGGGAAGTTATCATTCTGGGAGCGGGTTTGGTTAGTCTCCAGGTGGCCAATGCCCTGCTCTCTCCAGCCCTCGAGATGACGGTGGTGGTCAAATCCCCTCAGGTGTTATCGCAGATGTTAGACGCGGAAGGAGCCGCCTTCATCGAGTCAGCGATGGTAGCAAAGGGGCTCAAGGTGGTAAAAGGCGTGGATGCCCGGGAGATTCGGGGTGATTCAAGAGGAGCGGTGCGGGAGGTTCTGTTAGAGGATGGGCAGGTTCTCCCGGCTCAGATGGTCATCGTGGGTAAGGGGGTAAGGCCCAACATCGATTTCTTGGATGGATCAGGGATCGAAACCAAAACCGGCGTCCTGGTGGATGAGCGAATGCGGACCAATATACCCAACATCTTCGCGGCGGGCGATGTGGCGGAGGGAACGGATTTCCTGACCAAAGAGAGGAGGGTGAGTGCCATCTGGCCCACCGCGGTGGCCCAGGGAGATGTCGCCGGGCACAATATGGCGGGAATCCCCACAGACTTTGAAGGCTTCATCGGCAGGAATGTAACCCACCTCTTTGGGCAGGTGACTGCCGCCCTGGGTCTGGCCCGGGCTCGTGGGAATGAGTTTGAGATCTGTGCTTTTGCAGATCCAGGGATTGGGGTCTATCGAAGGTTGGTCTTGCAAGAGGGTTTCCTGGTGGGGGCCTCTCTCATCGGCAGGATCGAGGATGCGGGAACACTCTATTCATTAATCCGGACGCGCAGGGCGTTTGAGCCCCTGAAGGCGCAGGCGCTTCGTTTCCCCCTCAATTGGGGAAAGGTTTTAAGGCAGAGGTAAGTGGCGATGAAACTTAAGATTCAACTTTATGCTCTCTTAGCTAAGTACTTGCCAACCAACTCCGAAAACAAGACGGCCTTCATGGAGTTTCCGGAGGGAGCCTCGGTCCAGGAGGTCCTGAAGGAGCTGAAAATCCCCGAGGCCATGCCGAAAATCCTGCTGGTGAATGGGAGGCATGCGGAATTGGACAAGGTGCTGGCCGAGGGGGACACCCTGAGCATCTTTCCCCCCATTGCCGGGGGAGGAAAAGAATGAACGATAGGTTTTCCCAGGTCAGGGCGGCGGTGGTGCAGGCATCTCCCATTCTCTTCCACCGTGAGGCCACCGTCAAAAAGACTTGCGAGCTGATTGCCGAGGTGGCAGGGCAGGGGGCGAAGCTGGTCCTCTTTCCCGAGGCCTTCGTCCCGGCCTATCCCCGTGGTTTGAGCTTCGGCACGGTGGTGGGCAGTCGCAGCCCGCAGGGGCGCCGCACCTGGCAGGCCTACTGGGCGAATGCTGTGGAAGTGCCCGGCCCGTCCACCGAGGCACTGGCGAAGGCCTGCCGTCAAGCGAAAGCCTATGTGGCCATTGGGGTGAACGAGCGAGACCGCCAATTCAGTCACGGCACACTCTATTACACCCTGCTCTATTTTGGCCCGGACGGCACCTTGCTGGGAAAACACCGCAAGCTCAAGCCCACGGCGGCGGAGCGGCTGATCTGGGGAGAAGGGGACGGCAGCACCCTGATTGCCATCGATACGGAATTCGGCAAGGTGGGCGGCCTGATCTGCTGGGAGAACTATATGCCTCTGGCCCGGATGGCCATCTATGCCAAGGGAGTGGAGATCTACCTGGCCCCCACTGCTGACGCCCGGGATACCTGGCAGGCGACCCTGCGCCACATCGCCTGCGAGGGGCGGTGTTATGTCTTGGGCTGCAATCAGTTTGTGACCAAGGCGATGTACCCACCCGATCTGGACGGGATCGAGGACCTGGCCGGGCAGCCGGAGGTGATCTGCCGCGGCGGCAGCGCAATCATCTCCCCGCTGGGGGAAGTCATGGCGGGACCACTGTATGATCAGGAGGGAGTCTTGTTTGCCGATCTGGATCTGGCCGAGGTGGCCCGAGGCAAATTCGACTTCGACGTGGTGGGCCACTACGCCCGACCCGATGTCTTTCAACTGACGGTCAATGAGCGGGCCATGGTACCAGTGGGGAAAGGCTCGGAGGGTGCAGGCTTTCCGGACCCTGATGGGAAATCATAGAGGCCAAGGATCGATCGGGTCTTATTCGCCCCGTCATTTGGGATCGCCTCATCGCCCTCCTTGGCCAGGATCGCTTCGTATCCCAAATGGGTAAGCTCCTGAGCTCTCCGGCAGGCCCGTTCCGCATCGGACCAACGGGACTTGAACTTTTTCTACCGGAAAATGAACAAACTAGGCTCCATCCTCGCTCACCACCGGGTTACGCAGCACGCCCAGCCCTTCAATTTCTACCTCTACCAAGTCAGACGGTTTAATCTTGCAGGTCTCACCCAGCGTGCCCGTGAAGATGAGATCTCCTGGCGTGAGGGTAACAAACTGACTGATCCAGCTCACGATGGTGGGTAGATCGAAAATCAAGTCCGAGGTGCGCTGCTCTTGGACCACCTGGCCATTCACCCGGGTCTGCAGGAGAAGATCGCTGTAGTCCAGGTCCCGCACGATCAGTGGCCCCACCGGCGCAAAGGTGTCAGCCCCTTTGGCTCGCCACCACTGAAGATCCCTCTGGCTTCCGATCTGCCAATCCCGCTCGCTCACATCGTTGCCACAGGTCACTCCAAAGATCACATCCTTCGCCTTCGATGGGGAGATCTTTTTGGCCGTCTTTCCGATGACGGCAACCAATTCGCCCTCGAAGTGGACATTCTTCGCCCCCCGTGGGATCACGATGGGATCGCCTGGGTTTTGCAACGCGCTGATGGGCTTGAAAAAGATCTCCGGATTTTCGGGGGGCTTCTTGTCTTTTATGTGGCTCCGGTAATTGCGGCCCACCGCAAAGATCTTGGGCGGTTCGCAGGGGCACAGGAGCTTCACCCGGGAAATCCAGTGCAGCCCCTTGGTCTCCTCGTATTGATCGAATATGCTCCCTCGGATCTGGCGAACCCTTTCCCCTCTCAGGATCGCGTATGCCGCCGATCCGCCTTGGCGGAAGCGGAGAAATTTCAAGGTGGGAAACTGGGGCCGGAAGGGTGGCATCCAGGTACGGATATCGTCGGTGGTGCTCAATTCTTCCTCCTTCGTGCCTTTGATCCATCTCTCCCTTGAGGTGGCAGCTCCTCTTTCTTGCCTGCCACACCGATCTGAATGATTTGCATCTGTCGGGTGCCTCCTGGGGTTTGGATGATGACCTCATCGCCCTCTTGCCTCCCAATGAGTCCCCTACCCAGCGGGGAGGTCACGGAGATCAGGCCCTTTTCGACATCTGAGTCGTACGGGCCGACCAGCTCATAGCATTTCTGCTGGCCCGTTTCCAGGTCTTCGATCAGGACCCTGGTCCCAAAGATCACCTTATCAGGAGGGAGGCGAGGGTAATCCACCATCTGGCAGTTGGCTAAGGTGGTTTGGAGCTCCCTGATCTTGGACTCGATCAATGCTTGGTGTTGTCGGGCGACCTGATACTCCGCATTATCGGTGAGGTCGCCGTGGGCGCGGGCCTCCTCGACGGCCTTGATCGCCTTAGGCCTCTCGGATCGTAGGAAGTGATCCAGTTCCTTACGCAGTCTCTCATAGCCCGCTCGGCTGATCGGTACCGTGCTCAGATCGGACCTCCCTTGCTAAATGTTCTCTTGAGCCATGCCAATCAGGAATGGGTAATCAGGACCTTTGTGGCTCTCTCCCGCTTGTCCAGTAAGAGCTCAAATGCCTCCTTGATTCGCGAAAGGGGAAAGGTGTGGCTGATGAGGGGCTTCAAGCGGATGCGACCCGCGGCTACCAGGTCCAGGGCGGTCTGGAAATCCCAGACATAGGCCAGGATCGCCCGAATCTGCAGCTCCCGATTGACCATGTCCTGGAGATTCAGCTTCACCTCCGGATTCTCGAATACCCCCAGGGCCATAGCAACCCCACCCTTCTTGAGTGCGGCCAAGCACTGGCGCATGGTCTGCTCCAACCCCACGCACTCATAGCTGATGTCCACGCCCAGGCCCCCGGTCAGCTCGCGGATGCGCTGGACCGGATCGCTCTCCGTTGCGTTCATGGTGACATCGGCGCCCAGCTCCCCGGCGAGATCCAGGCGATAGCCCACCACATCCACCATGGCCGCCCAGGTGACACCGTGGGCCTTGGCCGCCTGTAGCGTCTGGAGCCCGATCGGCCCCGCTCCGAAGAGGGCGATCTTGCTCCCCAGTTGGATGGGGGAGGATTGTGCCGCATGGACAGCCGTGGAGGTGGGCTCGATCACCGCCCCCTCTTCGAAGGAGAGGGTTTCGGGGAGCGGATAGACCCAATCCTCATCCCGGTTGATGTATTGGGCAAATCCGCTCTGCCCGACCCGGTAGCAAAAGGTGACCTGGACGCAGTGATTGTACTCAGCTCTTTTACAGTAGTAGCACTTTCCGCAAAAAAGCATGGGGTTCATGCAGACCCGATCTCCCACCTTGAATCGGGTGACCTCTTTGCCCACTTCGGCCACCACGCCGGAGAGCTCGTGACCGGCCCCTGCGGGCAGAGGAGCAGCCGGGTGCATTCCTTTATAGACATGGAGATCGCTTCCACAGATGGCGCATGCTTTCACCTGGATGGTGACCTCGCGCGGCCCGGGGTCAGCCAGGGTGACCTCCTTGAAGCGGATCTGGCGAGGGGTCTCGATGATGGGCATGGTCACTTTCCTGGACATGAAAGAACCTCCCTCAAGGCAGATAGGTTCACTGCAAGGCTCCCCGGGCGGCAATGGGCCAGATGGCTTCCAGGGAGCCATTGCGCATGGCGAAGTAGTGGTCGTGTAAATTGACGGTGGTGCACCCGTGGCTCACAATCAGCTCGATCTTGTCTCCCACCCTCAAGTCACGGTCGGCCCCATCCAGGCTGATGATTCCGTGCTCCTCGGCCAGGGAAATCAGCTTTGCCCCGGGCAGATCCTTAGGCGCTGGCATTCCGAATTCGTGAGTCATGGCCTTCATGCCCGCATCGATAATCGCTCGCTGGGGATGGGGGCGGGAAATGACGGTAGCCAAGACGGTGAGGGCGCACCCGAAACCTTCCAGCCCTTCGATCCCCCGATACCGGGTGTCCATGAAAAGGTAGGAGCCGGCTTGCACTTCAGAAATCCCCGGTATCTGGCCGGTGATCGCATAGGTGCCGGTTCCGCCTCCACTCAGGATTTCCACCGGGAGGCCGGATCTTTCCATCCGCTCTCTCGTCTGCAAGAGAAGCTCCATGGCCTCGCGACATCGCTGAGTCCGCTCCTCCAGGGAGGGGACGAAGACCAGATGTCCTTCGTAGCCCATGAGGCCAGCAAAGGTGAGGCCAGGGCAGCGATCGATCTCCTGCGCCAAGGTGAGGGCCGCCTGTCCGGGCTGCACCCCGCAGCGGCCCATGCCGATGTCGACTTCCACCAGGACCCTGATCTTGACCCCTTTGGCGGAGGCGGCCGAGGAGAGGGTTCTCACATTCTCCGCATCATCGGCAGCTACCATCAAGTTCACCCTTTGGGCAAGATCCATCAATCGGGAGATCTTGGCGGATCCCACGATCTCATTAGCAATCAAGATGTCGCGGATTCCGGCTCCAGCCATGACCTGTGCCTCTCCCAGCTTGGCGCAGGTAATCCCGATGGCGCCCAGGTCTCTTTGCTGCTGGGCAATGATGGGACATTTGTGGGTCTTGGTGTGGGGCCTGAGCTTGGCCTCTTTATGGGAGAAGAAGTCGGCCATGCGTCTCAGGTTGGCCTCCATGATGGGAAGATCAATGAGGAGGGCAGGGGTATCGATCTCTTCCTTGCTTGCCCCCAGAATGACTTTCTCTATGCGGGACAAAACGCGATCTCCGTGGGATGGAAGGTACTCTGCGCACCACTCACAGATTGTGCTGGTGGCGCACTCTCAAGTCAGTGACTATTCTAATTTTAGAGGGGATCGCTGTCAATCCTGATTCCCGGCCTTGGAGAGAAATACGCAGAAATTCCGGCGGGACCGGAGCACAAATGATCTGTTCAGCTCAAGGAAGCATGGGTCTAGTGCACCGTCCCTAACGCTTCTTTACACTTGTTGACCTGGGACAAGATGGTATCTGTATCCTTGGTCCAGCGAAACATCTTGCAGTTCTCATTGTGGCTCTGGATGAAATCCATGATCGCTGACTCCAGCTCTTTCACGCTCTTGAATACCCCCCTGCGAATCCTCTTCTGGGTGAGCTCGCCGAAGAAGCTCTCCACCCCGTTGAGCCAGGAAGCCGAGGTGGGGGTGAAATGAAGATGAAAGCGAGGGTGATTTCCCAGCCAGTCCTTCACCCTGGCGGTCTTGTGCGAGCCATAATTGTCTACGATCAGATGCAAATCTAACTCCTTGGGTGTCTCTTGATGGATCCTCTTGAGAAATCTCAGGAACTCCTCCTGGCGGTG
>Ga0315314_1001427_pt1 | contig 21658 bp, 21 predicted proteins | sample TDP9_MG_FD_203631 | JGI IMG/M metagenome (GOLD analysis project Ga0315314, IMG submission 203631) | Freshwater sediment microbial communities from Lake Towuti, South Sulawesi, Indonesia - TDP9 | ecosystem: Environmental > Aquatic > Freshwater > Lake > Sediment | place: Indonesia: South Sulawesi... | reverse complement strand
TTGGCATAGTCGCTGTAATCGAAGCTGTTCATAGATCTATTGTTCAGAATAAGCCTTGCGAAGTAGTTTTGCCGGAAGACAAACATAGGGTTTTGTGATGACAGAAACTGAGGAATTTGTTGAAGGATATGATGCCAAAAAACTGGGTTGGTTGATTCGTGAAGGCTCTTTCATACTTCCAGGAAGCAAAATAGGGAGAAATTTGGAGACGGGGCATAATGTGGTCATCCGGGAGAGATGCATCATAGGCGATAATGTGAAGATATGGGCTAACACAGTTGTTGATTATGAATGCAGAATAGGGAATAACGTGAAGATTCACTGTAATTGCTACCTTGCACAGTATACGGTGATTGAGGATAACGTGTTCATAGCGCCTGGAGTAGTTACGTTGAACGACCCACACCCGGGGTGTAAGCATTCTGGAGAGTGTATGCGTGGACCCGTTATAGAGGAAGGGGTTCAGGTGGGGGGAAACTCTACAATACTACCATATGTCAGGATAGGCAGAAGATCACTGATAGGAGCTGGTTCAGTGGTGACGAAAGATGTTCCTCCATTCTCAGTAGCTTATGGCGTTCCTGCGCGGATTGTAAACTCTGTGTATGACCTGAAGTGTAAAACTGGCTTAACGGATATGCCCTATAGACATGGCGAGTGAGGATGGCTTGAAGATACCTCTGATCGGGTTGGATAGGCAGATAAGGTCGATAAGGGACGAGCTGAATAAGGAGATTGAGAGGGTACTGGATAAAGGATGGTTCGTTCTAGGTGAGACATTAGAGAAGTTTGAAATGGAGTTCGCCAAATATTGCGGCGTAAAATACGCTATAGGAGTAGCCAGCGGCACTGATGCCCTACTTTTATCGTTGAAGGCGCTTGGTATAGGACGGGCCGACGAGGTTCTCGTGCCGGCTAATACATTCGTAGCTACGGCGGAAGCTGTAACTCATTCGGGTGCAACTCCGGTCTTTGTCGACATAGATGCCGGAACCTATAACATTGGTGTTAAGAGCGCGCGTGCTGAGATTACCGAAAGAACTAAGGCTATAATTCCAGTTCACCTTTACGGTCAACCAGCAGACATGGATGAAGTTAAGGATTTCGCCCAGAAATACGATTTAGTAATTATTGAGGATGCCGCCCAAGCCCATGGAGCAACGTATAATGGTGGGAAAGTTGGTTCGCTTGGAGATGTTGGCTGTTTCAGCTTCTTCCCGACGAAGCCGCTTGGCGCTATTGGAGATGCAGGTATTGTTACCACAAATGATGAGGAGGTAGCTTCTAAGGTTAGGGAACTGCGGAATCATGGAAGGGCAGAGTTAAATGTTCACATTGAACCTGGGTACACGTCTCGGCTTGACGAAGTGCAGGCCGCTGTTCTGTTGTTGAAGTTGAAATACTTAGATCGGTGGAATGCTCAGAGGAGAAAGATAGCGAGTGAGTATGATGAACTCTTGGGTGAGGTGTCCGGAATTCAGACGCCCTACTGCCTTCCTCGAGCTGAACATGTGTATTATCTTTATGTAATCCGAGCAACGAGACGGGATGAGCTGCAGGCTGAGCTGACGAAGCAAGGGATTCAGACATCAATTCACTACCCGACGCCCATACATTTGCAGCCGGCGTACAAGGACAGATGCTCATGCAGGCTTAATTGCGCGGAGCAGGCGGCAAAGGAGATCCTTTCACTACCTATGTTCGCTGAGCTTGGGGATGAGGAGATTAGGTACATCCGTGATGCTGTTGCGAGCTGGGCTGTCAGGAATGCCTAGAGTTACTGAGGGAAGGAGACCACGTGTAGCAGTTATTCTGCCGGTCCTAAACGAGGAGAAGAGAATTCGCTCATTGGTGTCAAGGATATTCAGATATGCTTCGGGTCTTGTGGACAAGGTTCTCGTTATTGTTGATGATGGGACTGTTGACCGGTCAAGTGAGGAAGCTATGTTGGCAGGCGCTATTGTCTTAGATAACGGCCCTAGGCGAGGGGTTGGAGCTGCGATAAGGCGTGGAATTGAGTATGCGCTTAATAGGGAAATTGATTTCTGCGTCATCATGGCTGGTGATAGCCAGGATGATCCAAGAGACATTCCAAAGGTTCTCAAGCCCATATTCAGTGGGGAATGCGATTTTGTTCAAGGCTCACGATACCTTAATGGACAGAGAACAGTTAGCATGCCAATTTCTAGAGCATTCCTTACACGTCTATATACGCTTGGTTTCAGGCTAATCACAGGTTTCCCTGCAACTGACGCTTCGAATGGGTTCAGAGCTTTTCGTCTCGACATTGTTAGGAATATTAATCTGTGGCAAGATTGTCTTGACAAGTATTCGCTTGAGAATTACTTTTTTGCGCAAGTGATAAAGACTGGATATAAGGTAAAAGAAGTTCCAGTTACAAAGAAGTTCGATCGTAAACTTGGATTCAGCCACATGAACCCGCTTCTGCTCTTAATACCGCCTTTAGATAACTCCTTCTGGGCGGTGATTAAGGCGCGGCTGGAATGATCGTACGGTCCTCGTTCAATGAAGTGATTTGATTGAAACTTGAAGGCAAGACTGCTATCGTTACCGGATCTGGTAGGGGAATTGGGAGCGCTATTGCCCTTGCCATGGCCGAGGAAGGAGCTGATATAGTGGTGCTTTCTCGCACTTGGTCAGAGGTTGCGGAGACGGCGGCGAAGGTAAATGACTTGGGTCGTAGGAGTCTGACTCTCGATGTGGATGTTTCGAAAATTGAGCAGGTGGAACGAATGGTTAAATCAGCTATGCAAGAATTCGGGAAGATAGACATACTTGTCAATTGCGCGGGGGTTCAAGGACCTATTGGGCCTCTGGTGGAAAACGAAAGTGCAGAGTGGATCAAGACCATGAACATCAACCTGATTGGAACGTTCCTTTGCTGTAAAGCCGTCTTGCCCGTAATGATTGAACAGCGTCGTGGAAAGATCATAAATTTCTCGGGAGGAGGAGCTTGCGAACCGAGGCCAAGGTTTTCAGCCTACGCCGTCTCAAAGGCGGCTGTGGTGCGGTTAACGGAAACTTTGGCTGAAGAAGTGAAGGAGTTTAACATTCAGGTTAATGCTATAGCCCCGGGGGCTATTAACACAAGAATGCATGATCAGGTCTTAGCTGCTGGCCAGGCGGCAGGAGAGAAAGCTTTAGCTGTCTCAAGGCGAGTAAAGAGCGGAGAGGGGACTCCTCCTGAGATTCCTGCAGGTTTAGCGGTCTACCTAGCGTCAGATGAGTCTGATGGTTTAACTGGGCGAGTGATAAGCGCGGTATGGGACGATTGGAAAATGATGGCAAAGCGTATGCCCTACATCACGTCAAGGCAGATGTACACGCTGAGGCGTATTGATAACGTATTCTTTGCTCCTAAGGAACAGTGACTTCAGGTCAGGCGATGTTCACCACGAGAGGGCATCTCTGACATGGAAGCTTTCTCGCGACCCTGATGGTCTGAATTGCACAAAAACTTCTCTCTCTCAAGTATGATCTCTTCGGAATAAGGTGACTGCATGACGAATTCCGCGCTGAAGGTTTGCGTCGTATCCATCTGGCATTTGGGCTCCGTGGTTTCAACGTGTTTGGCTAGCTTGGGATATCGTGTGGTTGGTGTGGACAAAGACCCTAGAAAAGTACGAGACTTGAATGAAGGCATTCCACCTCTGTTTGAGCCTAGTCTCGCTGAGCTTATGGTGAAGAACCTCGAGGAAGGGCGATTGAGCTACACGACAGAACTGAGCTCTGCTTTGAACGATGCAGAATATGTGCTCTTGTCTCTTGATACTCCTGTCGATGCGAAGGATGAGGTGGATCTATCTGAGATCTTTGAGATAAGCGGAGATTTAGGGAAGTATCTGAAAGATGGATCTACTGTGATCGTCTGTAGCCAAGTTCCTATTGGAACATGTGAGCGAATCAAGTCGATCATTAAGCAAACTAATCCCTCTCTAGATTTCGATATATCTTATGTACCTGAGTTCCTAAGACTTGGGCAGGCGATCGAGCGATTCTTAAAGCCGAAGGCTGTAATTGTCGGTGCGGATAGTGATCACGTAGGCGCGATGGTTGAGAAGCTCTATCATGCGTTAGGTGTTCCAATTATAAGAATGAGCGTAGCCACAGCGGAGATGGCTAAACATGTTGTTAATGCCTTTCTTGCATTACCCATCTCCTTCATGAATGAAATAGCGAATCTCTCGGATATGATCGGCGTAGACGCCCTGAAAATTGCTGAAGCTATCCAACTGTTCTTGTATCAAGACGAAAGAATCTGGAGTCGTCCCCCTTTACCTGGCCTTGGCTTCTCAGGCGGCACTCTGGCCAGGGATCTTCATATCCTAAAAAGGCTTGGTGAAAGAGAAGGGTATAGAATGCGGATAACAGAGGCGGTCTTGGACGTGAACAAACAACAGAATGAGGTTGTTGAAAGAAAGCTTAAACAGGTATCTGGATCTTTAGAAGGCCTTATTGTGGGAGTACTTGGACTAACCTATAAGCCTGGCACGAGTACGCTTCGTCGTTCAGCTGCTATCGAAATAATTCAGAGCCTCGCTTCAAAAGGTGTCAAGGTGAAGGCATATGATCCGAAAGCCGCGCCGGACGAAGTTGAGAGCCATGGGGAATTTGAGTTTTCTGCTAATGTCTACAAGGCTGTTGAGGGCTGCGATGTCCTGATCTTGCTGACTGAATGGCCTGAGTTCCGAGAGTTAGACTTCCAGAGAATTCGCAGTCTCATGAAAAGGCCGGTGGTAATCGACGCTAAGAACGCCCTGAATAGAAGCTTGCTTATTGAGATGGGGTTTACCTACCTCGGTGTAGGCACCGGAACTGCAGCCAAGCAGATCTCCCGGTGAATGGTTTGATAGAATTATTCTGCCTTTCTTCGTGCTGTTCGGCGCGCGATACATACTGCGCCTCTGATTTAATTGGACAAATGATAGGACTAATCAGGCGGGTGACTCTTAATGCCTGAGAATACTTTTCCTAAGGCAAAGGCAGGTTATGTAGCTTTAGTGGGTGATATGGATAAACTCAAGCCTATCAGAGGTGTCTTGGACTTCTTCAAGGTGCCCTCTAGAGTTGATCGAGAGTCCCTGAGGGAGCGAATATTGACGATATCATATGGTGATTTTCCATCCGCGCTAGATCACGTTTCTGAACCGTTACTATGTATACCTTCTGACACAAAACGGTTTCACAGGTTTCTAACTCGTGTAAACGTTGAAGCTATAAGCATGGAAAGTCAACAAAGGCTCAATATAAGAGTCCGTGGCTTAGCGAGTTTGGATTTCCAAGTGTCGAAGATCTACTGTTTCCGCGGTCCGATTGAGAAAGTCATATGCGTCAGAAGAGTTCCTTTAATTGCTCGTGTTACAGGAACTCAGATCCACCTGCTAAGTGTGAATATCGCCGATGAGATCAACCAATTACTAAATGATAGGATGGATCTCAAACCCAGCCTCAGATTCAGAATCTATTCTCGACTACCATTTGACTCGCTTGCTCCCAAGGAGACTGGAAACAAGCTATTAAGACTAATGGCACATGCCAACTTTTCAGCCGATACGTGTTTGAGACACTTGAACTCACTTGACGGTCTCAGGTACCTACTACTAGGAGCGATCGCGATTTCTTCTGGGAGGACTGTTAGCACTTTGTGGTTCTGGCCAAAGAATGTAAAGTATGTAATTACAATTACGCATGATGTGGATACAAGGTATGGATTCCAAGAAGGAGCCGATCTATTAAGAAGAGTTGAGAGGAAATATAAAGTGAAGACTGCTTGGAACATTCCTGTGAGACATTATCAGATCGAGACAAAGGCTGTCAAAGCTCTAGCCTGGGAGGATTGCGAGATCGGTTTGCATGGATATCGACATGATGGAAGGCTAATCTTCGCTACTGGGAACGAGATTGCCAAAGAACTCGTCGAGGCAAGAGAACTGTTAACAAAGGTTAGCGGGCGTCAGGTAAGGGGATTTCGAGCCCCCCTGCTTCAGCATTCCAAAAAGATTCTTCAGGCTACGGAGGAGGCAGGTTTCATTTACGATTCCTCTATACCTGCGTGGGAGGCATATTGTAGAACTAGTGAAAAGGCCCATGGTATAGGGACGATCTACCCTTTCATGGTTTCAGACCGCTTTGTAGAAATCCCGGTTACGCTGCCTCAGGATCATCAGCTGATGCATGTTGGTGGGCTGTCTTCAAGAGAAGTTCTGGAGCTTTGGAAAACCCTCATGGAGCACATTAAGTCTTTTGGTGGCCTTTGCAGTGTAATTATTCACCCAGAAAGGGATCTGTTCGGTCGTGGGAGAATGCTCCGTTGGTACGAGAAGTTTATTAGAGAAATAACTGGTGACTCAGACTGTTGGCTTACGCTGCCATCAAATGTCGCCAAATGGTGGCTTCTTCGGAGTAAGATTGCACTAACGCCCCATGGGGAATATGTCTTTCCACCAAAGACAGGGGATCAAGGGAAAGACACTGTCCTCTCAGATGAGCCCTATGAGCGGGACGGTAGACTTGGAGATATCATCAAGATAGTTGAGTATGAACAAGATGACTTCCTCTTCCAGTGACTAATTGCTTGTTGAACGATGAAGCGATAAAAATGGAGAGTTGTATTGACAGTAGTATTGTCTTTGGCTTCCTTTTTCCTTTTCAAAATGAGATGAAGGCGTAAGCAACTGAATATTTTTTTGGTCCTAGTAATTGTTGCATCTCTGTATCTTGGGCTACCTGTATTGTATTTGATCTGGATGCGTACGATCGCTACTAGTCGGTCATGGAATCTGAATCTTAACACTTCCTACCAGCCGACAGTAAGTATCATCCTGCCCACACTTAATGAGGAGAAAGTGATCCAGAAAAGGCTGGAAAATCTGTTAAAAATCGACTACCCTGATGATTTAGTAGAGGTACTGGTCGTCGACAGTTCTTCTCTTGATCGGACGCCTGAGATTGTCAGGGAATTTCAATCGAGGAATAGTCCTTTCAAGCTGAAGCTTTTGATTCATAAAGGTTTGGGTAAATCCAATGCTTTGAACTACGCGCTCACGTTCTCGATGGGAGAAGTTATTATCACAACAGATGCGGATTGTTACTGGCCCCCAGATACCCTTAAAACTGTTCTGCCTTATCTTTTTGACAAGAGAGTAGGAGTGGTGATAGGTTCGGAGTCTTTCCTTGAGCCCGATCAAACACTAGCTACGAGGACTGAAGAAGCGTATCGTGGGATGTCAGAACTGTTACGCATAGGACAATCAAAGTTACATTCAACATTGATGTCGTGTGGTGAACTAGCAGCATTCAGAAGAGAGAATCTATCCAAATTTGATGAGAGAATATGCGACGACGGCGATATGATTCTAAGTCTTCTGGCCAAGGGGCTACGTTGCATCCGCGTTCCTCAGGCAAGATATTATATGTACACTTATCGTTCTTGGAAAGCTAATGCAAAAGGTAAGGTAAGGAGAGCTTGTGCATTGGTTCATCTCACGTTTAAAGCTTTTGTGTTAAGAATGAGAGGAAGGATATCTCTGCCGTACTCTGTGGTCCTACCAGATCTATATATTCACATCATTAATCCGTTGCTGGGCATTTTGCTTTGTGTTCTCGTCGTCGTTGTGACGGTTCGAAGCCCAATTCTTATGGTGGCGTTGCTGCCTTTATTCCTTTGGAGTAAGGCAAGAAGATATGGCCTTACGTTTGTTCTTCAGAATCTCTTCCTCGTTATGGGACTGTATAAATTTCTATCAGGAAAACGGTATCTGGTATGGACTCCGGACTCAGAGGCAAGAGTGGTCCCAGGTAACATTGACTTTGGCGACAAGAGGTCAAAGTGATGGCCTTAGGGCTTTCGAAAGGCTTGAAATATGAACCAAGCGAGCCGTTGGGACCATGGTAACAGTTCTAGTCATCGGCGGGGCTGGTTTCGTGGGATCAAATATGGTCCGAGGCGCCATCAAGAGAGGTTTCAAGGTTCGCGTTTTGGATGATTTGTCCTTAGGTTCTCTAAGAAACTTGGCTGGGCTTCGAGACATTGAGTTCACAAAAGGCGATGTGATAAGTGAAGAAACAGTTGAGAAAGTTACCAGAGGTGTCGACTATATCTTTCATGAGGCTGCGGCATCGTCTTCTCAGATGTTCGTGCCCGACCCGAGGAAAGGGATGGATATTAACCTTGCAGGCTTCCTCAACGTATTGCACTATGCGTCAGAAAATTGTGTTAAGAAGGTCGTCTATGCCTTGACTTCCAGTGCTTATGGGAACTCTCCAGTCCCTTGGAAAGAGGATCATCTATCTCTTGAGAAATGTCCGAATGTGTATGCATTTAGTTTGCTGGCTAGAGCCTTCTTTGGAAAGCTTTACTCTGAGTCATATGGACTTGATACGCTTGGATTAATCTATTTTAGTGTATATGGGCCCCATGAAAGAGCTAAAGGTCAATTTGCTAATGTAATTTCCCAATTTCTGTGGTCAATGATGAGAAATGAGCCGCCAGTACTGTATGGGAATGGTAATCAGTCGAGAGATTTTATCCATGTAGATGATGTGGTTGAGGCAAATTTTCTGGCCATCGAGGCGAAAGCCTCCGGGCAGGTAATTAACATAGGGACAGGTGTTGAAACTACAATGAATGAAATAGTTGATCTTCTAAAGAAGTTCTTGAGTAAGAAAACAGAACCTGTTTATGCCCCAAATCCAATTGTGGGATATTGTTACCGTACATTAGCAGATGTGTATAAAGCCGACAGAGTTTTGAGATTCAAAGCGAAAATTTCAATAGAAGAAGGCATACGCCTGTTGGTGGATTTCTATAGAGATAAAAGTGGACAAGCAATTACCGCGTGCGACAAAGAACGGGATTGAAGGGGCAAAGCGAATAGCTGGCCTTGGACATCGTTAGATTTCTGTAAAATGATAACGCTATGAAGCGCAGGTTTCGTGTTGCGATGGTGGGTTGTGGTTTCATTGCAAAAGAAGTACATTTGCCGCTCATGACCCATTTCAAAGAGGTAGAAGTTACAGCAATCTGTGATATAGATGAGCAGAAAGCATTAAGGATATCTGAAGATTTTGGGGTGCCAAGAGTTTACACTGATGTGGAAGTCCTGTTAGAAAAGGAAAAGCTGGATCTTGTCGATATATGCACTCCACCTGCTACACATGGGGATATCTTGAAACGAGTGCTTGGAGTGGGTTACCCTTGCATGGTTGAAAAACCTTTAACAACAACTTCAGTGGACGCTGAGGAAGTTGTTAAAATCTCAAAGGATAAAGGCATTGGGTTATATGTTTTGCATACTTTTTCCTTTTTGCCTTGTGTTAGAAAGGCAAGGCGAATTCTTGCCAATAACGGCATTGGAAAAGTAGCAGGTGTTGAAACGCGGTATCTTACCTCATTACAAAAAGAAAGATATGCTCATTGCGATCACTGGACCCATAAGCTACCTGGCGGTATTCTCAATAGTGAACCAACTCCCCACCTTTTAATGTTGCTGTTAGAATTCGTAGGCGATATTAAGGATGTTAAGGTCTTTACTTACAAGTTGTCAAGCTTCCCCTACGTCGCTGCAGACGAGCTCCGGATGATTTTTTCATCGACTAGTAGCACAGGTTGCCTATACTTGTCTTTTAATTCGCCCATATTATATCATAGTTTAGATTTGATAGGTGATAAAGGATACTTGTCAATTGATTTCTTTTCAAATACAATCATATACCATAAGGCTATGACCTGTGACTCGACTCTTTCGCAAGCGCGATCCTCTGTTTCTAGAGGAATGTGGACCCTCAGAGACATTTCTCAAAGAGTGACTAGCCTGTTATCGACGACCATAAGTGTGATGCTTGGAAGACAAAGAATGCTTATGGAGGGGCATAGATTTCTAATGCGTGAATGTTTTCGAAGCATTGAAGGCAAATCTCAATATCCGGTAGACTTGCAGAAATGCCGAGAGGTTGTTAGGTTGATTGAAATCATCTCTAAGTACGTACCTCCCAAAGCGGAATAATCATAGCTCATGACACCGACACTAGAAGTGTAGACTTCTAATGCTCTGGGAAAGGATTCTGATATGAAACGAGTGTGCCAGATCTTTTCGATTGACGAACAAGAAGCTCAGAGACTTTTTGAGATATTCTGGCGAATCCCGATTCTTCGTATCATCCTTCAGCAAACTAATTTCCTGGAATTCGACAAGATTCTGGAGTTCAAAGTGATTCATAAGTTTTTAGAACCAAGACAAGGTGAGATCATGTGTGATATCGCTTGCGGTATTGGTCTTCAAGCTTCAAAAATAGCGAGTAGATATCAGGTATTTGGGCTCGACATTGATCGCAATAAGATTTATATTGCCAAGTGGATTAATGATCACTATGGTTGTCAGTTCCAAGTTGCCGACGCTACAAAGTTGCCGTATCGCTCCGAAGTTTTTCATAAAATTGTAAGTTTCTGCTCTTTGGAGCATTTTGCGAACGACCAAGAAGCCTTGGCGGAAATAAGCAGGACACTTAGGAGAGAAGGGGTTCTTGTTATTAGTGTTGATAGCTTCACGTATCGAGAAAACGACCCTGTTCAAACTATTCACTGCAAAGCTCACCGTGTTATACGTTACTATACACTTCGCGATTTGCAGGTTAAGCTAGAAAGAGTGAGTTTAAAGATTGAGAAAGCAGAGTTCTATGTGAACTCTCCAATATCTGCTTTCTTTTTCAGAATTGGAATTCTGAATCCGAACGTATCTCGCCTGCTATTCCCCATCTCTATGATACTAAGCATCACATCAGAGCAACTTATGGCCAAAACTGCTTGCGGATATTATCTTTGTATCAAAGCTAGAAAACGATGAGATCCAGTGAGCAAAAAATGACTGTAAGGATCCAGTTTGATTGATAAATCTGTTTCTGAGACTATCCGGTTGAACTCACTAAATGCCGGGCAGTTTTCTTCCCATTAGGAACTGTAGCGGTAACGAAGACACCAGAGTAGGCGCAGGTCTATCAGCGTAGGAAGGATTGTCAGGAAGAGATAGATGGTAAGACGCAAACCGAATGTCGCCATTCTGAATTCCCCGATATACAGTGCGAACGAGGGAATTTTTTTGGATAAACACATTCGAATCCTTAGAACTTTGTGCAATAGAATATTTGTCATTACTGGGAACTACCCCTTTCGCTACGGTAGGAAAGTTCGTATAATAGAAATAGAGACTGAGCGAACTCGTGCTCAAAATACGCCATTACTTGTGCGAATTGTACACCAAATGAAAACGCAAATCAAGTTGACCCTGCAATTATTGAGACTTCGCAGGAAGCTGGACCTAGTCTTCCTTGATATTGGGGAATATCATAACGTACTACCTCTCCTCTTTTCGAGGCTACTGAAGAAGAAGACTCTCGTGTTCCAACTTGGAGGGGATAAGATTCTTGAATCATGGATAGAAAACTTTTCGGGTGTAGAAAGAATACTTCCAATAATTGAGAGCATCCTGTTGAGTATATGCTACCGGCTCGTTGACAATATACTGTGCATCTCACCCTCGATCATCCAATTTGGAAATCTCAAAAGATATGAACGGAAGATTGTTATCTATGGAGGGGAATACATAGACACTAACCGTTTTCGAATTAGAACTAGATTGGTACAGAAGCGGAACCTCGTAGGCTATGCTGGTCGCCTTGCGCGCAAGAAAGGCTTGATCAACTTTGTCAGAGCAATGCCACTCGTTTTAAGAGCACACCCTGACGTAAGATTTCTTATTAGTGGCTCTGGAGATCAAAAGGAAGAGATAATCAGGGAGGTTGAGAAGAAGGAGGTTGGTGATAAAGTAGATCTATGCCTCTGGATTCCTGATCAAGAGTTCCCGCAGTTCCTGAACCGAATCAAAGTGTTCGTTCTACCTTCCTATGAAGAGGGTGTGCCCGTAACGTTAATGGAGGCCATGGCCAGTGGTGCCATTGTTTTGACCACTCCAGTAGGAGGAATTCCAGATGTAGTTCAAGATGGCAAAACAGGATTCATTATGCCGAACAATACTCCACATTGCATCGCCAAGAGTATCTTGCGAGTTCTGAATGATCCTCGGTTAGACCAGATAGTTAGGAACGCCAGATCTCTAGTCGAAAAACAAGCCAGCTTCCATGCAAGTGTGAAACAATGGGAATACATACTGAAAGAACTAAGGTTCTGAGCAGTAAGAACGTGCCATATCATCAGTGAGTTGAGCTGACACGAAGAGGGTCGGATTTTGAGTCTAATCGATTTTTATAGAGACATGGAAATGCGGGGCTTCCGAAAGGAAGGCCTATCAGGATGTGGAGAAACAGACCTTTACACTACGCACCAGAGGCTGCGTATGGTCGGCCAGTCTATAGACATTCAACTACGACAGAGATTCCTTGACGTTGGATGCGCAGACGGCTACGCCGTCTTTTGGGTTATCATAAGTGGAAGAGCGGAGTTCGCCGTGGGATTGGACATGAGGAGAGACATCCTTGAAAAGGCGAGGTCTACTTCATGTTTGATCGGAACTCACGCTTGCACTGAGTTTATTCGCGCCGACGCCAAGTTTCTGCCCTTCAGAGATCTTGTCTTTGAACGGGTACTCTCCATGGAGGTCCTGGAACATATATTGGATTGGAAAAAGGCTGTAGCAGAACTTGTTCGGGTCTCAAACCAAGACTTGGTTATTACAACGCCCTCCTGTTCCAATCCTTTTCTTAGAATCGGAAGACTGATCCTTCACAATCCTGAATATGAACGGGAAACGCGAAAAGTCGGTCATGTACGGGTTGGGTTTGATGTTTTTGAGCTGGTTAGAGAAATCGCACATCATGGAGCAACTGCTGAAGTGCAGTCATTTCGGTTAATTGGACACGTCGGAGGTCTTCCTCCTCCTAAAATGGCGAAATTCTTTAATAAGTCCATTATCCAAGAACTATTCATTGTGATAATTGCTCCCTTAGATAGACTACTGACCAGACACGTCCCGTTCCGTTTTTTCGGCTGCAGTCTTGTGTTGACTGTAAGAAGAACAACGAAACGAGGGAAGTAACATTTCCTTTAAGGACTAAGCGTACGGTTGTCGTACCACTGGCAGGTTGTGGATATGTGGCTAACGATATACGGTTGCCATTTCTGTCGGCTTCTAAGAATGTGTGACTTAACTACTCCTAAGACTCCTCAAGACGAGTTAATCAAGGTTGGAGTGTAGCATCTTGAATACGACGCCAATCCTGACAGTGATCCTGCCAATGTACAACGCCGAAAGGTACTTAGGAGAAGCAATAGACAGCGTCTTGCGTCAAACATTCAAAGACTTTGAGTTGATCATCATAGACGACCACTCATCAGATCGTTCTGTGAGCATAGCCAAAAGCTATCCTGATGAAAGAATCAGATTAATGGTCAATTATGTGAGGACTGGCTTGCGTAAGTCTCTGAATGTAGCTCTAAAAGTAGCCCGAGGTAAATTCATAACGCGACAGGATGCCGATGATGTTTCCCTGCCTAGGCGATTTGAGAAGCAGGTGGCTCTGCTGGAAAAACATCTAAATGTTGGATTAGTAGGCACGGGATATTTTTTGATTGACGAGAGGGGGAAAGTTCTTGCAAGACATATTTTCCCGGAGAATCCGAGACAGGCTCTCATGAAGCGGAATGTGTTCTGCCACGGGTCGGTGATGTTTAGGAGGGCCGCCATTGATAGAGTGGGGCCGTACAACGAGTCATGCAAGTACTCCGAGGATTACGAGCTTTGGCTACGACTCGCAAAATCTTACAGTGTTAGGAATATCAATGAGCCTTTATACGCATGGAGATATCATGGAAGCCAGCGCGGTGGCCATGCTCTGGGTTTTCTGAAATGCGAGTATGCGTATGACAGAATTGCCAGGATTTTCCTGGCTGATAGGGCACAAGAAATGATGACTGTATGGCCAAAAGAACAGGACGCTTTAGCTATGGTTAACATGGTAGAAATGTTAGGGATCTACGGATCATGGATATGTAGCAAGATCGCTAGGTCCTTGCAAAGGCATAAGCTTGGACGCGTAGGACTCAACATCGGGCGTCAATTGACTAGATCCCTAACTCATACTAGCGCGCAATCTGAGGAGTCTTACTACTTTATTAATCCAATCCCATTGATCAGCTTGTTCGTGGTTTCCACAGCGCCACCTACTTTGAACACAATGGAAAACAATTCCTGAACCCGATGGATCGGATATGGAAGATAATGGTATGAGAAGACGAACAAAAGAGAGTTTTCTACTTGCATTGATAGCCCTTGGAACGCTAACACTTTTCCAAGTCATTAGAACAGATTATACGAGAGCATATACAAGTCCCATCTATTTCGCCCTCCACCTGCCCATCTTTTTTCATGTATTTGTGGTCATGGTATCATTTTTCGTATTGGGTTGGTCAAACAAACGATACATGTGCAACGTACTGACCTTCGCATCAACAAGTTTATACCTACTTAAAAGTATACTACACCATGTAGCTCTCAAAACTCTCCTTCTTCCGGACTCTTACGATCAATATGCCACCGCTTGGGCGTTCGAAGACAGGCTCATCTGGGAAATATACTCCTACTGGCCCGGATTCCCTCTGACTGCGCTAACTGTGGAAGATGTTACGAGTTTGACGCCTTTTGGAAACGCTTTATTGATTTTGCTGGTACTAAGAACTCTTGAGGTCACAGCTATTCTTGCTTTTGCAAGACGGTTTTTCGGGGAGGAGGCCGGTCTACTATCAACGTTCTTTCTTTCTGTTCTTCAACCATACTATTACCATCTTAACGCTGCCAGCCTTAGCTCCTCGATTGCGCTCTTAGCAATAATCATGTTCCTTCGTTACCTACTCTCTTCAGATGATAATCGTCACTTCCTCTCATGTCTCCTCTTGTCACTGATCCTTACACTATACCACGGAGGGTTCCCCCTCTTCCTCGCCATAGCCATTATCGCATACCTGATAGCACTAGCACTTATACATCGCATTCTCCCATCGACTGCCCTTGAAGTCACGCTACCGGCAAAGGCCAAGCATCTAGCGTTCATTATACTGGTAGCTTGGTCTTCATGGTACATGTACAGCGTTAGCTTTCATTTCTCCTTAATCATTAGCCAACAGATTAGATTGGAGCCTCTTGTTCCCAGTTCAAGGGCGTTACCTGGGATGGAACAAGACTTTGATATAATGTTCATTGCAACGAAAATTGTTAGTTATATTCCTATATTAATATCATTACCTTTGTTGCTTACATGTGTCCGGGCTTTGGTCAAACAAGATGCTAAAAGATTTCACGTAGTAGTGCTTGCTCTGTTTGCTGCAACCTCTGTACTTGGGATGATGAACTTCGTGAGTGCAACTGGATATGAATGGCGGATAGGTTCTATGCTGTATACTCTGTTACTCCCGATGCTGTGCGGTGTCTCTCTGACCAGAATACATATGAGTAGCAGAGCTGCTCACAGGACAATGTGTGCCTTTGCGTTCCCTGTAATGATCTTGTCGCTTTTCACTTTTGAGTTCTCTGGACATGTGTCTTTTGCTGGTTTGAACATCTACGACGAAGCTACCGGCATTTATCTGGCAAATTACCTAACGGGCATAACCGTTACTCGTGATGCAACAAATAACTCGTCGCCAGAGTTCTCGCCTCACAGGACTCATATCTCGCTTACTGGTGACAATAGATACATAGAAGTCTCAGAATTCTTTGCTTACCCAACCAAATTCTATAGCTCTCGGTACAGATGGGCAGGCTACGACCTCATGAAGGCTATATTGGAAAATGAACGAATCACCTCCACTCTGGTCGCCTCCAATAAGATGACTCCACTTTACTTTGCCTCTTATGGTGTTATGGCGAACCGAACTCTTACCTTCATCAATAGCTTACATTCCAACCGGGATTTGAATCTTGTTTATAATAACGCTTATTCAGTTATATGGTGGAATAGTTTTTCGCATGGGTAAGCTTGATAAGGCGTACATGCCCAAAGTCTTACCGACTGAAATTCTTATGTCGGGCACTTTAAAGACAAGGAGGGAGCTCGCACTACATGTAGACAGATATGGTTTTGCCCTACCGTTCGTAAACAGTAAAGTCGTTTTGGATGTTGCTTGTGGTAGCGGCTACGGCTAGCGCTATCCCAAAAAGAGGTGTGCGAGGATCGTGGTGCGGGTGACATTGATAGGGTGCAGTAAGATGCACAAAAACTTAATGCAGGAATGATTTTGCCGTGCGCTTGGGTGCCAGGGTATGCCATTTGGTGATGTTTGCTTCGACGTCATCGTTTCGTTGGGAACGATAGAACATGTGGATAGGTGCAACGAATTCATCTCCGAATGTAGAAGGGTGCTCAAAACCGGCGACGGCTAGCATTGTGTTCTACACCCAATAGAAGAGGCAGTTTCTCCTGATTCCAAGAGTCCAAAGAGTTCATAAAAGAATGCTTCTTGGTCTCTTTTTTGTCTCTGACGGTCGCATTGTTCCACGGAAGCTCGCCGGTTTTCCTCGGCGTGATCATCATGGCTGCTTTAACAGGATTAAAGCCGAATTGTCGGATCGATCGAGTGCTTCCTAAGTCAGGGTACGGATAAGTGCTTGGCAATTAAGCTTTGGTATTATCGTAGCTTGTGTTCATGGTACATGTACAACTACTCCTAAACTAACCCAAAAACGCTTGCAATCACAGTAACATAATAAGGATCGAAGGATTTAAAGAGGGAAAAGTATGGGAAAGTTGAACACATTACTCTTAGCGTTAAAAACTATTATTAAATACAATAAGAATGCACTGAATTGGGAAAATTTCCCATTTACTGAGACTCGAATAGCATATGAGCGGGGTGAGATAGAAAAAAATGAGATCTCTATTGATGATTTCTTTTCTCAGTACAATATAAAGAATCTTCTAAATGATGTGAAAATAGTTCTGAAACAAGAATCTTTTAGCCTCAGCGATTTAGAGACGGAAATTGTTTGTGCAATAGCTTTGGGAACGCATGCTAAAAAAATATTTGAAATTGGAACGTTTTTGGGAAGAACAACCGTAAATCTTGCCTACAATACTAGGAGGGACGCGCAAATTTACACACTAAATTTACCACAAAGAGACTGTAGTTTTGTTATTGGGAAACATATTAGAGAGCACGAAGAGAAAGCAGAGAAAATTACACAATTGTTTGGAGATTCACAAAGGTTTGATTTTTCAGCTTACTATAATGAAATCGACCTAATGCTTGTCGACGGTGATCACAGTTACAAGGCTGTTCTAAGCGATGGAGAGAAGGCGATAGAATGTGTGAAAAGTGGTGGTTTCATTGTTTGGCACGATTTTGAGTACCGTTTTCTTGGCGTCTCAAAAGCTATTATACAGGTTTGCAGAAAACATCAGCTCGATTTAAGAAAAATAGACGTCACGCGGCTCGGCATAGCACAGAAAAAATAATACTGTTTGACAACGATCCCAAGGATGCGAGAACCGATGCGTAGGAAGAATAGCCGAAATGTTTTATTAATCACAGTTGATTGCCTGAGGGTTGACAGGCTGGGAGCTTTCGGTTACCCAATGAATGTTACGCCGAATATTGACCGTTTAGCCTCCGAGGGGCTGCTGTTTACTCAAGCCTACTCGGTGGCCCCATGGACCACACCATCTTTTGTTTCGATTCTTAGGTCAACTTACCCTCTCATGTTTGGTGGGGATCTTTCAACTAATACCAATCGAACTTCCATAGTCGAAGTGCTTAAGCAGGCAGGATACGAGACCTTTGGTCTTACCTATCATCCTTATCTTTCGAAGGCATTTGGCTTTGGCAAAGGCTTCGATATATATAAGGATGGCACAGAAACATTTCGGCGTAATTATACCAAGCATCAGTTATTTGATAGAATGGTTTTCATGCTTAAGAGCTTTCTGACGCGTCTATTTGATAGACTATTTGATCTTGATATTCCATTAGCTTGGGGGATCCTAAGATCGAAGGGGTCTTTTGTAGATGCTATCCAAACAACTGACGAAGCCATAAGGTTAATAAGTGATCTAGCAAAGCAGCCTTTCTTTCTATGGATTCATTACTTGGACCCGCATTGGGTTGACGTACCTCACCAAATTCCAGAGGGGTTCGATAGGATCAGTTTCACACTACTGAGTTTGAGAAGACAAAGAGCTCTAAAGACCCGGTCACTTCTTGGTAACAAAGACATAAGAGATCTAATTAAGATCTATGATTCAGAGATTGCGTCGGTTGATTATGCCATCGGCCGACTGCTCTGTTCATTATCCGATCTTGGGTTACTTGACAATACACACATCATAGTAACCTCAGACCACGGCGAGCATTTTCAAGAACACGGCGACCTTCACCATGGGTGCTATTTATACAACGAACTAATACATATCCCCCTTATCATAAAGACCCCTTATTCGAAGGCTATGGTGGTGGACCACCCGGTAAGTCTCATAGACCTGTCTCCGACAATTCTTGACCTCGTAGGCGTCAAGAGGCCTTCAAATTTCCTAGGCAAAAGTTTGATGTCACTGCTACGAAAAAAAGAAGATGTTTCTCTAGTTTTCTCCGAAGAAGGGCAGACAAGACATCTTAAGACTGAAATCGACTGGAAGCGCGGTGTAATCAGACTAAATCTAAATGCTAAGCAATTCTGTAACGTAAGCAATGGGTGGAAATATATATACACTGACTTACACAAGCACGAGTTGTACAACCTCACACGAGACCCTTTCGAGAAAAGAAACCTCATCGATGATGAACAAATAGTGGCCCGAAACATGAGAGAAGCGATAACCAAACACATTCAGTTCATCAATTCATTTAGGGAGACCGAGAGACAGAGAGTTCGCAAAAGGGTTATGAAACATAAAATGCTGGCGAGACACCGCAAAGGAAAGTACTTGATGATATCAGATAATAGGTAAATAAACACGTAACAAATAGAAATAGAATAAGAAGTTTCTCAACTCTTACGCCAAGATACGCCCATCCAAAGTAGTTGGACTGGGGATTTTGGCAATAGATTCCATTTAAACAAAACCGGTTTGCAGTTGTTGGGGTAGATAAAGCTGATAGAGCGAAAAACATGTAGAGTGTCTACCTCCTCTACTACCGCATGGAAGAGGTTCTTACATTAAACACGCCTTAAACACGGCAACGGTGATTACAGATGACAAAGATATTTCAAAAGCATCAGGTTATCCGCCATAGACCGAGGACTAATATTTCCTGCAGAATATGAAATGATTTAAAATTGATGTGAGGGTCTGCTATGCCGGAAGAGTATGTTACGATTGAAATCTCTAAGAAGTTGTACGAAGAGATCAGGAAGAGGGTTAGTGAGAGCGAAGGGGAGTTTAAGGACGCTCAGGAATATATAGAATTCGTTCTAAACGAGGTAGTTAGAATAGATGAGGAAACCGAAACTGCACACGCCCCTGAAGAAGAAGAGGAGATAAAGAAAAGACTCAGAAAACTAGGATACCTAGTTCAATAGATTAATTTTTGCGGCCTTGGCCAATTCTAAAAAAATCGTTGACAGCGTTTTTCTCTAATGTTTTGAGTCATGCCACAGCCTCAACTGTTCCAGCACCTCCTAGCATCATGCGATGTTTTCTGCCCTAACTTGAGAGAAGCTCTCGCAATCACAAACACCAAAACCTTAGACGCGGCTGTAGAACGCCTAAAAGAAAGCACCATATTAACAGCTATAGAACTCGGCAAGAATGGCTCAATATTAGTTTGCGGTGAAGAAATTATCAAAGCTCCCGCTTTCAAAGTTGAGGCATTAGATACCACTGGAGCTGGAGACGCATTCACAGCAGCCATAATCTACGGCCTAACCAAAAAACTACCCCTCAACCTTACAGCACATCTCGCCAACTGGTACGCGGCTCAACTCATCACATCCTATGGAGCAAGAAGCTACCCGCCAAAGGATAAGATATCCTTCCTCAAAAATCTGAAAGGCAAATAGAGCGCAGAGAATGCGCTGGTTAACGAATTATAAAAGCGACTTTTCACAGAAAACGTTTCTGTCCACACATACAAAGAATACTATAAAAACCTCAAAAAGAACGGATTTACCATAACCATGCTAAACTCATGCTACGCCAAAGAACCAGTTATCGTAACCCGTGGGACAGGCTTCCTAAAAAGCAGGCTTCTCCACCTCATCATTCATTTACGACATATTTCTTGTACATTTATAACAAACATTTCTTTTTCCATGAATGGCACCGACCTAATAATCCAAGCCGTTAAGAAACATCAACCAAAATAAGGTTCGTCTGTTAAAGATAATCTTTCTATGAACGGGAACCCGCATAGCCAACCCAAAGAGTGAGTGGATAAGCCTGACATATATGAACCAAAAAACAATCTGCTTCCCATACCCAAACTTATGAATACAGGATGGTGAACCCCCTAAGCAGTGAAAGGGGCTGAAAGCCATCCGCCCAGCAACCAACAGCACCCTAGTTAGCCATCACAGCCTCCATGAGTCTTGTGAGAAACCTCTATGAGCATTGAAACATTCCGATCAACCTAGATACGTTTATTAGGTATTTTTCCCTCGTTTATTATGGTGGCTTCAGTGTCCGAACTTAGCTTCGAAGAATACCTCAAGGCTGAGCTAGAGAATTTTGAAAAGAAACGCGAAGAACTTGTAAAGAAGCACTATGGAAAATTCGTAACCATTCATAAAGGTAGTGTTGTTGCTGTCGGCGACACATACGATGAATCAGCCAGCAAAGCCAAGGAGATCATCGGCGAACACCCCTGCGTGACAAGAAAAGCCGTCCCAAAAGAGCAAGAAGAACCCTTCTTCATTCTGTAACATCCACCCTAGTGATCCTCTTGAACGCCTTCAACTATGTAAATGACACCCCAACTGCTAAATTCACGCTCAAAGGATTCAAAGGAAAGAGAGAGGTTCAGGCCACCGTCGACTCCGGTGCCTCCAAATCCTTAATACCTGTGCCGATGGCTATCGATTTAGGGCTCAAGTTGAAGGAAATAGTTGATGTCATTGGGGTTTGTCGGGAGCCCGTCAAGGTTAACGTTTACTGGGCTGAAGTCTACTTCATGGGAAAACCAGTTACCGATACCATATTAGGCTTCAACTTGTCCGTTGGAAAAGAAGCAGAAGAGTACAAAACATGTTTATTAGGACGAGACATTTTGAATAAGTTCAAGATAGAACTGGACGGAAAGAGAAAACTCATAATAACATCCGACCCCTAACACTCAAGTTGCCTATACACATTTACGCGCGCCATCCAGCTCTAAAACTGAGCAGGTACGCAGAGAACCTCTTTAAAGGATTACTAAGAGAAACAGAACTCTACACAGAAAACGTATCAGTCCACACATACAAAGATTACTATAAAAAACCTCAAAAATAACGGATTTACCATAACCATGCTAACCACATGCTACGCCAAAGAACCAGTTATCGTAACCCGTGGGACAGGCTTCCTAAAAAGCATGCTTCTCCACCTCATCATTCATTTACGACATATTTCTTGTACATTTATAACAAACATTTCCTTTTCCATGAATGGCACCGACCTAATAATCCTAGCCGTTAAGAACCAACAACCAGAATGAGGTTTC